>Ga0208373_1001292_pt1 | contig 34216 bp, 35 predicted proteins | sample RifOxyC2_FD_184036 | JGI IMG/M metagenome (GOLD analysis project Ga0208373, IMG submission 184036) | Soil microbial communities from Rifle, Colorado - Rifle Oxygen_injection C2 (SPAdes) | ecosystem: Environmental > Terrestrial > Deep subsurface > Rock core/Sediment | place: Rifle, Colorado... | reverse complement strand
TCAGAGTAAGCGATGATTTATTTATTATTTTTACTCTTTTCATACTTATCTAATAGATAGGTTATATATTTAAACTTTGTGGATTAATTTTAGAGTACTAAATCTCATTCGGAGATACTGAATATGCCTTCAGAGGTTAAATTCTATAGGTTTAAATATGAGTTTTGTTCTATATGAAAATGGATTATGTTTCATTAGTTATTGCTTATCCTGAAATAAGTATTGTAGTTGTATCTGGGTTGATTTCTCTTTTTATTTCTCTTGTTAATTATTTTGTACTTGATAAGGATAGAGTTCGGGAACTTAGGGACAAGCAGAAAGCTTTGAATGAGCAGATGAAAACACATAAGGATAATCCTCAGAAATTACAAGATTTGCAGAAAGAAATGATGAGCCACATGGGGGAGAGCATGAAGCATAGTTTCAAGCCTATGTTGATAACAACTATTCCTTTGCTTGTTGTTTTGCCTTTCATAAGAAATTTATTTATTGAGACTTCTCTTGCTGGAAGCTGGTTTTGGTGGTATTTTGCTTCTGCAATTGTGTTTTCAATGATATTTAGAAAATTGTTTAAGTTGCCTTAAACAATTTTTGGTTTTGTTATCTGATGCACTGAGGGAGAGGGGTGGTTTTAGTTGATTAAATTGAAAATTTTATTATCTGATGCTATAACTGCCCTGTCTAATATTGCCTGATTTTTGATAGATGATTAAAAATTTTATTATCTGATACATTGACAGATATTTATCTTTAAGGGCTAATATCAATCAGTAATGGGTTCTTGTCTGGAGAAAGGTTTAAATATAAGTTATACATTGTCTAACTATGACTGTTATAGAAACTAGGTTAAAGAAATGGGGAAATTCGTTTGGGATAGTAATACCTATGGACGTCGTTGAAAAGAGGAAATTAAAAGAAGACGAGAAAATAAGTGTCCTAATTATACCGAATTCTAGCAAGGTTTTGCATGAGACTTTTGGAATAGGAAAAGGCAAATTAACTAAATCTGGACAGCAGATTAAGGATGAGCTCAGAAAAGAGTTATATAATTGACGATTCAGATTTAGAAGAAGGAAATAAGGGTTTCTTCTTTGATACCTATGCATTTTATGAATTAATTAATAAAAATGAAAATTATTTACCCTATCTTAATGCAGAAATAACTACTACCAAGCTGAATATTTTTGAGTTATATTTCATTTTTTTAAAGCGAAATAATTATGATTTGGCTAAAATAGCTTTAGAAAAATATTATCCTTTTGCTATGGATTTTGATGAAGAGGTTATTGCGGAAGCTGCTAAATTAAAACTTTTACTTAATAAGCGAGATGTTTCAATGACTGATTGCATTGGATATTCTCTGGCTAAAAGGTTAGGTGTTAGGTTTCTTACTGGAGATAGTGCATTTGAAAAAATGGAGAATGTGGAGTTTGTAAGGTAATTTAGATGGGCTTAAAGAACTTAAATTAGAATCAAAACACCGAAAAGCTTAAATAATGCGTTGTATTACATTTAATACGGATAAATTAAAATGGCAAAGACAATAACCACAAGACTCCCCGATGAATATGTTTCAGGAATAGGGGAGATAGCTGAAATAGAAAAGCTTGATACCTCTGGGGTAATAAGAAAGCTCTTAGCATATGCTATTGAAGAATGGAAAAAAGAATATGCTGTTGAGATGTACAAGAAAGGCAATTTTTCTTTCGGGCAAGCATCTGAATTTGCAGGAATTAGCGTATTTGAATTTCCGGAGCTATTGAAACAGAAAAAAACTGCAATTAATTATGATAAAGAGGAACTTGAAGCAGAGCTTAAAGCAATAGGATGGAAAAAGAAGTAGTAACTAACTCCAGCTCAATAATTTTTCTGGCAAAACTAAATTTGTTTCATCTGGCTAAAAATATTTTCTCAAGAGTATATATTCCAAAAGAAGTAATCTCTGAGATTTTTGCAAAAAAGACTCCTGAGGTAGAGATAATAAAAAAAGAAATGGGCTCTTTTATTCTAGAATTGAATACTAAAAAATTTTTGAATATCCCTGTTGGGCTGGGAGAAAAGTCAGCAATATCTTTATGTGTTGAAAAGAATATTGGAGTTTTTATTTCAGATGATAAGAAAGCAAGAAAATTTGCCCGCTCATTGGGAATAGAAACCATTGGAATTATAGGAATCTTTCTTTTAAATTTTAAGAACAATAAAATAAGCAAAAAAGAAGCAATCGATTTTTTAAATAAACTTATTGAAGCAGGATATTATTTAACTTCTGACTTGTACAAAGATATAATTCAATTGATAAACTCTTCCTGATTTATCTCAAACAAGTTAATGCCCTTCGCTCATAAACCATGAAGATATAATTATCTTATGCAACTATTTAATTATCGAATATAATAATATTTTTATTTTTCCAACAATATATTAATCATGACCCTTTATACTTAATATACTAATAATTAAAGGCTTTTTATCTCAGAAACTTCTTCAAATCTTCGCCTTCTAAACGGACTAGCTTTTCGTCTTTGAATGGGATATATGTGGCTTCAAATCTTTCTATTTCGAAATTCTTTCCAAGAATTTCTTTGAAAATCTTTAGGGAAAACCGCAGAGCATCATCAATTGAAATGTCTTCTTTAAGGTCTCTTCTTAGAATTTCCTTTACTTTTTCATCGTTTTCTCCAATTGCGTTTGCTTTGTATGAATAGAAGTTTCCAGTTACATCTGTTGTGTATAATGATGCTTTGCCTTTCTTTACTCCTGCTAGAAGAAATGCAATTCCGAATGGTCTTGCTCCGCCGTATTGGGTGAACATTTGTTTTTTATCTGCAACCATTCTTATTACTGAAATGGGATCTATTTCTGAATCGTATGAAACTCTGTGTTGCTGTGCTAGAACTTGTGCTGCGTCTATAAGGATTCTAGCATCTGCGGTAATTCCCGCTGCCGCTGCAATTACGTGCTCATCAATTTCATATATTTTAGAAGCTGATTCTGGAGCAATTAATTTGTCTCTGATTCTTTTATCGGCGGTTATAACTACTCCATCTTTGCAGACTATTCCTATTGAAGAACTGCCCAATCTGACTGTTTTCTCTGCATATTCTACTTGAAGAAGATGTCCATCTGGAGAAAACATTGTGGCTGCTCGGTCGTAGCCCATCTGCTGATGTTGCATTTCTGTTGGTATATCCATGTTCAATAATTCTTTTTTAGATAAAGTTCTCTGGTAAATAGCATATTTAAGCTTTATGTATCTCAACACTAAAACCTAAATATTTAATAACCTAAAATTGATATTAAAAATATGGCAAACGTAACAGCAAGAATAAAGATAAAGAATAAACATTACGAGATAATGGTTAATCTAGATGATGCTCTAAAGTTTAAACAAGGAAAGGGAGATATAATGTCTGCTCTGGATTCTGATGCTGTGTATTATGATTTGAATAAAGGGACTAGAGCATCAAATGCTGATATGATAGAAGCATTTGGAACAACTGATTTGTATGAAGCTGCAAAACAGATAATTATGAAGGGAGAGGTGCAAAAGAATCAGGAGTTTAGGGATAATGAAAGAGAATCGAAGATAAAACAAGTTATTCAATTAATATTGAGAAATGCTTCTGATCAAAATGGAAGGCCTTACACTGAAGAGAGATTGAAGAGAGCAATTGATGAATGTAAATATAATTTCGATGGAAAGCCTGCTGAACAGCAGATGCCTATTCTTTTGGAGAAATTGAAGACAGTTATTCCAATTAGAATTGAAACTAAGAAAATAAAATTAATTATTCCTGCGATGTATACTGGGCAAGTTTATGGATTATTGAAAGATTATAAGCAGAGTGAGGAATGGCTTGGAAATGGTAATTTGGAAGTTGTAATGAATATTCCCTCTGGAATGCAGATTGATTTCTTTGATAAGTTGAATGGAATTACTCATGGTTCTGTGCAAAGCCAAGAGATAAAAGAATAAATTATTTTATTGGCTGTTTTGAAGTATTTTTGATTATATTATGTACCTTATTATTATGTGGAATTGATGAATTAGAGTAAACCTTTGAAAATTGATAGATGAGATAAGTTACAAATAAATGGCTTTATTTCTTGTTTATGAGGTTTCTATTATTTTATTGTCTGTTTAATAATCTTTCTATAAAAATAGAAAGATTTATATACTAAATACCATTGAAATAGAAATGAAGAAAATTGAAGCAGTGTATAGAGAGATACTTTATGAAGTATTGGAAAAGAAGAAATTTAGTTTTACCCAGTCAGAACTTTCAAAAAGTCTGGGGATTTCGCTTAGCATTGTTAATTCTGCAATAAAAAGACTAGAATCTATGGGAGCATTAAAAATAAATCAAAGAGGATTTAATTTGATTGATATAAAAAAAATTTTGTACTATTGGGCATCAATAAGAAATTTAGATAAAGATATAGTTTTTGCAGTTAGAATAGATTTGTCTGTTAGAGAGTTGGAAAGATTTATGCCTAATCTGATGATGACTGCATACTCTGCTTATAAATTTAGATTTGATGATGTTCCTGCAGATTATTCTGAAATTTATGCTTATGCTAATGACAATGAGATTGAAATTGTTAAAAAAAGAATTTCTAAAATTAAAACTTCAAAAGGCAATCCTAATTTTTTCCTGTTAAAAAAGGATAAACTCCTTGAATTGTATAATAAAATTCCAGAGGGGCAGATTTTTGTTGATTTGTGGAATTTAAGACAGTGGTATGCAAAAGAATTTTTATTAAATTTTGAAAAGAGGATTTTATAATGGAATTCTGGAACTCTGATTTAACGGAAAAAAGCTGGAAAATACTTCGAGAATTTAAGAAAGACCATAACTTTGTTCTAATTGGTGGCTGGGCAACTTACCTATGGGCAAGACGGCAGAAATCAAAAGATATAGATATTGTCGTGGAAATAGATGAATTGCAAAAACTAAAGAATGAGGGACTTTCAAAAAATGATAATCTGAAAAAATATGAAATAAAAAAAGGTGAGACAGATATAGATATTTATGTTTCATATTTTTCAAAATTAACAATTCCTGTAGAAGATATACGGAGGTATTCAAAAAAAGTTGAAGGATTTGATGTTGTATCGCGGGAGGCGTTGGTAATTTTAAAACAGGGCGCAGAAATAGAAAGAAAAAATTCAATAAAGGGAGAAAAGGATAGAATTGATATTATCTCATTAATATGGGCTGATTTTGATTATGCTGAATATAAGCGACTTCTGATTAAGTATAAGCTTGAGAATTATATAGAAAAACTAATTTGTCTGATTAGGGATTTTGTGGACTTTGATTCATTAAACTTGAATCCTCGAGAGTTTAAATTGAATAAAATTGAGATACTGAACAAATTAAAGATGCTCTAAGTAGAATTCTAAAGTAAAAACTTAAATCAAAATAAAGAATCCCAATCACAGCAAGCTGTGAGGTATTCTTTAAGCCTCCAAATGGGACTGAATGAGAATAATCGTAGCAAGCTAAGGGATGTTAAACCCATTTGGAGCAATAGAGATATAAAAAATTTAGTTATCTAATGCCGATGATAGCATATCAGATATAATTATTTGTCTTGTGCTTCGATTTATCTAATCACTGTAGAGATGCGGGGATTTTTCGATTAAAAAAGCTTTTATATCCCTTAAATGTTGATATATAATGAATAAAAGAGGGATAGGGATAATTATTTTAGCTTGTCTTTTGGGAGTTATTTTTATTTTAGTGAGTTTTGTTTCTTCTGCCTCTGCTTCAAAAATAGATGGAGTGGTTAAGTTTAGAGGATATCAATATTTTGCTTATTCTGATGGAGAAAGAAGCGAGATTTATATTAATAAAAATGGGGAAGTAAATTTGCAGAGACCTTCTTTTGGTGGGATGTTGACTGATTATTTTGTTTTTGATAAAAAAATTGGAATTGTTAGTGCTGATCCTGCCGGGAATTTTATTTTGTTAGACAGCACATTAAAAGATTTTATTGGAGAGGAATTGTTTAATCAAATAGACGGAAGAGAAATAAGTGAAAATGGATTGGTTGGAGAGCAAGCTGAATCAGTTGAATTGACAATTAATACTAATGGTGTGGCTGTTCCCACTGGAATAATTGCTGATGGAAGAGGATATTTGCGTCCTAAGAATAATTTGAAGGAAACTGTTGGAACAATAGATAAAACTGGGAAGATATCTATGTATAATCCTTCTAGTTATAGTACTGCCAGTAAAACAAGTTTGTCTAGGGTTGCGAGTCAGATTCAAAATACTCGGGCAACTAGGGGAACAATAACTGATTTGACTAAAGTTAGCAGTGAAGGATGGGCATCTAGAAGTGCAAATGCTAGAACTACTTCTTCGAATAATATTATGGACCGAATTGGGAGAGCTGCTGGAGGTTTAATTGATAAAGTGACTGGGGAGAGACCGAAACCGACGCCTCCTGAGATTCCAGGTATAAAACCAAGTCCGAAACCTGGAGTGCCTGGAATCGGGCCCGTGGCTCCTTCTCCTAAACCAACTAATAAGACTGCACCTACTCCTAAACCTAGACTTGGAAAGCCGAATGTTATTAATGATATAAACTGTGATTATGCTTCGTGGGGTATAAATGCAAATTCTTTGAAACAATGTAGTTGTGATACTACTATCGCTTACGTTACAAAGACGTGGAAGTGCTTAAAGGATGGAATAATGACTGGAAATGCACCTCCCGCATATAAAGAATTTAATTGTGTAAAACCTAATGGAGATGATAAACTACAAATGATATGGAAAGAGGGAGTAAATAATTGTTGTACTAGTAATGCTGATTGCGATAATAAACCTAAACCCTATAAAGCATGTGATACTCAAACGGGACAATGTGTAGAACATAAACCTTGTCACAAATAATTAAATATGATAAAATATAAACAAAAAAACAAAACGGGGATTGAAATGAAAGTTGCAAAGATAATTTTAATCGCATTAGTTGTAATTGGAATAATTGCTCTTGCTTCATTGGCTGTTAAGGATAAGTTTAGCAAGTCTTCTTCCAATTCTGTGACTGGAAATGTTGCTTTCCCAATTACTGGATTTGCTGGAGAAGGTGATGTGTGCTATCCTTGTAGTTTAGATAGTACTACTCCTTGCGATGAGATGAGTTGGGAGGATGGTAAAATTTATCCTTATTGTATTGGCGGACAATGTGTGGAGTGTACTGATGATTCTCAATGTACTTCAAGTAAAGGTTCGGGATATGTTTGTGCGGACAATTCCTGTGTTCCTGGATGCTCGGATTCTTCTGATTGTCCTGATCCAAATGCTTATTATTGTGATACTTGGTCAAATGGAATTCCTGGGACATGTGAACTTTATTGTGGAGATGGAGAGTGTAATAATGGAGAAGATGAGAATAGTTGTTCTCAGGATTGTACTAGTAATACTTGTGATAGTTGTTCTGGATGTTCTCCTGCTCCTGATTGGTGTGGAACTACTGATCCATGTGCTGGGTTATTAGGTACTGAACTTACTTGTTGCATGACTCCTGGCGATCCTATATGTGATCCATGCAATGGGGATCCTTGTTGTGGAGATGCTTGTTGCTTATCTGGATATGATTCAGTTATATGTGGATATGTTGATCCAAATTACTGTAACCCTTCTACGCCTGGTTGTCCAGGTTATGTATAGTCAGCTAGTTGTGGTTGCGATCGAGGTTATTTGGAATAGATTCTAATTATTAGATAGTTGAAAATACTCTCTCAAAAAGCTTTTATATCCATTAAATGTAAGTATATAATGAATAAAGAGGGAAAGAAGATTAGATTATCTTATATTTTGGGAGTTAGTTTTATTTTTATTCTGTTTGTTTTAATGGGTTTTGTTTCTGCTTCTAATAGTGTTGCAATGCCTTCTGATTGCAATAAAATGATTGGCTCTCTTTCTGCGAACATGAATCCTCTTATGATTAGTATGGATATGGAGAATAAATTTATTTATGTTGGATTTAAAGATTCAACTAAAAAAGTTGCTGCTTTTGAATATGCAGATTGTCTTAGAAATATAGATGGATTGATTAAAAATCAGATATATAATATAGGAAATGTTAAAATTAATTATTATGATTCAAAACCTTCTGTTTCCAATATTTATTCTGGAATAACTGGAAATGTTGTTGCTACGACTACACCAACGGCAAGAACAACAAGTACACCTAGAAGCACGACGACAAGAACTACAACAACAAGAACTGCTGTAACAACTCCAGCTGCTGCTGCTTCGGCACTTGCTAAAAATGCAGTTTCAAGTGGTGCTGCAAAAACTGAATTAAATGTGGATAATATTGTTGATTTTAGAGGATACAAATATTTCGCAGGCAATTCTGGAAAAAGAAGTAGTGTTTATATTAAGAAAGAAGGAACAATTTATTTACAAAGGCCAAGTTTTGGAGGGATAGTCACAGATTATTTCTTCCCTGACAAGAAACTTGGAGATATAACTAGCGAGCCTGCTGGTAATTTTATTGATTTAGATGTTAGTGTTGAAAAATCAATTGGAACGGAATTATTTAGCAAATTAAATGGTAAAATGATAAATGATGCTGGAAAAGTTGTTTCTGCTGCTGCTTCAAAAGAATTGAAAATTGCTGGACCCGACGGCACAGATATACCTTCTGGAATTATGATTGATGGAAGAGGATATTTACATCCTAAAAATAATCCAAGTGAAACAATTGGAACAATAGACAAAAATGGAAAGATATCTATGTATGATCCTGCAACATATGCATCTGCAACAAAAGCAAGTTTGGGAAGTGTTGCAAGTGCTATTCATAATACACAAGCAACAAATGGAGTAATAAAAAGTTTGGCTAAAGTTAGCACTGATGGATATTCTTCTCCTATATCTCGAGCAACTACTCCTTCAAGTGCTATAGGAACAACTAGTCCTAGCACAATTAGAACTACGCCAGGGACAGGGACAACGACACCTGTGACGAGCACCACTAGTCCGAGAAATACAAGTCCTACAATTGGGACAACTAGTCCTGGAACTACTCCTCCTAAAACTACAACTCCTACACCAACGCCCACTATCAGTTGTGCTACAAGATGCGCGCAGTCGACTGGATATGATCCCTCTACAATTACACTACTGGGATTTACGCAAGCACCTACACCTGAACAGACTGCTGCACAAAATCAATTGAGGACAAATTATGAGACATGTGTTAATAATTGTAATGCTAATGGTGTAACTAGTCCTGGATTGCCTGTTACAAAACCTGGGTTGCCTGGAAGTGGGACTCCTTCTAAACCTGGAATTGGAGGAGGAACTAGTCCGGGTGGTGGAAGTAGTAAGCCGGGGACTGGGAGTAAGCCTTCTCCGGGGACTGGAGGAAGTAGTGGAAGTTGTGTTGCTGGAAGTGCTGCGATTCCTTGTGGATGTAGTACTCCTAGCGTTGGTTTTTCAGGTGTATGCAGTAGTGGTATGAGTAGCATTACTATTGGTGGTAAGTTTGTTCCTCAATTTAAAACATTTGAATGTGCTGGAGGAAAGTGGATTACTGGTGTTATCAACTGTGAAGGTTATGATGCAAATGGATGTAAGAAAGTAGAAGGTGCGACTGCCTGCGATCCAAATGGTGCACCAGTGCCTTGTGTAGTGCCTGGAGGAGATGAAGAACCAGAAACTAGTGGAGTTCAGAAATGTGTGCAAGATGCAACAACACAGGAATGTAAATTGAGTACTTGTGCTGCAAAAGAAAATGAGAAAAAACCTGCTCTTGCTGCGGCTACTAAGAAAAAGAGAGGCAAATGATGAATAAACAGAAAAATAAGAATGAGAAGATGAAAATCCTAAATGGATTTATTTTTGTTCTAGCCATAATTGGATTTTTTGCATTTGCTTCTGTAATAAATATGCAATTTGTTAAAGCAGAAGATTTTGGTAACTGCCTTACTGACTATGAGGATAATGATTATAATAGTCCTGATGAATATTGTGCTGACTGGTATGGGGGTAGTGGAGATGTGAAATGTATTGATCGTATTGGTCAATGTGCAAGTTGTGAAGATGCAGGTATTCCCGACGGATATGCTCTCAATGATGAGGTTTGGAATGATGGTGGAACTTCTAGTGGGACTTGTATGTGGTGCAATAATGGAGAAGTAGTTGTTACTGATCAGAGTGATTGTGAGGAAGAGTCATGTACTGCTGATGAATATTTCACAGATGAAGATGGAGAATGTATGTTATGTTCATTTGATGGAACAAGCAGTGATCCTGCGGATGATTCTTCTGTTTGCGATTATGGATGTGATGATGATTCTACTTGTCAATTCGGAGAATATTGTGATTTGGAAAGTCCTGCTGGACAATATGCAGGGCAGTGTACGGTGGGATGTAATGAGTTAGACAGCAATTGTGATTCTGGCTCAACAGAGCCAATATGTGGAGGAGATGATGTTTGTGTGGGATGCTCGACTGATTCTGAATGCGAATATATTAATGGTGGAACATGTGGCGATGATGGGAGCTGTACGCTTGATGAAAATTGGGATGGATGCACTGGATTTTGGGGAGGACAAATTGGAGTTGATGAATATGAAGATACTCCTTGTTGGTTTATGGGATATGAATCTGATTTAGAATATGCTTCTAAGTGTTTAGGAAATGATGAATGGGATGATAGCTCTGCGGAGGGAGTTTGTGCAGTAGAATGTAATGAGGGAGATAAAGATGAATATGCCTGCGATGGAAGTGAAGGAAATGATTATGTTTGGGCTGAATGTGTAAATGGAGTTTGGGATAGTTCTAGTGGATATTCAAATTATGCTGATTCGTGTTCAAATAATGGATGTGATTGGGATGGACAGACATTCCCTGAAGGAGATTATCCTGCTGAAGATTGTGGAGACGGAACTGGAAATACTTACACCCTTGTTTGCTCTGCTGGAGAATGGGATTGGAGCAATTATAATGATGTTTGTGCAGGTAGTGAAGGATGTGAAGATAATGGAGTTTATTATGATGTAGGAGAACCTTGGACTGGAGAAGGAGATATTTGTCCTGCAGGTGATTCGCAACAGTATGCTTGGATATGCAACTCAAATGGGTGGTCTGATTATTTGTGTAGTAGTAATGGATGCGAAGAGGGAGCGACTGAAAGATATAATTGTGATAATAATCCAGATGATGATGGGTATGTTTGGGCTGAATGTGTAAATGGAGTTTGGGATACTACTAATGGATGGGATAATTATTATGCCTTTGGTTGTGGAAGTGAGGGTGAGGGATATTGTGGAGACGATATTTGTTCTGATTATGAATGGGGCACGGAGTGGTGTGCATATGACTGCGATGCATTGTATTGCGCTACTTACCCTGATGATGCATATTGTGGTGGTTCTGGTGGTGGAGACGAAAGTTATTGCGGGGACGGAGTTTGTGACTATAATGAAGACTGTGATAGCTGCGAAGATGATTGCTGGATATATTGTGATTAGTAATAATTCCTACTAATTCTTTTAATTAAAACTCCCAACCGCCGCAAACTGTGGGGCTTCTAAAAACAGATAAAACCCTCGAATAAAAAATATAGTTAGCTATTGCCGATGATATCATATTATGGATAATTATTTGTCTTGTTCTTCAGTTTATCCAATCGCATCGAGTGAGGGGAATTTCTTTCCGATTAAAACAATTTAAATATCTGAAAAAACTTCTTCTTTGATGAGAAAAGAGTGGATAATTGGTTTTGCTTTGGCTGTGATGATTATATTTGTTTGTTTTTTAATTCTTTTTGCTTTTGTGGGTGAGAAAAAAGAAAGTGGTTTATTAGATGGGAAAAATGCAACTGGAAATAAGAGTATAGTTAAGGTTAATAGTGACAGTAAAGTTTGCTTGGATAGTGATTCTAATTCTCTGTTTCCAGATGGGAAGAATGTGGATGTTGCTGGAAAAACATGTGTTGGGGTGAATTGCAAGTTTGATAACTGCACATCCCAGAGAAATATAAATGAATATTATTGTAATGGGGAGAAGATTGGAGTTATTAATATAAAATGTCTTCCTGGCTCATTTTGCAAGACGGTGTTTAATAGTTCATCATATTGCACAGAAAGCGTGCAGAATTTAACTTTGAAGGCAGATAAATATAAGGTTGCTTTTACAATAGACAAGAAAAAAATGATTGGATTTTCATCCAGTGTTAAAATGGAGCCATTTAATCCTTTTCCATTCACAGTTTATTTAAGTGTTCGTTCTCAGAGTGCTGGAAAATATAAGAGTTATAATCAAATTGAAATGAAATTAAACAAAAATACCAGTATGTATACTGTTTCATTCCCTATTTGGACTTTTGAGACATATGGAGAGCCAATTACAAATATAACCGCTGAAGCAGTTGCTAAAACAGATAATGTTGTTGTTGCTAGAAGTAAGCCTGTTAGTATTGTTTTGACTAAATAGCGGTTTAACTAAATTATATTCTCTTCCATTATTCTTAGTATGTCTGTAGCAACAAAAATCTTGTTTCTTTTATGATTTGTATAAGGTTTTATTATTTCACATTTAGCTAAGTAATTCATTCCACGTTTTACCTTCGGGTAATTCTCTCCTAATTCTTCTTGCAATAAACTTACAAAATAATAGGGGTTTTCAAAGAATTTATCTAAAAGAGTATAAGAAATTGATGTTGCATGAACTTTTACTAATCTTCCTTTGTATTCGTTATACAATTCAATTAACTTTCTAACTCTTTGAGATGTATCTATTGCCATATCTCTTATTCCTTCAAGAAATAATTTTATCCATCTTTTGAAGTCACCTGTTTCTCTTGCTTCCATTAAACTATTGTAATAAGCATCTTTGTATTTGCTAAAATATGGGCTTAAATATAGAAGCGGGCTATCAATGACTTTAGACTGAATCAGGTAAAGCAATATAAGAGTTCTACCCATCCTTCCATTTCCATCTTCGTAGGGGTGAATTGTTTCAAAATAATAGTGAATTAGGGCTGCTTTTAACAATCTAAAACTTCCATCGTCTTTATTCATATACTCAAACAAATAATCCATTAATTTTTCGACGTGTTCTTCAGAGGGCGGAACAAAATCTGCTTCGTGTATATCGCTTGTTTTGCCTTTGCTTTGTATCCAATTTTGTCTTTTTCTAAAATCTCCCACAAGTTTTTCTTCACCCCTAACTTTAGTTAATAAAATTCTATGCATTTGGTTTAAAATTTGCTTGTCTATTTTTTTTCCCTCTTTTAGTTTTTGTAATCCGTATTGAATTGCCTTTACAAAGTTTACCACCTCTCTTACATTTGGATTAATAAATTCGGACTTTTTACTTCCTGCTTCTGTCAAGAAAACCTCTGTCAGAGAAACAAAAGTGCCTTCTATCTTTGAACTTTCAACTGCTTCTTTTCTCATATATGCGTCAACAAATAATTCTAAGCTTCCTAAATTTTTAGTTAGTCCTTGCAATTCTCCCAATGCTCTATTTGCTTCATTTGATTTTTCAAATATTACTGGATCTAATAATTCCTTGAAGTCAGGTAATTCTTTGGGCAAAAAATATTGAAATTCAACAAATTCATTTCCCAAATTAGCACTTCTTGGAACAATATCTCCTGCAATTCGATTAAATCTTGACGTGTCCATAGTTATTAAGTGCATTTTGCAGTATTTATATCTTTCTATTTTTATGTTAATATGTGCTATTTTATTATCATATTATTTAAATTAAGTTATTAAGCAATTTAATATTATACTAAAACATTAATATTTTATAAGCTTATTAACATATTTTGAAAAAAACGTTAAGATGTAAAGAATTATTCGAAATTCTATAAAATTGCATTTGCTCTTGTGTTTATTGCATGCGGTAACGTTTAACGCATGCAATAGTGTGGGGATGATGATAAGGTTACAATATCATATTCGAAGATATATTTATAAAGTTCTATTCTTTTGAAAATAATAAGAGGGATTAGATGAAAAATAATAATGTTCTGGCTTTAGTTCTTGCTTTTGTTATGTTTGTTTCTTTGATGGGCTTTGTTAGTGCTGCCGATGGAGATGTTGCTGATAGTAATTATGTTCAAAAGCTAGTGGAAAAAAGATCTGCAGATAGTGCAGAATTTAATAGCCCTTCTCGTGAAGGTGAGGAGACTCCTCTTTCTGCAATAGGTAAATGGTTTAGCAATTTGGGAGGCAGAATTGCTACGGGAGCAGGAGATTTGTTTTGGACTCTTGCTAGAAATTCTGCGATAGATGATAATCCTTATCTTACAATGGATGAATTGAAGAGAAATGATGCTATTAAATCAACTCTTGCTAAAAATGAAGAGGTTAGTAATTCCGATGAGCTGGAGAGAGAGAAAATAATAACTAATGAGGAAGAATCAATTTATGGCGAGGGATGTTATGATGTCTATGTTGCTGATACTGGAGAAGAAGTTGGATATTATGTTTACGAAGGAAAACTGGATGAAACTGGAACTTTGCAGTGTATGTTTGATGGGCAAGAGTATTATTGGGTAGAGTTTTCAAGTAGTAGTGGCGAAGGGGAAGCTCCAGTGACTTATGCGCCTCCAATAGATTATGAGAATTATGATTGCCATAATGAACCTGGTTTTGCTGAGGGTGGACGTTATCCGGGAACGTGTCAAGATTGTGTATATGGTAGTAAGCTTTGGCAGGATGCATGTACTGCCGATCAAGAGTGTATAGTTGATTCAAATGGAGATGGAAATTGTGAAGATGTTTCATGGTATGATGGGATGTATGATGAGGTAAGTGGATGGTTTGCTGATGAGAGTAGTTCTTCCGAGGTTGATATTTTGAGGGGTTATGCTAAAATTAGCCCAATTGTAACTTGTTATGATTATGATGCTGATGGAGTTTATATTGGTGAAGTAGAAGCAGGTCTTGATGACTATTCTGGTTGCTACGCCTGTTCTGATAGTGAAATAGAAGAGTGTACGGATTATCAGTCTGGATGTGGGCAATGGGTTTGGAATGGAAATTGTGATTATACTTCGGAGGATTATGGAGAGGAGGAGTATGATCCTTGTTTAGAACAGTGGAATATAGATGGAGATGATTTTGCTTATGAATGTTGCACTGTAAATTGGGAACCTGATGAATGCTGGGATGTATATTAATTTAGTAAAAAGTTGATTGATTAGATTAATGTAGTTTTATATGAATTTTATCTATGAGATTATTTTCTAGAAGTATTATTATTCTATTTGAAAGCATTATTGATGATATTGTCCGTTACATGCCCATTTAAATATTTATATTATAAATAATATAAAAAAGATAAATATTTAAATGGGAAAAACGGCTTAAATGATGAGGAAAGAAGGGGAGAAAATGGTTAAAATTGGAAAGGGCAAACTAACTAAAAAAGTCTTTAGTGTGACTGTAGATGTGGGTGTTCTTGAGAAATTTAATGATTATTGCGATGAAAATTCAATAAATAAGTCTGATTTGATTGAAAAACAGATAAAAAGATATCTGGAGGAGAGAAAATGAACGAAAAGGGTATGTCTAAAATGAATAAATTTTTGATGACTATTTTAATTATCTTAATTTTAATTATTGCTGGTTTGGGTTTGGGAATTTATTATGTTAAATCTAGTTCAAGTTCTGGATGGCAGTTGCCAAAGAGTTCTGTTTCTGGAAATGTAGTTTATGGTTATGAAAATGAAGTTGGTATGGTTGAGAGTATAGGTAATGTTTGCAGAGAAGGACAAAAAAAATGTTTTGCTCCAGGATATATAGAATGTTCTGGGAAGAAGGGAAGTTTAAATTGGGGGGAATTAAAGTTTTGTGGAAAAAATCAAACTTGTAAAAGGGGAGAGTGTGTAAATGGATAAAAAAGCTGAATTAAGTATTCCTGCAGATAAATTAAAAATTGCCTTAGCTACAACAATTGTTCTTTTTGCATTCGTATTTATATTAGTTATACTTTCGATTATATTTTCTCCTGGAGAGGTGCAGAAATTTATATCTAATCCTCTTGAAGCTCTAGGGGGAACTAAAGGTGAAGTATCAAAAGCAGAGATTGGAAATGTTACTCTTTCTTGCTCAGATAGTGATGGGGGGCAAGAATTTAATATTGAAGGATTTGCGATTAATTCTTCGGGGAGTATTTTTGAAGATAATTGTACTAGTCAAACTGCATTGAGAGAATATTATTGTAAAAACGGAAATGTTACATTTACCAGCAGTGTTTGTGCCAATAGTTGTATTGGCGGAGCGTGTACTGACTATAAATGGAATTGCACTGATAGTGATGGTGGATTGAACTTAAATAAGTCCGGAAATATTGCTGGAGTTCAGAAGGAATTGAATAGACTTATTTTTGCAATGGATAGTTGCATTTCTAATCCGACAAATGCAACTAAAGTTAGCTCAGGTGGATTTATTAATGAATATTTCTGTACTGGAAAATATATTAATTCATCAGTATTCGGCTGTTCTTCTGGATGTATAAATGGAATATGTAATGGGACTTCTGGTTTATTGAATTGTAATGCTTGTTTAGCTCAAAATAAAAATTACTCGTGTTTCTCTGGAGGGGCTGTATCTTGTTCTTTGACTTTTAATGCAAGCAAGTGCTTTGATTGTAGAGGAGAAATATGTGGGAATAGTATATGTAGTATTAGTGAGAATTTCTTGAATTGTAATAAAGATTGTTCTATTTTGTCCTGTGGAAATAAAAGATGTGACAATCCATTTGAAAATGAGGGTAATTGTCCGTTTGATTGTAGATGGCATTGTGGGAATGGAGTTTGTGATGATGGAGAAACATTGTCTGAATGTGCAATTGATTGTGGAGTTAATAAAACGAGTTGTGGGAATGGTGTTTGTGAGCCTCCTGTGGAAACTCTGAGTGGTTGTGCCAAGGATTGTAATAATTTGTGTTCTGGTGGAGGAGAGATTATGGTTAATGGGGGGAATGGAACAGTTTCATCTTCTACGGATTATTGTGGAGATGGAAGATGTTCAACTGAAACATGTGAAAGCATATACAATTGTCCTAATGATTGCAGAGGAAGCATGTGTGGAAATGGAATATGTGAGTTTGGAGAAACAAATGCTATTTGTAGTGGAGATTGTAAACTTAATACATGTGGGAATGGAGTTTGCGATTATGGAGTTGAGAGCGTGCATACTTGTCCTCAAGACTGTATTATTTTCTGTGGGAATGGAGTTTGCGAATTTGGAGAAAATAGCCAGAATTGTCAGGTGGATTGTTTTGGTGGAATATGTAATAGTGATACTGATTGCTTTCCTGGAAATAGTTGTGTAAATCACAGGTGTGTGGAATCCAGCTGTACGCGTGATGCTGATTGCCATTCTAATGAAAAATGCGTTAATAGCGTATGTTTAAGTGAATGTACTATTCAAAGTGATTGTGGTTCTGGAAGACAGTGCAAGAATGGATTTTGCAGTTTAATTGCAACTCTATCTGTTACTCAACCTAATGGGGGGGAGACATTAATATTGGGACAGACATATGATATTAAGTGGATTGTTTCAACAGGAGTTAATAGAGTTAGTTTGTATCTTATCCCGGAAGTTGGAACACCAAAAACTTTGGTTAGCGGGATAGTTGCAAGCACTGGGAAGTGGAGTTGGCAAATTCCTTCTAGTTCTTCAAGTGGAATAGTTCCTGGAAAATATAAAATAAAAATAGTAAATAGTGCTGATAATACTGGACAGGATTCGAGCAATGATTGGTTTAGTATTAGTGCGCCTGCGAATGCATTGCCTAGATTAAATTCTGTTAGTCCTGCGAATGGAAAACCTGGAGATTTAGTTACAATATTTGGAGAGGGATTTGACACTAGTTCAAATAGAGTCATATTTAAAATAGTAAATTCTCCATTTTCATTTTATAATGGAAAGGCTGGAGTAGAATATCTCGCTGCTAGTTCTGTTGCAAGCACAGATGGAAAAACTTTGCAAGTGAGTATTCCCCAAAATTTGAATCAGCTGGATGATACGAGTGCATCAATTATTACTGTCCCTGGAACTTATCAGATACTTGTTTCAAATAGTAGTTCTGGAGGGGTTAGAAGTAATCCTGTTAGTTTATTGATTAATGATTATCTTAATCTACCAACTAAAATACAAATCACTTCTCCTAAGGCTGGAGATATTTGGAGTGTTGAAGAGCAGAAAACAATAACTTGGACTCCAATATCTAATGTTGGGCGCGTCTCTTTATATGTGCAAACAATTCCATATAGATCCAAAGATAACGATAAAGAAACAGTATATTATTTTAAAACCATAAATTCTAGTATAGTCCAGAGTGGGGGTTCTTTTGAATGGAATGTTAATTTTGGCGATGGAGACAAACAAATTTCCACCTATGCCTCTGCTGAGCTGGTATATGGTGTTCCTTGGCTTCCTCTAGATGGTAATCTTGAATCTTATATCAGCATAGAAGGAAAAGATAATGCTCATGCGATATTTTATAAAGATTTGAGTGAGGCATTTACAATTGATACTCTAATCGTTGGAAGTTGCAATGAATGTCCTGGAGGTGGATATGCAATATGCGATGGGGCTTCTTCAAAGAAGAGTTGTAGTCTGGTTGGAGAGTGTTTGAAATGGAGCACAACTGCTTGTGGAAGCGGACAGAGTTGTACTAATGGGGTTTGCGGAGGAACTGGAATCACGAGTTGTACTTCTGGGGCGAAGAGATGTTCTGGAACTTTGGGATACCAGACTTGTAGTTCAACTGGGAGTTGGGGAACAACAACTTCTTGTTCTTCTGGGCAGACCTGTTCTGGAAGTGGGGTTTGTGGTGCTGGAGCCGGTGGGGCATGTTCTAAATATCCTGGAGCATGGTATCAGGTTTCTCCTCCCGGTTCAATTGGATGTGAAGCATTTTGTGCAAATAGGGGATTGCAATCTTCAGGTGATTTTGTTGGAAATGTCGTTTTGCAGAAGTATTTTACTAGTAATGGTAATGAATGGAGAGATGAAGGGCCTTTAATAGTGGGGGAGACTTTATGCCATACTAGCGACTGGAGCGATAGTGGTGGAGGATATGGTAGTATTCAAGATGCAAAATCGATAAGCTCTGAGTTTAATTTAGCTCTCTATCTTGACGCAGAAAAAGAATATAGTACTTCCTATTTAATGGGTGGACGCCCAGGATATGGAGAAAATCTTTTTGAATACGCAGGCATTCAAGGATGTGCTGGAAGCACAATTCAAGCAGCAGTGGATAAATGTTATTGTAGGGATACGAGCAAAGATGTAAATTGTCCTTCGGGATTATATTGTAATGGAGTGGCATCAGGGACTTGTGTGAAGACAGTTTGCGGGAATGGAGTTTGCGAAAGTGGAGAAACTGAAGATAGTTGTGAGATTGGTCCTTCTGGATGTTATAATCCAAGCATGTATTATGGTGACACTTCGTGTATATTAAATAAGGGAACTACGTGTACGGCGACGTTGAAGAAAGGAAGTTGTGGAGCAGATTGTGGAAGTCTGTCTAGTTGTTCAACTAGCACGTATTCTTTAACTAGATGCACTTGCAGTGGTGGAAAATTGAGTTGTGTTTATTAACAAGTGTACCAAGATTTCGTAAGCGAAATCTTTTTAAAGAGGCAAAAATAAGGAATAATGTCGAAATAAAGAATAAGGTTAATTTTCGATTGCGATTATGACAAGACAAACTGATAATAAAGAAGAAATTGTTTCGGAGAAATCTGAGAGAAAAGTAGTTGTTCCTGGCGAAGTTATCGTCGTGGGAGATGATTATTTGCCTGGAGAGGGAGCTAGAAGAGATGGTGAGAAAGTTGTTTCTTCGAGATTTGGATTAGCTGAAATTGTTGGAAGAGTAATTAGAGTTTTGTCTCTGTTTGGCACATTTATTCCTAGAAGAGGAAATGTGATTATAGGAAGAGTTACGGACGTTACATTTAGAGGGTGGGTTATTGATGTCGACGCTGCGGCTGCAGGATTTTTGGCTTTAGATGAATGTCCAAGATTCATTAATCCGGATGAGATGGACAGATTTTTGGCAATTGGAGATATCGTTTCTGCTAAAATATGGAATGTTAAAACAAAGGGATGCGATTTAACATTGGATGGAAAAGGTCTTGGAAAATTAGAGGGTGGATTTATATTTAGAGTTATTCCTTCAAGAGTCCCAAGAATAATTGGAAGAGAAGGAAGTATGGTTGGATTAATCAAAGAAAAAACTGGATGTCAAATTACAATTGGACAGAATGGATGGATATGGGTAAAAGGAAATACAATTGATGCTGAAATAAGAGCAAGAAAAGCAATAGAATTTGTTGCTGAGAAGGTTCTTGTGGAAGGATTAACTGAGAAGATGGAGGCTTGGTTTGAAAAAAATAAATAAATATGGCACATAAAAGACCTGACGGAAGAAAAGCGGATGAAATGAGAAAAATGTCTGCAAAAGTTGGAGTTGTACCTAACGCCGACGGTTCAGCAATGTTTGCATTTGGAGATACAATTGCAATTGCAGCAGTTTATGGTCCTAGATTATTACATCCGCAGCATATGCAGGACCCTTCAACTGGAATATTGAGATGTAATTATGATTTGATGAGTTTCTCTGTTTCTGATAGAAAGAAGCCCGGGCCAAATAGAAGGGCTCAAGAGATTTCTAAGGTAACTGAGTGGGCTTTGTTACCAGTATTGGAATTAAAGGAATTTCCTAACACAGTTATAGATGTTCAAATTTATATTATTCAGGCTGACGCTGGAACAAGAACTGCTGGAATAAATGCTGCTTCTTTGGCATTAGCTCATGCTGGAATTCCAATGAAAGATTTAGTTTGTTCAGTTGCAGTTGGAAAGCAGGATAAAGAATTGGTTGTAGATTTGTCAAAAGAAGAAGAAGACTTTGAAGAGGGAGAGGGAGCAACAGATTTCCCTATTGCTAAGATGGCAAATAAGGATGCATTCACTCTTGTTCAGATGGATGGTAAAATGTCTCCTGATCTTATGGCTGAAGCATTGGCTCTTGCTACAAAAGCATGTGAGAAAGTTTATGAAGTTCAGAAAAAAGCATTAAAGGATGAAGTAGAGAGGGAGGCAAAGGAATAAAATGGCAATGGAAATATCAAGTTTAACTAAGGAAAGATTGAAGGCAATGTTTGCAGAGGGAAAAAGATTTGATGGAAGAAAATTGGATGAAATGAGAAAAATGCAAATTGAAACTGATATTTCAAATAAGGCTGAGGGAAGCGCAAGAGTAAGACTTGGAAAGAGCGAAGTTATCGTTGGAGTTAAGCTTGGACTTGGGGAGCCATATGCTGATTCACCTGGAAAAGGAAATATTATGGTTTCTGCCGAATTGTTACCTATTGCTTCGCCAAGATTCCAAGCTGGACCACCAGACTTTAATGGAATTGAATTGCCTAGATTAGTTGATAGAGCAATAAGAGAATCAAAGATGATTGATTTGGATAAATTGTGTATTAAGGCTGGAGAAAAAGTCTGGACAGTATTTATTGATATATATCCAATAAATGACGATGGAAACTTAATTGACGCTGCAAATATTGCTGCTCTTGTTGCTTTGAAGATTGCTAAAGTCCCTGAAATGACTAAGGAAGGAAAAGTAGACCATCATAAGGAAGCAAAGGATAAATTGCCATTGGCTAAGGATATTGTTCCAGTTTCATTTTCGTTTTTCAAGCTTGGAAATTCAATAATTGTAGATCCAACAAGAGAAGAGGCAGAGGCTTGCGAGGCTAGAATTACATTTGGATTGTCAAAGAGCAAGGATAAATATTTAATTAATTCGTGCCAGAAGAAAGGAGAAGCTTATTTCACTGGAGAAGAGCTTGCTAAAATGTCTTCAATGTTAGCTAAGTTGTATGAGCAGGTAAACGAAAAGCTTAAAAAGTTTTTATAAGGTAGAGATATATGGGAAACATAGAAAAACAAGTATTCACAAAGTTTGAAGTTGCAAGGATTATTGGAGCAAGAGCTTTGCAAATTGCAATGGACGCCCCGCTATTAATGAAAGTTTCTGAAGATAAATTGAAGGAAATGAAGTATGATTCTATAAAAATTGCTGAATTGGAATTCAAAGAGAATGTTTTACCAATTGCAATTAGCAGACCTACTCCAAAGAAGAGAAAGGACAAGCTTGGAATTGTAAAGGAAGAGCATGTTTCTGATGAAGAATTGATTGAGAAAGAGAAAGAAGTTGAAAAAGAAATTGTCGCTGATGCTGCAACTCTTGGACTTGCAGAGGGCGATGATGACGATGCGAGTGAATCTCCAAGTAGTTCTGGAAAAGCTGAAGAACAATAAGACAACCTAACGGTTTTCTTCATGAATTTTCTCTTGAAATACCAAGGTTCCTTGATATGTCATCTTCCTTTAAAATACTCAATCAAAATATTTTATATTATCTTAAATGTATAAGTCTATTAATTATTAGCGATATTGGTGGAAATATTAAATAATCTAAATAGGTTAAAGTTTATTAACGTATTTTCCTATAATAAGGTATGATTATTAAAGAAGTTTCTGCAAAGAAGATAAAGGATTCCAATGGAAATGATACAATTGAAGTTTCTGTAAATAAATGCAATGCTAGTTCTCCAAGTGGAAAATCAACTGGAAAATATGAAACTCCTTCCTGGAGGAAAGATATTGATTGGAATATCTCTGCGATAAATGAATTAAAGGAGTTAATTGGAATTGAGCTTGTATGTTTTAATGACCTGGAAAAAGTTGAAGGATTAATTGTTAAAAAATTTAAATTAAAAAGTGCAAAGCAATTTGGGGCAAATGCACTTTTTGCTTTGGAATCTGCTGTGTTGAAGGCTCTGGCTAAGGCTGAGAAAAAAGAATTGTGGCAAGTGCTGAATCCGAATGCTCGAAGGATGCCTTTTCCAGTGGGAAATTGTGTTGGAGGAGGATTGCATGCAAGAGCTAAAAATGCGCCCGTATTTCAGGAATTTCTTCTTATTCCTGGAAGTGAAAGCATATTGGAAAATGTTCGGATAATGAACGAGGCATATTCTAGAATACAATTTCTTGTTAATGCTTCTTCTAAGGATGATGAAGGGGCATGGGAAACTACATTAACAAATGATCAGATATTGGATGCTTTGATGAACTTTTCACAGCTTAGAATTGGATTGGATGTTGCTGCTTCAACATTTTTTAGAAAAGATAAGTATAGGTATTATGGAATGTCATTGTCTAAAGAGCAACAAATAGCTTATATTAATAGTCTGATTGAAAAATATAATTTACTTTATGTTGAAGACCCTCTTGATGAAGAAGATTTTTCTGGATTTGCTGAGATAGCTTGGGATAGGAATCTTAGAACCTCGGTTCTAATTGTGGGAGATGATTTGACTACGACAAATTTGGAGAGGGTGAAGAAAGCTTTGGAAAAAAATGCAATTAATGCTATGATTGTTAAACCAAATCAAAATGGTTCTCTTCTTGAAGTTAAGAAAGTTATTGATTTTTGCAGAGAAAATGGAATTAAAACTATTGTGTCACATAGGGCTGGAGAGACTTTGGATTCTGCTCTCTCAGATTATGCATTTGGCTTTGGAACAGATTATATTAAATGTGGCATTTCAACAAAATGGAGAGAAATTAAGTTGAATAGATTGATTGAAATTGAAAGAAGTTTGAAGTGAATTATTATAGGGCAAGGCCTTATGAAATCAGATAATAAAAATATTATTATCTCCTGCAACAAGTCATCTTCATCGGACACAAGAAAATCAGAGATTTTCTGTGCAGCAAATCTAAAAGATTTGCTCGCATGAGATAATTAAACTGTTTTTAGAAAGAGATATTTTCTTCTTAAAATTGCTAATTATATGGGATTATAATTGTGAAATAAAATAGAGATAATATGAAGTGTTTAATATTTGGGAGATAATTATTATTTAATCTATGGATGTTTTATATGGCTGACATTAAAAATTACTAATCCAAAAGCTTAAAAAGGGCTTTTATTATGAAGGATTAACTTAGCACGTACTGGCTGAAACAAATCCAGACTTGTTGAATAAACAAGCATGACCTTTGAAATAAGGACTTGAAAACCCGTGTGTTCATTATAAGGGAAGTTGAACTAAAAGAAACCGTTAGGTGTCTTAAGATGGCAAAAACCAAAAAAACTGAAGAGAAAGAAGCAACTGTTGCAGTGGAAGCTAAAGAAGACAAAGAAGATTCTAAGAAAGTTAAAGTAGACAAGCTTGCAAAATTGAAGGAAAAGGCTAAGGAACTTGGGGAGAAGATTGATGAAAAGAAAATCGATGTTAAAAAGGAAGTTAAAATTCTTGGAAGCGAGAAGGCTGATTCAATTGTTCCAATGGAGGATTATTTCAAATCGTCAATTCATTTGGGAACTAGAGTTATAACTCCTGATATGAAGAAATATGTTTACAAGAGAAGAGCAGATGGTTTGGCTGTTCTTAATATGGCTCTTGTTGATGATAAGATAAAGGAAGCTGCTGAATATTTAGCTAAGTTTGACCCTGATAAAATAATTGTTGTTTGTAAGAGAGAAGCTGGATGGAAGCCTGTTAAATTATTTGCAGAATTATTTGGAATACAATCATTCACTAAGAAATATCCTGCTGGAATTTTAACAAATACAGTATTGGATAATTTCAGGGAAGCGGATTTAATTGTTGTTTGCGATCCATGGTTGGATAAGAATGCTCTGATGGATGCAAATAGAATTAAGGTTCCTGTTTTAACAATTTGTGATACAAATAATTATCATGCTGGAACAACAATGGTTTTGCCTGGAAACAATAAGTCTGGAAAATCACTTGGAATGATTTTCTATATTCTTGCTAAAATATATGCAGAAAAAAGAAAATTGGATGTTAAGGTTCCTGCAATTTCTGAATTCGTAGATGACTGGGATAGTTTGATTCCTCCTAAGTAATTGTTTCTATCTTTTAATAGTAAGATGAGTTTTTATACTCTGATTATCTTTAATAAAAATGGAATTGAAAGATAATAAAATCATTTTAGAAAAAGATGCAAGCGAGTTAGATATTTTTGCTATAAAATTCTTGAAGATATTAGAAAAACATATAGAATATGTTGTTGTTTCAGGATATGTTTCTATTTTACTTGGTAGAACCAGAGCTACGGATGATATTGATACATTTGTTAAGAGAATGACAAAAGAAAAATTTTCCGTACTCTATGAAGAATTGCAAAAAAATGGATTTTGGTGCTTAAATGCAATAACTTTGGATGAAGTTTTTTCTTATCTTGGAGATGGATATTCTATAAGGTTTGCAGAAAACGAAAAAGGAACGCCCAATTTTGAAGTAAGATTTCCTAAAGATAGTTTAGACGAAGAAACATTTGATAATTTTATCATCGTTGAATTTCCAAACAAGGAGCATATTAAAATATCTTCTTTAGAAAGACAGATTGCTTTTAAGAGATATTATCTAGGAACAGAGAAAGATAATGAAGATGCTCTGCATATTGAAGAATTATTTAAAGGCAAAATAGACTTTAATAAAGTTAATAAATACAAACAGTTTATAGAAGAAAGGAAAAAGAGGCAAAAAATTTATGGAAAATAAAAAAAGAATTTTTATGAAGCCGGGAAAAACAAATCAGGAAGACAGAAATAACTTTATTATTTTTTGGGCTGAATATATGAAATCCGTCCCAGATAATGAATGGGGTACACAGCAGAATATGCTCATTAATTCTCAATTGGGAAATGCAAATCATGAAGTTTATTTAAAATTGAAAGGTTTGAGACAAATTCCTAAATAAGGTTTTTTGCAGATATAATCTTTAATGAAACCTTTTTAATATTTTTCAATATATTTGGATTAATGTTACGCGATTCCAAAAAGGATGATGCTCCTCTTATTTCTATAGAAACTATTTTTCCTTTTCCTGTTAAGCTAAAGATAATATATCCTACTTCAAAGTTTTCTCTAACTTTTTTATTTTCCTGCCTATTTGAAACTATTAAACTATCGCTGTATTCATTGTAAGAAAAGTTCTTTTTATTTTTCATAGTCTAGTGTTTATACCTCATTTAAGATAAAACTTCTTCGGGAGTTAAACCTGCATCTTTGATAATATGTAATAAAGTTCCTTTCTTTAGATTGGAATGGTTTGGAACAGTTATTTTTATAGTTCCGTTTAGGATATTTTTTTCTAATCTTATGTGAGAACCTCTTTGCCTTACAATAACAAATCCAAAATTCTTTAATTTTTTAATTAATTCAATGCCTGAGATTTGAGGCAGTTTCATACTATTACTCTTGAAACCTCACCTATATTTTTATAGATAATTAATTCGTTTTCATCTGGCGATAGGTACAGAAGAATAGCTTCCTTTATATTATTTATAGCTTCTTCTTTTGTGTCTCCTTCTGAAATGCATCCTGGCAAAGCTGGGACATAGGCAGTGTATCCGCCTTCTTCCTGTTTCTCTAAAACTATATCTAATTCCATCTTATTCTTTAACAGAGGAAGTTTATAAGTTTTGTGAATTGTCTCTTTTTGAATATTGTTTTGGGGCATGATTATTGAATTCGTAGATGACTGGGGGAGTTTGATTCCACCTAAGTAAGATTTATTAAGACCACTTTGGAATATCAGAAAGCTTTTCATATACTGCAACGCCTTTGTCATCTCTGCATCCAGCATAAGCACTTTCATCTAAATTATTATAAAAGTTTTCAAAGGTAATTTTTTGCTCTAATAAATTTTTTATATTTACAGGAGTTGAACTAAATGATAGAATAACTACGTTATCATTATATTTAGAACAAATATAAGTTTCTGCATCTAAAAATGCAAAATCAACGTTATAATCATTTGCAGAGGGGTCTTTAGAGTACAAATCCACAAATAATGCAGGTAAATTTATTTGAGTAAATCTACTTTGATTATTTGAATTTTTATAAAATTCCTGCTTAATCAAACTGTCAGAAGTGTCTATTTGAGACGTTACTGTTTTTTTATTGAATTTGTCTATGTCTGAAGAATAAGAATGTACAATTTTTTGGTTATCAAAGTTACTTAAAGTTTTATTTAGTTGTTCTTCAAAAAAGATTAAACTTCTATCGTTATTACTCTGATCTGGAATCTTTGGTTCTTTAGGCGAATAAAGATAATAAAAAATTATAGTTGCTAATAGAATAATAATTATAAATATAAAGATTTTATTTTTGTTCATTTTTATTATTTTCCGGTTCTAATTCTTATAAGCTCTGCGAGAATCCAGCAATAAATTGCTGATGTAAGTGCTGGAACAAATCCTATGTCAAATCCTAACCTTATTAAAAAATAGATTGCAATAATTACCCCTATTAGATACCATATCTCGTGTGCCTTAGGAAAGCTACTTTTCTCCTTATTTTCCATAACTATAGATAATTCATAATTATTTAAATCATTCTGCTTGTAAAATTTATAATCACAATGTTTTTATAGTTTGAAGTAAGAATTGAATTATGGAGTCTGTAAAGATAAGTGGTGCTAAAAGAATTTTTAGATGGGATAGTAAAAATTTAAATTTGTTATCCATAGATAATAGTTCTGGCGAAGAAAAACTAATTGTTTGTGATAAGTGTGGAAACAATAAATTTGTTGTTGAAGGCGCTCTAAAAAGATGTGTTGAGTGTAATTCTTTATATCTTTAAACAAGTAAAATATTTTCTAAATTTTCCCATCAAAAACCCCGAAAATCCGTCGGCAAACTAAAAAATAAAAATCCTGAAATTACCGCAAGGTTTATAAAGCAATTTTCTCTGACTAAGTAATCAAAATGTTAAATTTCGTGAGTGCCTTAAGTTTTGTCGACGGTGTAGGGAAAGCAAACATTTTGTTTCAGTCTGCTACATCGCGATTTAGGGTATGAGGTATGCAAACAACTTAGTTGTAGTTCTTTTTCGAATATATTCTTTAACCAATAAATTGGCCAAAAGCCGAAATAGGAGTTTGAGTGTTCAAACAAAAAAGCTGATTTCTCTTAAATCGCCGTGAAGTAAAATTCACTGCTCTTAAAAATCTAAAAAATTTTTCTGTATCAGCAAAGACAATAGTAAAATATTGTAAATCCAGTTTATCCTGCTGGCGGCTGCGGCTATCTGGTTTGCACTTAGACATGCAAGTCTCTTTGTTTCGCAAGAAATTGAGGGCGAACTGCTTAGTAACACGTAGCTAACCTGCTCTGTGGCTGGAAATAACCTCGGGAAACTGAGGGTAATGTCCAATAGAAGATGATTTCTGGAATGATTTATCTTTCAACACAGAATGGGGCTGCGGCTGATTAGGTAGTTGGCGGGGTAATAGCCCACCAAGCCAATGATCAGTAAGGGCCTTTAGCGAGGAAACCCTAAGAGGGAGTCTGAGACACTACTCCCAGCCCTACGGGGTGCAGCAGTCGGGAAACTTTTGCAATGCGCGCAAGCGTGACAAAGCAAGCCAGAGTGATATTCCTATTTTTGGAATTTCTTTTGCGGGATGTAAAAAGTCCCGTGAATAAGGAGTGGGAGAGACTGGTGCCAGCCGCCGCGGTAATCCCAGCACTCCAAGTCGCAGCCACAATTATTGGGTCTAAAACATCCGTAGCTTGCATTGTAAGTCTCTTGTGAAATCGGGCCTCTTAAGGGTCCGTCGGGCAAGAGATACTGCTTTGCTAGAGACCGGGAGACGTAAGAAGTACGCATGGAGTAGCGGTAAAATGTGTTGATCCTATGTGGACTAACAATAGCGAAGGCATCTTACGAGAACGGATCTGACAGTGAGGGATGAAGGCTAGGGGCGCAAAGTGGATTAGATACCCATGTAGTCCTAGCAGTAAACCCTGCACACTAAACATCGGGGCCTCCTCGAGAGGTTTCGGTGCTGTAACGAAGGTGGAAAGTGTGCTACCTGGGGAGTATAGCCGCAAGGCCGAAACTTAAAGGAATAGGCGGGGGAGTACCACAACGGGTGACGCGTGCGGTTCAATCAGATTCTACACCGTGAACCTCACCAGCACCGACAGCAGAATGAAGGTCAGTCTAAAGGGCTTACCTGACACGCTGAGAGGGGATGCAGGGCCGACGTCAGCCTGTGTCGTGAGATGACCAGTTAAATCTGGTAACAGGCGAGACCCATGTGTACATTTAAATTTGCAATGTACAGACTGCAGTGGTAACACTGAGGAAGGTGTGGGCTACGTTAGGTGGACCGTCCCAAATGCGCTGGGCTACACGCGCGCGGCAATGCTGCATTCAAAGGGCTGCGACTCCGAAAGGAGAAGCCAATCTCATAAACTGCAGCTTAGTTCAGATTGAGGATTGCAACTCATCCTCATGACGCTGGAATCCGTAGTAATCGGGCTTTATCAGAACCCGGTGAATAAGTCAATGCTCCTTGCACTCACCGAAATAAATGTGCTCGGCAGTTTCATAATCTTCAACTCGTAAGAGTTGGAGAGACAGAGAATTTTATTCTCTGGAAATCTAGTTGGTGTAAATCCAACAATTATTTTTCAATCCGAAAATGTGATAGTGCAGAAAAATAATTTAGTCAACATCGCAGGCGACAATAGTAATATTCTCGCTGGAGGGCGTGAGACAAAGTTCAGCCCGTAACTCGCAAGAGTTTATCGCAACGACATCTACAACGGGTCGGTGGTAGATGGAAGTTAATAATAGATACATAGACGAGGACGAATGAAATAGATAATGAAATGACCCGAGGAGATCCTAAGTTAGATTGTTAATGGAAAGATTTATATATTTTAGAGATTATGAATTATTAGTTTAGATGGACCAGCCGGGAATTAAACCCGGATTTTATACTGGACAGGTACAAGTCTTATCATTAGACGACTGGCCCATCTAGATGATTTATTCTTTAGATTTTATAAATCTTTGATTGTATTTTAACAGTCGTAACAGGAAGTCAGCTGGTTTCATAGTAACCTAATTTTTAATTAAATTGGTGAAGGGAACCAACCGAAATGCAAAAAGGAAAAGTTTTTAAACTTTAAATCGACAACAAAAACATGATTGATGAATATAATTTGTATGAAATTCATGGAACAATAGCACCACGCCAAGGAGAACCTAAATTCTATGGCAATAGTGCCGGAAGGACACCTGAAGATGCAATCTCTTTATTAAAAGAAAGAGAGAGTCAGTCTACAGGTTCTAAAATTGTTGAGAGTTTAATTGCGAAAAAAGTTGAAGTTTCAGGTTTTAATATAACTGTTCAACCTTTAGAACAAAGAGTTTAAAAATTTTCTAAAAAGTAATTAAAGCATTTTGGGCTCGCAGTATACGAGAAAATCGTTCGTACTGTGGGGAACCAAGTAGTCAACTAATGACTTAAAAATAGCTAAGTTAAATAAAGAATAATATTATCTTATAGATATTAAATTTTTTCTATTGAAAAAATTAAACTCTTGATATGATATTAATTGTTTTATGGAAGATAGTTATTAAAGGTTATATTTGATGAACAAGGAAATGCCCGTCAAACCAACCGAGTTTTGCATTGGTGAGGCTCGCAAGAGACGAACCTTTGTAAGACAAGGTAGGTTAAGTCGTCACAAGGTATCCGTAGGGGAACCTGCGGATGGATCACCTCCTAAAAATATTCAAGAATTTATTTTTGAATAAATTAGAAAATTAATTTTCTTTATTATTAACGATTATATTATGACGGAAGGAGCTACAACTAAGTTATTGCATACCATTTTAACATTCAGAAAATTTGAAAAAAATTTTCTGGATGCTCAAGAACTCACGTTCTTGACATTGAGATAAACTGTATCGGAAATGAGAGAATCTTGAAAAAGATTTTTGATCGATATTAAGTTCCAAAGTGCAATTGGTTTTACGAAAAACTATGGCACTTTAGAGGGCCCATAGTCTAGTGGTAAAACACCTCACTTGCACTGAGGAGTCCCGTGTTCGACTCACGGTGGGTCCATTCCGTTTGCCGTAGGGAGGAGCTTCACAGCGAAGCGAGAAAGCCCGCAGCAAGAGCAAATCGGAATTAACTGGAACAAAATCACAAATCATATTCACCACAAGTGAAATTCCGCGAGGAATTAAAACATCAACTGCCGTCGGTAAAACGACGCGAATTGGTGAGCAACCAACGGTTGCTTATCATGCAGAGAAATATTCAATGAAGCAAGCAAGAATGGCGATAAAAATAAATGAATTTCAGAAATGAAAATTTACATAAACGAAAATTGATCGCATTTATAGTGAGAGATTTATCTTTCATTATAGATGTGCAGGGAACGAATTTATTCGTTCTCTGATTACTCAAGCTGTTAGATGGATAACTAGGTTTGGATTGCGAAGAAGGACGCGGCAAGCTGCGATAAGCCTGAGTGAGCTGCAAGCAAGCTTTGAACTCAGGATCTCCGAATGCGACAACGTATTAATGCCGAGAGGCAAGTACACGCTGGGAATTGAAACATCTTAGTACCGGCAGGAAAAGAAAACAATTGTGATTCTCCTATTAGCGGCGAGCGAAAAGAGATCAGGGCAAACCGAATCTCCTTTTGAAAAGAAGGCAGAGATGTGGTGGAAGCTAAAGCTAAGTTATCGTGGAAAAGTTCTCTGGAAAGAGACGCATCAGAGGGTGATAGCCCCGTATCCGAAGATAATATGCTGTGCTCCAATAGAGTATGGCCCCCTAGATCGGAGGCCCGAATACAGCGCGATTAAGCGCTAACCCTAAATATTAATCCAAGTCCGATAGTGAACTTAGTACCGCGAGGGAAAGTTGAAAAGTACTCTTAAACGAGGGTGAAAAGACTTGAAATCTAATAGCAACAGCTGGCTACGGCTTAGGTCGTAGCGTGCGTTTTGAAAAACGAGCCAAGGAGTTGTTGTAAGTGGCGAGGTGAAAGCCGCAGCGAAAGCGAGTTCGAAAGAGCGATAGTCACTTATGACTGACCCGAAGCCAGATGATCTACTCGTGAGCAGGATGAAGTTTTCCGAAAGGAAAATGGATGTCCGAACTAGTGCTACATGCACGTGCTTGGATGATTTGCGAGTAGGGGTGAAAAGCCTATCGAATCTGGCGATGGCTGGTTCCTGTTGAAATATGCCTCAGTATAGCTTCGTTGTGCTTGTTGGCGGGGTAAAGTACGGATTGAGTCCGCAGATCCTTCGGGATACGGGACTTCATTCCAACTCTGAACTTGTCAACTGTATACAATGAATGTGGCGGCCGGTGCGTAAGGTACCGTTCGAAGACCCGAACAAGGGAGAGTGAAGTTAAGGTCCCTAAATATATGTTAAGTGTAACCAAAGGAGTCTTAAACCTGAGACAGTAGGGATGTAGGCTTAGAAGCAGCCACCATTTAAAGAAAGCGTAACAGCTCACCTATCGAGGTTTGAGGCCCTGAAGATGGACAGGGCTAAACATATTACCGATACTTCACAGGTTCTAGTAATAGAATTCTGGTAAGCAGGCGTGGTTTCTGCGCAGAAGTTTTCTCGAGAGAGAGGATGGAGCGGAAACTATTGATAATCTTGGCGCGAGTAAGGTCAGATTGCCCTGAGAATGGGCAGCGTCGTAAGAGCAAGGTTTCCTTGGCACTATTCGTTAACCAAGGGTTAGTCGGCTCCTAAGGTGTATCTTAACTGCGTACATCGATGGAAATCAGGTTAATATTCCTGAACCGCTTAAACATTATATTGCACGAAATCGCTTAGGGATAAGCAGCATTCCGAGAGGATTGCAAAGTAGGAAAGTGTGGGAGCGTAATGCTACGATCACATTGAATTGCTTTGAGTGATCTGCTGATTCCTAGAGCCCATGAAAAATTTGTGCACTTTGTTTAAGGGCCGTACCAAGAACCGACACTGGTGCTCTAGCTGAGAAGGCTAAGACGTGAAAGGTGTAAATAAGTTAAGGGAACTCGGCATATTGGCCCCGTAGCTTCGGTAGAAGGGGTGTCTATGTTCGTCTTTGAATTTTCAAAGGCGTTTGTAGATCTCAGTAACAAGGACCGTCCGACTGTTTATCAAAAACGTAGCCGATTGCCAATCCGAAAGGATGTATATAATCGGTGAAACCTGCCCAGTGGTGGTGTTTCAAACTTCCGTTCAAGGGAGCTAAGACCCATCAAACGGCGGGCCTAACTATGAGGCTCTTAAGGTTGAACCTAAAGAACTGCCTTACAAATTAAATAAAATTAATTTGCTTCAGGCTTTATAGTTAAGAAGATAAATAGAAAAAATATGCAAGAATCAAATGAAGAAAATCTATCCATATGCTGGAACGTCCGAGAATATCAAATTACTAAAATAAAATTTAGTGAAAATATTTGATTGCGGATAATCAGCAGGAAAGATTTCTTATTTTAATTAATAAGAAAAATCCTCAGAGACTGAACGATAGAAATAATTAGTAAAATAATTATTAAGTTACAGTCCGAACTTAATGGCGACATTAAGAAGTTAATAGATAACTCAACTGAAATACGATAAATTTAAATATTCTAAATGCTAAGAAATAGTATTAGATGGACCAGCCGGGAATTAAACCTGGATTTTAAACTTGAGAGGTTCGCGTACTAATCATTGTACGACTGGCCAATCTATGTTTTTAGTTTTTTAAATGTTTTAAATATTAGTTGTATTTTGAAAGTTGTAACATAATTGAGCGTAATGCCTTGTCTTCTGAATGGAGACGTGCATGAATGGTTCAACGAGATGGTCACTGTCCCTAACTTAAACCTTCTGAAATCATTGACCGGTGAAAATGCCGGTGACGCCTAGTGGGAAGCGGAGACCTTGTAAACCTTTACTGCAACTTGATGTTGTGGCTTTAAGAATAATGCATAGCATAGGTAGGAGCTTAGAACGTTAGCTTCGGCGAAGCGGGAGCGATCATGTAATACTACTTATTGTTTTTAAAGCTGCTCACCCGGGAGGGGACACCGTCAGGCGGGCAGTTTGGCTGGGGCGGCACCCTACAGAAAAGATATCTGTAGGGCCTAATGGTAAGCTCATCCAGGTTGGAAATCTGGAGATGAGTGCGAAGGCAAAAGCTTACCTGACTGTATTTCGCACAGCAAAGAATGCAGAGACGAAAGTCGGGCTTAGCGACCCCAAGTGGCTTTTTAATAGGGCCCTTGTGTGACAGAAAAGGTACTTCAAGGATAACAGGCTCGTCGCACCCGATAGTTCA
>Ga0208373_1001290_pt1 | contig 34263 bp, 29 predicted proteins | sample RifOxyC2_FD_184036 | JGI IMG/M metagenome (GOLD analysis project Ga0208373, IMG submission 184036) | Soil microbial communities from Rifle, Colorado - Rifle Oxygen_injection C2 (SPAdes) | ecosystem: Environmental > Terrestrial > Deep subsurface > Rock core/Sediment | place: Rifle, Colorado... | reverse complement strand
ATCCAAAACTGTATAAGTTTAACAGAAAGAGGAACGGAAGGGTTTAAGGGCACCTTATCCCGACTTAGTCGGGACGACTCCCATCTGGACCACCAATTAAAAAGGTTTTTACCGCTTTTGTTAGCAGGCTTTTTTTATTTATGATATAATCCAGATATTAATTTATTTAATCAAAATAATATGAAAAAAGAGAGAACAATCCTCGCTGTGGGGATTTTAGTGGGTTTCATAAGTTTTGCCGCGATAATGTGGGTATTGGTCGTGGCAGGCATCGTCGGATTTGTTTTAAGAGCGTAAGTTTCTAAATAAAAAAATCCCTCCGATATTGTGTTGGAGGGATTTTATTTTTTTAATTATTCTGTAGTTCGTCTTGATAGTAGTGAGCATATATGGACATCATCGCCATAAACAGAGAAGCGACAATCGGTCCAATGATAAATCCGGAGATGCCAAATAACACAATTCCGCCAAGGGTTGAGAATAGCACAATCAGCGGGTGTAATTCCGTTCCCTTTCCGACCAATACCGGACGAAGCAAATTATCTATGGTGCTTATCAAGAATGTGCCAACAATAAGTATGACTATTCCTTGCCAAACATTGCCGGTCGCAAGCATTATCATCGCTGTCGGAAACCAGATTACAAATGAGCCGAGCGCCGGAATCAATGATAGTGTTACCATAATTACTCCCCAAACAAACGCGCCTTTAACACCGGTCGCCCAAAACAATAAACCGCCCATTGTTCCTTGCAAACCTCCAATAATCAAGGTTGTTTTTAAAGTCGCGATAGCGGTGTTTCTAAATTTTTCATAGAACATCAATTCATATCTGTCTCCAATAGGTGAAATAAAGGAAAAATATTTTGCTATTTTTTTGCCGTCTTTGAAAAAGAAATAAAGCGTGTAAAGCATTATGAAAAGCATGAAGACAAATTTAACCGAATTTTGAGTGATGTTTTTAATATTTTCAAACACAAACAGACTGATTGTTTTGGCGGCGCTACTGGCGTATTGCGTCCATTGCGCGCTGACATCCTGGATATACGGAGCCAGAGGACTGTTTTCCAGCCAGCTGGTAATTCCTTTGACATTGGTGATGATTGAATCGCCTTGTGAGAAGGAAACATATAATTGAACCGATTGCTGAACCAAGAGAACTGATAATAAAAACAATGGCAAGAAAATTATTACAATCACTAATAAAACGCTAATGAGAGAGCTGACTGCCGGAATATCAATATATCTATTGATAAATTTGTTAATCGGTTGTAAAAGTATGGCCACCACCGCCGCCCAAAATATGGCGTAAATGAATGGTCTGATTAAATATAGTAAAACTATAAATAGAATTAGTATAGAGCTGAAAAAAATGACAGTGCGCATTTTTTCAAAACTTAGTTGGTTTTTTGCGTTCATAATTAAAAAGGCTTGAAAAGCTTGAAAAGCTTGAAAGGCTAAAAAAGCTGAATTTATTATAAAACTATTATATCATTTCGGGGGGGAAAAATACAAACCCCCCCGCTGTACAGCGGGGGGGTTGTGGAGTTTAGTTTTTTGCTAGGCGGCTTCTTCTTCCGCTTTTTTACGTAATTCTTCTATTTTTGCGTCTTCTCTTTGAGCCTCGTCTGCTTGGCGATCAAATTCCAATGATGATACGCCGGATTCAATGTCTTCATCAGTGAGGTCTTTTAATGTCTCTCCTGATATCATTTCATTATCACCCTTGTCTGCGCCGTGTGATTCCCCAGCTATTCCTGCGTCTTCTCGTTCAGCGTCTGCTTTTTGGCGATCAAATTCCAATGATGATACGCCGGATTCAATATCCTCATTAGTGAGGTCTTTTAATGTCTCTCCTGACATCATTTCTCTTTCTCCCATATAATTTATAATTAAAAATTAGTTTTTAAGCCTCGTAAGCATTGCAAGCCTCGTAAGCCTTTCAACTATATTAAACCACCTCTTCTTTTTTTGCAAGTTGCCATTTCCCCACCGGCAATGTCCCTAACTTCAGTTTGCCGATTTTTGTCCGGCGGATTATGGATATATTATAACCCAGTCGTCCAAACATCCGGCGGATTCGGGTTTCTTTCCCTTTTAGGTTTATTGTAATAATCGTCCTCTTTCCTTTATTGAATTCTCTTTTTATTTTTATTCCCGGAAAAAATTCGCCATCAATATTCATCCCCGCTTCCAGCACTTTTTTGGCGTCGCGGATAAGCGGACGGCCGATTGTCAACTCATATTCGCAATAAAGGCGGGCAAACCAGGCGGATGCGCCTTGGTCATTTGTCAAAATCGCCAACCCTTCAGAGTCTTTGTCCGGCGCGTTGATAAAATAATCCTTGGCGTTCAAGTCTTTATTATAATTGCCGGCGTAATTTTCTTTTATAATTAAATCAGACACGAGCAAGTTTTGTTCTCCGTCAGTTGAGACAGAATAATCAACTGGTTTATTCAACGCGATATATATTTTGGGATTTTTTTGCGGTTTAGTCTCCATATTTATTGTTTAAATTCTTTAGTCTTCAACATATAATCAAAGCGGATTATATTGTAAGAAATAAATTCGTTTTCAATCGTGCCATCCAGCGCCATTTGCACCGCTTTTTTGAAAGGGACAAATTTTACATCAATAATATGTTCGCCCCGCTCCGGTTGGCGTCCGACGAATTTCAAATCAACCGCGTAATAAATGTAGATATCCCAAAACAGCGTGTTGCTGGGCGATTTTTTGTGGATTAGTTTTATTTTTTTCGCGGTATAGCCGGCTTCTTCCGCCATTTCGCGCAAGGCGGCTTTGCGGGGCGTGTCGCCCGGTTGATCTACGCGTCCGCCCGGTAAAAACCAGACATTTTTTTGATAGCCGTGCCGGCGTTCTTTTATCATTAGGATTTCATTTTTCTCGTTAAACGCCAAAACACTGACGCTGGGCGCGCGTTCGCAATACTCGTAAGTTTCTTTGAAGCCGTCGGGGAAAATCACTTCTCTTTGCTTGATTGAGAAGATTTTTCCTCGGTAGGTATCTTTTAATTTTCCAAATTTGGCTTTTTTCATATGGCGTTTATAGAGTATCATTTTCGGCGATGTTTTTCAACGGTTTATATAATTATAAGAATCGTTTATAAATTCATCAAGCTTATTTTTCATATCTTCAAACAGTTCTTTGTTTTCCTCTTTTTCTTTTATATCGTTTTGGAAAAGGGGGTCCTCGGTTAGACTATACAGATAATATTTTCCATCGCCGTCAAATTCATATTTCAGCATATAATCATTGAATATCAGGCCTCTTTTTTTGTATTTTTGCCAGTTGGCGTAGTCAACTATTTTGGCCTTTTTGTAGTTTGTTATGGATAACACTCGATTGTTAAAAATATACAAAGGACTAGTTACGTTTTTGAGGTCTACATCAGCTTCGAGATATATATATTTTCTTTTGTAATTTTCTATATTATCAATGTCAAAAGCGATTTTTATTGAATCCATAAGCGCATAGTTTCCTTCAGCAGTTTTCTTTTCCGTATTTTCCTTGATAAGGTAAAATGGCACGTTAATTACGGTTTTGGCGTCTATATTATTGTGGGAGAAAATATACAGGTCATCGTCAAACAGCCCTTCCCCTTGGTCTGAGGTAATAATGATTGTAGAGTTTTTTGTAAGTCCCAATTTTTTTAATTTGTCATAAAAATACCGCACCTCATTGTCCGCGTCATGAACGGTCATCATATATAAATTACGGATATTGTCGTTAGCTTCTTTTGAAAAACCGGTATAAGTATGGTCTTTGTAATCAAACAACCATGCGTATTTTTCTGTAGTTTCCTTCCTTGAGTATTTTCTGTAATAGGGGTATTTCGCTTCAAAAGGGATATGGGGACTGCTCAAAGAGACAAAAGCTAATTTCTTCTCCCCTTTGTTTTTATTTAGATAATTTAAAGCGGAGTTGATTGTGTTTCGGTTGTTGCTGTTGCTGTCGGATTGATAGTATTCCGGCAGTAAAAGATTGCGGAGCGGTTCGCTGTTTATTATGGAAAGTAGGATTATATTTTTTTTAATTATATTTGCTCTAAAATTGGTGGCATTGTCAATATATGGGGCATGAATTTTATCAAAGGGTATATTGAAGTTGCTTCTATTCACAATATCGTCATCCGTATAATCTGTGTGGAGAGAAAGTTTATAGTTTTTTTTGAGCTCATTGACGAATGACAGATCCATTTGGTTATTTAAAAACATTGATGTGCCATTGAATTTGTAGGGGTAATCGGTGGAAAAAATTGAGGCCAAGGTCGGGACTGAGGCGGGGAACACGGTGTACATATTTTCCACACTGACGGAGTTTCGAGTAATTTGGTTTATAAATAAATCATTATTTTCTTCAACAGCATCTTTTCTTAGGGAATCAACCAAAATGTAAATGACAGTCTCGTTATTTTCGATTTTGTTTTTTAAAAAAACCGGATTTTGAACAAGGTAAGAGCCGGTGAGGAATAGAAATACGGCAATAAAGGCAAAATAGCGGAAAAGCAAGAATAGTTGGGTTAGAAATATCAGAATCAGCAAGGTGTCAATAAATATTTTTATATCAAAAAAAGTGAGCGCGTCTATAATGAATTTACAGGTAAATGATTTTTCATAAAATACTTGATAAAGAAATGGTTCGGTGATAATTGAACGCGCGAGCAAAAGCGCCATGATTATAAAAAAGATTAAGTTGCCGTTTATTTTTTTATTATATTTTTTGTTGAAAAGTTCCGCGGATAAATAACACAAAAATGACAGAAAAAAGAGCAGGGCGTAAAGCAACAGAAGTATTTTTGTAAACACAACGGATTCTTCAAAGGTTACCAAAGAAATATCCAGGATTTTAGTCATTTGAGCCAACTGCATTGTTTCGGCATCGGTAAATATATTTACAAAAAAAATAACAAGCGACACGGCCAGCGCGATAAAAGAAAAAAGTAAGTTTTTGAGAATGATTTTTTTCATTTTAAATATTTTTTTGTGAAATCTGTAAATAAATTTTGCGATAATAAAAGCGCAATTGCAAGCGATGCCAGCAGGATGATGGCCAGAGAGTAAGCGGTCCCTGTTTTGTAAATTAAGATAATGAGCAAAGTGGTTTTGAAGAATTTTATTATGAAACCGTGCCACAAATACACTGCTAATGAGTTTTTTCCCAAGGATGTAAAATAATTTTTTCCCGCCGGTATGAGTTTGATGGCGGAGATGCCCAATAATAAAGATCCGGCCATCAGGAACAATCTGTATATGCCGGCATACCATTGCGGATTGCCCAGGGAACTGTAATTTATAGCTCCATAAAGCCAGCGGTAATCAATGGATGTATTTGCGTAGAAAAATAATAAAAATCCGGCAATTATAAAAATCGATAAGATTTTATCGCCTTTAAACTTTATGTTTGAAAAAAAATTCGGAGTCGCGTAATGTCCTAACAGGAAAATCGGGAAAAATACGACTGTCCTTGATAAGCTGAGGAAATAGCCGTCTATTGGCAGGTAGCCGATTATGGCGGATAGTAGAATACTGACAGGCAGGATGTATTTTATTTTAAGCGCGTAAGGCAGGATAATTTTCCAGAAGAATAAGCTTAATAGATACCATAAAATCCAGTAGGGGATGAAAATAAAATTATAGAAGCTAAAATTGTCGGTGATATAAAAATCAAAAAGGGAATATAGTGTCTGGAAAATTATAAGGGGGAGTATAAGATTTGCGGTGTATTTCTTTATTTCTTCTTTGGCTATCTCTTTTTTTGAGAATATGCCGGAGATGAAAATAAACATCGGGATGTGGAAGGTGTAAATAAAGAGGTAGAGAGTTTTGTAATATATATTGTATTCTGTGAAAGGCGCGATGAAATGCCCGAATACGATTAAAAATACCAAAAAAAATTTGGCGTTATATAAAAGATAATTTTCGTGGGTTTGTTCCGTATTTTTTGGTGGATTTTCCATATTATGAAGTAATTTTATCATTTATATGGATCGGGTTCAATCGTTCATCTGATATCCAATACGCATAATCCTTCAATATGCGGGGTGCGTGGGAAGAAGTTGTAAAGCTTTAAAAAAGAAACTTTGTATAATTCGCTTAAGTATTTGATATCGCGCGCTTGGGTGCTCAAATCGCAGGATAAATAAATGACGCGCGGAGGTTTTTGAGAAATAATTCTATCAATAATTTTTTTATCCAAGCCGGCGCGGGGCGGGTCAACGATAATGGTTTTGTTTTCATCAATCGCTTCAAGCATTTTTTCCGACGGACTGCAGATTGCCTCGCAGTTAGTCAATTTATTCAACAGAATATTGGTTTTTGTGTATTCCGCCGCTTCCGGGTTGCTTTCTACCAGCAGAACAGATTGGAGTTTTTTTGCCAAAGGGAGGGTAATCGCCCCCGTGCCGGAATAATAATCAACCAATGGGGTATTTTTTTCAACAAATCCGGCAATATCTTTGAGCGCGCGTTCAAATACCGGCAAATTGATTTGGAAAAAAGTCTGGATGCCGTGCTGTATGGCCGTATCCATTATTTTGTCTTCCAAATAATTTTGACCGAGGCTGTAGGTCAGTTCATTATTATTGGCGTTAAAAACTGAAAAACCGATTAGTTCATCATTGAGAGCGGGGGACAGTTTTTTGCTTAATTTTTGGTTGAGAAATAGTCCGGCGATAACTTGGTCTTGCCGGTTGCATTTGATTATCAGTTTGTTTAAGACGGATAAAGCTAATTTATTTTCGTTTATAAAATCAATAAGATAGTTGGCGTATTTATTGATAATCGGTCGGGCGAGAACCGAACCGTCAGCCGGGATTTTGGTTGTTTCCCCTCGATTTAAAAAAGCCAAAGTGATTTGGCCGTCAGGCAATCGGTCAAAATAAAATTCCATTTTATTGCGGTAGCCGAATTGCGCGTCGTCGGATTCAATTTTGAGTTCATTTTCTTTGATTTCCAGCCCGCCATTTCGCCTGTAGGTTTCCAGCGCGATTTGTTTTTTCCATTCGTTTTCCGCCGGCCACGATAAAATCTGCCATGGACTGGTGGATAAAAAACTTTGTTCTTGCGGGGCGATTCGGTCGGGGGAAGGGTTGATAATTTTTACAGCCACGGCCTCGGCAAAATTCTTTTTGTTGATGGTATAATCAACTTCCACATCTTCGCCGGGGAGAGCGTTCCAGACAAAAACCGCTTTGCCGTCAACTCGGGCCAAGCCTTGTCCCCCGAAAATAAGTTTTTCAATGTGGATTGGAGGCATAATTTATTATATTAGCCGAATAATTATCTTTTTTGCTCATTTTATTCAACATACAAAAGCAGGCTTTTTAAATATTCACCCTCGGGGTGGAAAATATTGATTGGGTGGTCGGGCGCGAGATGATGACGGCCGATAATGCGGACATTTCGTCCGGCTTCTTGGGCTGCCTGAAAAACAACGGTTTGAAATAATTTTTCATCAACATGATAAGAACAGGAAGAAGTCAGGAGCAGACCGCCGGCCGGTATTTTTTTAATCGCCAGCCGGTTTATATCTTTATACCCTCGGCAAGCTTGGACAATATCGGATTTTTTTTTGGCGAATGCCGGCGGGTCAAGAATGATTAAATCATAATTCAGCGGTTTTTCCCGTAGAAATTCAAAAACATCTTCCGCCAGCCAGCCGTGTTTGTTAATTTTAATTTTGTTCAGCTCGGCGTTTTTTCGCGCCAGATTAATTGCGTCTTCGGAAATATCAACCGTGTCTGTTTGCTCCGCTCCACCGGCGATGGCGTAAAGTGAAAAGCCGCCGGTATAACCGAAGCAATTCAACACCTTTTTATCTTTGGAAATTTCTTGAACCCATTTTCGCATTTCTCGCTGGTCAAGAAAAAACCCCGTCTTTTGTCCGCCTTTGATTGACACGATAAACTTTATATCGTTTTCCAATATTTCCACCTCGTCAATGTCCTCGCCCCATAGCAGACCCTCTTGGTTTTTTAGCCCTTCTTCCCCACGCGAAGGCAGATTTGATTTTTCATAAATCGTCTTCGGTTTTAAAACGGTTTTGAGATGCTCAACAATCAGCGGTTTTAGTTTTTCAATTCCCAGAGTCGCCACTTGGATTACCGCGACATCGTTATATACATCAACAATCAGTCCGGGAATAAAATCGCCCTCGCTGTTTATCAGGCGGTAGGCGTTGGTAGTTTTGCGGTCAATTATTTGTTTGCGAAACGCGATGGCTTTATCAATTTTTTGTTTCAGCGCCTCTTCGGCCGGGGTTTTGTTAAAACTCAACATTCGTCCGGAAATTGAAGTTCGGCTGTTGAAATAGGCATAGCCCAAAAATCCGCCTTTGGAATCCTCCACCGCCATAATATCGCCGTCGGTAAATTTTGGAATATGTTTGATGGCGCCGGAAAAAATCCAGTGATGTTTGTTAAGAATGGGCCTTTCTTTGCCCGGTTTTAGAATTACGGATTGCATAATATATATAGTTAAAACAGGTTTTTGGTGTAAATGAACTCGTAGCGAGTTTTTACCCTGTCATTGCGAGGAGTCCCGACTCTCGGTCGGGATGACGTCGCAATCCCGTTGGTTTAAGCTTAAATTTACGAGATTATCCCGATTTTGTATCGACAAAATCGAGGATCCTCGATCCCGACTTGGTCGGGATCGGGACTACACTCCAACCTAGTCGGGGCTCGTAATGACAGACATAAATAAAGTTTATTTTTCAGCTAAATTTAGTTAAGAATTTACATAAACTCGCTATGAGTTAAATTATATTTTTAAGCTTACTCTTAAATGAGGATAATTTCAACCCTATACCCTTGTGGTATGGGGTCAACCCCGTCATCAACCCCGCCGGTCTTTACTTCTCCTCTTTTGGCATATACAATATACACTATATATAATTATTTTTTTATGGATCAACTATCAATAATGGTCGCCGAACCGTGCGAGGGATTTGAATTATTGGATTCCGGAGACGGAGAAAAACTGGAACGCTATGGGGATTATGTTTTGCGCCGGCCGGACCCGCAGGCGTTATGGCAAAAAAATTTGCCGGAAAAAGAATGGAGTAAAGCTTCCGCCAGTTTTCGCCGTGACGGCGCCAAAGGGGATTGGATAATCAAGCCGGAATTGCCGGAACGCTGGGCGGTGAAGGTTGCCGGGCTGTATTTTTGGATACATCCGTCCACTTTCAAACACACCGGTCTATTTCCGGAGCAGTCGCCGAATTGGGATTGGACGCGGGCGATTATTAAGAAAGCTAAAAAACCGGTTTCGGTTCTTAATTTGTTTGGTTATACCGGCGGAGCATCGCTCGCTGCGGCCGAGGCTGGCGCGGAAGTTTGCCATGTGGACGGTTCAAAAGTGGCGATTCGCTGGGGACGGGAGAACGCGGAGAAAAGCGGGTTGGCGGACAAGCCGATACGCTGGATTTTGGACGACGCGCGCAAATTCATCCAACGGGAAATAAAACGGGGACGCAAATATGATGGGATTATTTTGGATCCGCCGGCATTCGGGCACGGACCGAATAAGGAATTATGGAAAATTGAAGATGATTTACTGCCGTTGTTGAAAATGTGCCATGAAGTGATGACGCCGGACCCGCTATTTTTCTTGATCAATGGCTATGCTTCTGGTTATTCGGCTATTGCTTATGAAAATAATCTCCGCGCGTTGTTTAAAGAAGGAAATTTTGAGCGCGGGGAATTAACTATTAGGGAATCCAAGTCAGGCAGATTACTGCCTTGCGGTATTTTCGCCAGATGGTCTAAGTGACATGTATTCATGATATACGCGACAATAATGTCATTACACATTGACTGGCCGGAGAGTTTTGGGGTGTAGTAAATTTAATAATTTTAAATATATGCAATTAAATCTAACAAAAGAACAACTTAAAGAAATGATTTTGGCGGCGATGTTTTATTCGTGGGTTCGTGGCGGTTTGGCTGATGGCAGAGGCGAAGATTTTGAACAATACCACAAGCTGGAAGAGCATCTTTTAAGTGTAGCTAAAGTGAACGGTTTTAATGATTTGGCAGAAAACTTTCGCGGTAGTTTGTTGCCGTCTGACGAGATGTCGGAACAAGTAGAAGAAATAATGAGCGATTACGATGATGATACTTTTTGGCATGAGCTTACTATGCGTCTTGGTAAGCGCGATTTTTGGCGGACAGTTTCCCCGGGAGAAGAGAAAGAGGCGGAAGAGAGGGGTTGGCTGCCGGAGAGAATACATGAGATATACAAAAAATATGAAGATGAGTTTGATGAATATGATATTGGTAGGCTTAAAATAGTGGAAGATTAAAAAAAGATAAATTTTATGATAGAAATTTTAAAAACAAAAGAACAGTTAAAAAAGGAGTTAAATTCCTTTGTCTGGGAGTTTAAAATTTCAGATAATATAGAATATAATTTAGATGTACTTTTTAATTTAATTGAGGATAATGATCATGCTAAAGATTACAAAAAACCCATTTCATTAATAGCCGTTTCTATAATTGAAGCCATTATGATTGATTTTTTGTATAGATTATATCAAGGCACCAGTCATTTTCCGCAAAAATTAAAAGATAAAGAAACTGTTATAAAGAGCAAATTGACCCAAGAAACTAAGAAATCTAAATATGTTGACTCAGAAAATAGGGAGTATTGGGTTTGCAGTCTTAAAAATTTTGACTTTATTACAATGATCAAAATTTATCAAGATTTAAAACTTTTGGGAGATTATAAACAAAATTATGAATTTCTTATGAACTTAGCGCGTTTTAGAAACAGAATTCATATAAAAAATTATTTTAATAATTTTGAAAAAGATGAATCAAAGACATTTTCTGAAAGCAGGGTTGAAAAAATTATTAAAGCCATGGTGTGGTTTTTTGGATATTTTCAAACTCATTATCCGAGACCATGGTCAACGGTAGTTTTTTAAAACGGAGACGAGAGGATTTGTCCCGACTAAGTCGGGATGAGGTACCCTTAAACCTATGGCGGAGACGAGAGGATTTGAACCTCTGGTACCCTTTCAGGTACTCCGGTTTTCGAAACCGGTGCATTCGACCACTCCGACCGAAGCGTCGGGGGCAATGTTTCCATTAAGCAATTTGTCTAAGTTTCAGGTTTTATATTTCAGGTTTTGTAATTTTATGATATAATAAAAATAGAGTTTTTTAACCATAATTTTATGTCAATGTTTAAAACTGAAAATGGATTAAAGGAAATTAACAAAAATACAGACGCTGTCCCTTGGTATTGGGGGAGAAAATTTTGGGGGGTGTTGGTGATTTTGTCTATTTTGCCGAGCCTTTATTATATATCACTATTAAATAAATCCTTTTTAAATACAATGGCTAAGTACTTTGAATATATTGCTAGGGGTTTCTACTTAATATTGGAAACAAAATTAAAGTTTGAATTACACATAACAGGCAGGACTTCAACTTATTATATTATATTATATTATATTATATTAGGGTTACTTTTATTTTTAACTTTCAGAAAGAAAAAAATAAATATTATATTCCTTGGACTATCAATATTTCTGTTAACAATAAGCACCTTGGGTCTAATGGCCGTAATGTTTAGTGTAGGTGATTAATTCTCAACCATTACCTTCACATCAAAATCAAACTTCAAAAGTTCAGGCACATAAGTGCTAACTTCATTTTGAAGAGTTCGAGATTCATTTATTTTCTCAATAGGCACGCCAAACTCCAAATCAACTGCTTTTAGGCATTGATTATCTAGGCCGCTAATTTCAACATAAGGAGTTTCACCATTTGTAAAACCGGTTGGATTAAACAATTCCACTCCTTCTTCTGATATATTTTCTATCAAAAATCGCAAATTACCGGCTTTATGCTGGTCTTTTTCTTTTTTTATTTCAATACTTACATTTCTTATTCCAGTTTTTGGATCATAATATCTTTTATTTTTTTTGATTTTTATGTTGTCTGTTATATCCCGCCATTTTTCCATGCCAATAGCATAACGGGAAAAATGGTTAGTGTAGAAATTTACTGTAAGATTAGTCTGGTCAACTATAGAGGGTATTGTTTCCCATACATTTGTAATATCATTATAGTAAAAAGTTGATAAATAATTCTCGTTTATTCCCAATGCGCTTAATTCATCCGGGTCATAATGAATACTTACTTCCACACCAAAAGTATAATTTTCCAAGCTTGATTCAATATCCCAGAAATGGGGAGAGAAAACCATGTCGCTGACATTATTGCCAAAACTGATTATTTCATTATGCAGGTCGACAGCTATTTTGGTTCCCAGTTCAAGAGTTCTGTCAAAAACAAATTTTACTCCTTGTTTTAGAAAATTTACTGTTTTTGTTATTTCTGATATGTCTTTTTTACCTACATTATTAATTCCTGCCCATTCTATTGGATTGTAAAATAAATTTATTTGATCTCCAAATTCTCCAGTTCTGTAATATGGTCCTTGGGGACCTTTATCCTTAATATTATTAACGCCCCACAAACCCTTATAATTAGTAAGCCATAGTGGAAAATTATTTTCATCAAATACAAATTTTTCTCGCCAATTTTCTGTATATAAATGATTCCCATTATAAGAGGTTAAATCATTATATAAAAGCAGTATTTTATGTTTTCCGCCATCATTGTTGTTTGGATAATTAGCATGTGAACCAAGTGCCACAAAAGAAATGATTTGATCATTATTTTTATTTATTTCATCGCTATCCCAACCTCTTCTCACAGAATCATATTGAAATCCTGTTGTAATTGTTCTCCCCTCATTATGATGCGAAGAATAAGCCGCATGCTTTGGTTCTTCCGTGTCTTTATCTAAAAATATCATCACCACTTCCCAGTCGCCTTCATGATTATTAAGTCCGCCATGATATTTCCAATCATTAAAAGCGTAAAAATACCAATACTGTAAAACTATAAATTCATGAATGTTGCCCTCTTCATCCGTATATGATTCTTCGCTTTTGTAACCGTAGTAAGTATTTTTTGTTTCTCCATTATTAATTAATTCTTGATATTCAGTATTTGCTTTATTTGGATCAGGCTCTTTATCAATTAAGCCTTCACTGAATTGAAGATAATAATTGATTGTGTCTTGTCCGTCCGGCGTTAAATCCGCCAACACAACCGGAATGGTGATGCTTTCATCTTTAATCAATGAATGAGAACCGTTTAATTGCCAAAGGGATGAATTACTGACAAAAGCTTCAACATTCATGGGAAAAAACCTTTCGTTTTCATGAAAATACAAAATCGGCTCATATTTTAAAATTAATGGGTCAATTTGGTTTGGTTCATTATTAAGCCACGGGTCAAAAGCAACATTGTCTGACACGGCATTGCCTAATCCGCCGGTATTTAGAGAAAGGTGGTATGGCCCGGTTTTGTCGCCCCACCAATTATTTATCGCGTCAATAACATTGGTTGAATAGTTAAAAATTCCATAATTGGTATGATTAAATATCGAACTATTATGAATAACAGAAACGCCCGCTGTTTGGTAAATGCCGTAATTTCCGTTTTTAGTTATTTCTGAATTTGTTAAATTTAAATTTCCTCGGTTATTAATCGCTCCATAGCAAGTGTAATTTGGACAATTATATTGAATATATCCGCCATATTTTATCACTGCGTTATCAATCTTGGCTGTGGCTCTCGGAATAATTAAAATCCTTCGCCAATCTTTGACCGCGGGCAAAGTCTCGTTTTCATCCCCATTGGTATCTCCGCCAACCTCATCGTCTTTTAAAGAGGTAAAATATACTTTGTTTTCTTTTGCGCCGTTTATGTTTAAAGCGCCATGCACTTCCATTTGAGATTGATTATGCGAAAATTTCAATATTGTTCCCGAATCAATCGTTAAAGAACTAAAAGCCGGCACCTGAAGATTTCCCTCTATAATATATGGCATATTATCAGAAGTCCAAACAGCCTTTTGGCCCGTGGAGCCGGAAATATGAAAACCTCTTCCGTTTCCACTGACTGAAACATTGTTTGAGTGAGTAAAGTTCACAGTCGCGCTTACATAAACATCTCTAAAATTATTTTCAAAATTATTATCGTTTAAGCCGAAATTTCCATTGCCTGACATCATAATACTGGTATGGATTTGATTGGAAAAAAATGAGTTTGCCACTGATAAATTTCCGCTGTTTACATAGATTCCTTTTTCAGTATTACCGTTAAATTCAGAAAAATATATGTTTGCTGACCCTTCACTTTGATAGATTCCGTATTTTCCTGTTTGATAAATCTGCGAGTTGGAGAAATCTAAAACACCTTGATTATTTATTGCCCCAAGACAAGCATAATTCGGGCAATTAAAAGCGCCCATTCCGCCATAACGAACAATCGTATAATTAAAATTTGCGTTAGCGCCCGGATAAACTATTACTTGCCGCCAATCTTTGGCCGCGGGCAAAGTTACGCTTCCATCTCCATTGGTATCTCCGCCAACTTCATCGTCTTTATATGAAGTGAAATATACATTATCATCATTTGTTCCATTTACTTGCAGTGTGCCATACACGTCCATTTTAGATTGCGTATGTATGAATTTTACCGCTACTCCAGAGTCAATTGTTAAAACCATACCGGCCGGAATTGATAATGTACCGTTTACAACGTAAGGGCTGTTTTCCGCTGTCCAAGTTGTGTTTTCTAAAATAGATCCGGAAACCGCGGTTGAGGCTGATGCTGAAGATGGAAATAATGCAATGATTGATATTAAAAATATTCCTAATATGGTTAAGTTATGTATTTTGGTTTTCATGTGAATGATGTTAGGACGGTTAATATATTGATATTCTTGTTTATTTTTAGTGAAAAGTCAAGGATTAGTAATTTTTCGGCTGAATGTGAAAATTGGCGGAGAGGGAGGGATTCGAACCCTCGGTTCCTTGCGGAACACGGCTTTTCGAGAGCCGCACGATCGACCACTCTGACACCTCTCCATGAATTCATTAAAACATTAAAACAATAAAACAATAAATTTTTTGTTACGGTTGGCTTATTCTAATTGATTTTTTTGATTTTGTCCACTATCGGTAATCATCAACGCCGGCAAGAGCCAGAATAAAACCGCCAGGTCGTTTTTTATATACGGCGAATCAACAAGGCCGGTTGTAATAATAACAGTCATTGAAGCGAGTAGAAATACCGTCAAACTTATCTCTTTTGTCTTATGTCTTACAGCTTCCATAATTCCGACACGAAAAAACCAAACTACCACCCAAGTAAAGCCAAACAAACCAAGCAGGCCGAGATTCACCCACATCGTCAAAAAGATATTATGCGGATGGTGAAAGACCTCAATCCATTTATCAATTCTGTATGGATAAATCAATGTTTTATATGACGCCAATCCGGCGCCGGCAATCGGGTTGTCGCTTAAAAATTCCGTTGTTTCCGCCCACATATTGAGCCGGATTTGTCCGGAACGGTCTTGCATCAGGAGTTCTTGTTTGATTGGTGAAAGGCTGTTGAGGCTTAAAATGCTTACAAAGCTTGCGAGGCCTAGAATAATTGCCGGCCAACGGGTTTTTTTCCAAAAAATCAGCAATAAACCGATGCCGGCTACGACACCCACCAGCCCGCCGGTTGATTTGGCGAAAAAAATAGCGAGAGGTGAAGACAGAAGAAATAAGCTACAAGATGTAAGGATGAACCATGCATAATAGTCTTGTCGTTCTTGAGATTGCGACGTCGTCTTGAGACTCCTCGCAATGACAAAAATTTTATTTTTAATTAAGTATAATGCCAACGGAATAATTGGCGCTAAAAATAGTCCCACTCCGTTGGGAAAACCATACCAACCGGTGACGCGGAAAGTATTTCCATTTTCCCAAAATTTCCACGGCACCATCCAGCCGGTGAAGTGTTGGTAAATCGCCAGCAAACTTGTCGCCAGACCGCATAGTACTAGAGCAAACAAGATTTTTTCCACCAAAGACCCCCCCTGTCCTCCTGATAGGGGGAGGGAAATTAAAATAATAAAAAGCAAAACCGGTTCAATATAAAATGCTTTCCATTCGCCCAGCGCGGCGCGAGTGTCAATCGAAGTGAATATGGATATAGTGGCGGCGGAAAGAAAGAGAGTGATAGCGAGGAATAGAGAGGGGTATTTTTTTATTTGGGAGATAAGGGTGGTGATAGGAGATAAGAGATAAGAGATAAATTGTTTATATGTTTGTATGTTTAAATGCTGTGCCCCGCACCGAGCTCTGCTCTGGTGCTGGGGTTTGTATGTTTTTATTACCCAAGTAATAAAAACCACCCAAATCATTATTTCTAAAAGAGTGCTTGGCAATCCGGCAAATTTAAAGCGTATCAAATAACTCGGCAAAAGCAGAAAAATAAAAAATAAGCCCAAATCCAATTTGCGCCAAGTTAAAAAAGTGAAAAACGCGATAAATAATCCGATTAAGGCTTGGTCTAGCATATAGCTTCATTTTAGCCTTAATTTTCGCTAAGGTCAATTCGTCGGTAATGACAGTTATTCTCCCTGATCCAACGAAATATCCATCGCCAACATTGTTGGTTTATGCACGCGGAAAGTCTCCCCCCGATATCCGCCTTTTTTGCTGGGGAAAGTATATCCTTTGGCCGTCACTTCAACCTTATATTCTCCCGGTTCCAGTAAAACATCGTAGTGTCCGTCATCGCGCGCGATTCGGCTTTCTATCAGTTTGCTGTCGGAGGCGCGGAATATTCTGACGAGCGCCAATGGTATTGGTTTTTTAGTGGCGTAATCATAAACAAATCCGGGCGACATAGAAGATGATGTCTGGAAAATCGCGCCGGTAATAATCAAACCGATGGATAAGAACGCGACAATATCCACGGATAAGTTGTTTAGCGGGGTAATTATTTTTACCCCTTCTCGCAAAATCAAAGCGACCAACATCAGTCCCAAACCCAGACCGGTCGTGGTGATATAGTTTAACGCCGTTTTTTCTTTACGCATTTGCCAGCCGAGAGAAGCGTAGACCGACAAAACAAACAGCACGGAAATACTGAAGAAAGCGAATCGCACCCAATTTGATATCCGGCTGAAAATGTCCTGATAAGTTTCATTGGTGTTAACCGTATCAAGCGAGAGAATATAGATAAAAATAAAAATAAATATGGCAAAAAAACCGGCGATAAAAATGGTCTTTACCACTTTGTTGTTTTGAAGCAGGCCGAGCTGGTGGCTGGCGTAAGCCGCGATGGCGAAAAAGACGCCGGTGTTTCCGAATAGTTTAAGATAATCAATGATGTTCCTTACAAATTGCGGAATATCTAAATAATTTGGGATATAAAATAGCAGGTTCAAACCGGCGGTAAGGGCGAAAAGCCAACCGATGGCGAGCAGTAGTCGGTCGCGTCCGCGTCGGTGCAAAGTCAGGAAAATTATTATCGCGATCAATATATAAAAAGAGTTTTCTAATACGAGCACGAAGTTCTCAGACATATTTTATTTTTTTAAACTGAGTATTTCTTTTATGGTTTTGATATTCACTCCGCCTATCAGCAAAAGAGTAATTCCATACACTATTATACCAGCAAACACCAGTAAAATAACAGAGGCGGAAGGGATTTGTTTTATGACAAAACTCATAATAATACTGGCGAGGATTATTTTGAGAACGGTTTTGAAGCGCAGTTTTTCTTTGCTGTAGTATCGGATTGTTAAATACAAAAATATTCCGGCGTACAGTTCGGAAAACACACTCATCCAGGCCGCGCCGTATATTCCGTATATGGGAATGAATATCAGGTAGCCAATCAGAGTGATAACCGCGTTGGAAATATAAATCCAAAGGGTTTGTTTTTGTTTATCAATCGCCACGGCCGTATGGCCGAAAATCGCGCCGAGAAATACTCCAAAAACCGCGATGGCGAGAATTGATAAAATTTTTCCGGATTCAACAAACTCCGCGCCCGCGACCAGCAGGATTACCTCGTCGGCCAAAGTAATCGCGCCGACCATCATCGGAACCGCGAATAGCATCATAATATCAAAAGATTGTTGGAAATGTTTTTTGAATTCTTCTTTTAAATTGCGCGACCAGGCGAAAGCCATCAGCGGAAGCAGAACACCCATAATCATCATGGCGCTTTGAGTGATGACATCAAGCACGCGGTAGGCGGCACCGTATATACCGACTTGCGCTTGATCAACAAAGATAGATAATAAAACTAAATCGCCTTTTAGATAAACCACATTGAATACAATGGACAGGGCGATCGGCCACATTTTTAGGGCAATATCTTTCCAGATTTCCCAATCAAACGCGAAAGCGATTGGCGTTTCTTTACCGGCTCTAAGCCAGAGAATAAGAGTGTGGGTCGCGCTGGAGATCATAACGATAGTCATAATCGCCAAAAAAGACATTTCATTTTTAATCGCGAAAAACATACCGGCCACCAAGACAATCCGACCGATTACTTCGCTGATGGCCTGAATATGCATTTTCAATTTGGTTTGGTAAAGGCCGACAAAAACTTGGTTGAGAGTAATCGCCAAAAACGCGAGAGAAGAAATTGCGATAGCGATTTTTATTTGGATTTCATACGGAAAAAACCAAGCGACAAACGGCGCCAAGGAAAAAAACAGCAAGGCGGAGACAAATCGGAAAGTGAAAAGGTTTTTAAATAATTTTTCCTTGTCCCGGAGCGGTTCGGAAAGCATTTGCGCTGTCACGACAATCATGCCGAAATCAATCAGTATGCCGGCAAATTGCAAAAACGCCGTGACAGTGATGTACCAGCCGAACTTTTCCTGTCCGAGGTAGCGGGTCATCATTCCCAACGCGACCAAACCCAATATAGTAGTGATTATCTTTCCTACTATCTGGACGATTGTGTTGTGAGCGACTTTGCGGTTTAAAGACATAGTTGAGTGAAGAATTTGGAATATAGAATTTAGAATTTAGAATTCTTAAAATTAAAATTGTTAATAATAGCCGAGGTCTTGATGGGCTGTTGGCTCAGTATTTTTTTCCACACGATTTCCATTGACGAGCGCATTTACTATATCGGCGCGGTATTCCAGCCTGGCCGGTTGGCCTTTTTCTATTTCGAATTTATCAAGGATTTGCGCGGCGATGGTCTGCGCTTTTTCCGCGCCTATTTTTTTGACTGTTTTGCCGTATTCTTTTTTAGAATCGGCGTCGGCGATTTTCCAAGCCTCTGTAATCATTTCAGATAGTTTATTTTCATCAAATTGTTCAAAAAAATTTTCTGATTCTATTTCTTTCATACAAATAACTAAAGTTAATATATAAATTTTAAATAAAAGACAGATTTAGTATTAATTCACGAGATTGTAAGGGTGTACTTATCCCCCGACTCAGTCGGGGGGCGACGTCCTAAAGGCCTCGCAATGACAGAGTAAAAATTCGCGCTAAGTTCATATTTTTATTAATTTTATCATTTTTACGGGATAAAATCAATGTGTTTTTCGCAGTTGCGGTTTAGAGTTAAATACGATATAATAAATGATACAAATAGCTATGTTTAATTATTTTGAATTAAAATTTTTTCGTGTTTCGGCGCTAAGCGTGATTTTTTTGCTCGGCGCTTTTTTTGTCGCGTTGCCGGCGCTGGCGGCTGACCCCAAACCGAATATCAGTCATCCGACTATGATGGCAAAATATGTTTCCCAGTCAATTCCCGATCCGATTGAGATAGAAGCGGGCGGACAAAAAACGATTATTTTAAAATTTAAAAATGTCGGTACGGAAACTTGGCCGGTGACAGGAAAGGGTTTTATATCCGCTTACACAATGGAACCGAGAGACCGCAATTCCGTTTTTGCCAGTCCGAATTGGACTAGCGCGAAGCAAACCGGACCGATAAGCAAAGTTGCCAAGCCGGGCGAGACGGCCGATCTGGCGATTGTTTTAAAAGCGCCGGAGAAAACCGGTGATTATACAGAGGAGTTTTATTTGGCTTCGGAAAATTATTCATGGGTTGCCGGCGGATATTTTTTCTTGAAAATAAAAGTGGTTCCGGCGCAAGAGAAAACGGCGGAAGTTGAACCTTCTGCTAACGCTCAGGATGAACCGGAGGTATCTTATACCGCGAACAAATTTATTCAAAATAAAAAAAGCGTTGAAGCGGTTGGTGGAGAACAAATTGCGTTGACTTTGGGTTTTCAAAACATTGGCAAGGAAACATGGAAAAGTTATTCGGTTGTTTCCAATCAACCGACAGCTTTGGCCGGTGTTTCAGATAGTTTGAGTTTTGCCGACCATGGTTGGAAAAGCGCGTCAATGGTTTTAGAAAAGCAACAGGAAATCGCTCCGGGCGCGATTATTCGCGAGGATATTTATTTTAGAGCGCCGGCGGAAGAAGGGGAGTATAAGGCTAAATTTTATTTGGCGGTTGAAGGAAAAACTTTATCCGATGTTTACGCTGAAGTGGAAATTACGGTCACAAGCAACGCGCCGGATCATTATGTTGAGCCGTTCGGCGGAAGCGAAGCAACCGAACCGGTAAGTTTTAAATTGGACAGCGAACCGCGAATTCGCGTTGGTTTGTGGCAACCACCTAGTTATGTGCAGTTTAGATCGGTTGAGACGGCTTATGATGTTTACGCCGGCATAGAAAAAAAAGGCACATTGGGATTAAATAAGTTAGCGGTGCTGATGAGAAAAGACGGACAGTATTATTTCCGGGGCGGGGATTTGGAATTTTATTCTGATGAATATTTGCGATTGTCGCCGGTGGATAATCCGAGCGCGGTTTTTACTCTTTTGAATTACTCGCGCATGGTGACTTGGAAAGGGCCGAATAATTTCAGTTCTTACCGCGGGGCGATGGAGTATCGTCTAGGCGAAGTGAAGACAGACGCGATTTGGGTAGTGAATGATTTATTGCTGGAAGATTATATAAAAGGAATCGGTGAAAATGGCAATGTTTCGCCGGTGGAATATTTGAAAGCGCAAACAGTGGCGCAAAGAAGTTATGCTTATTCCACAATTCAGGCGAATAAGTATGGGATTTTTGATGTGGTGGCAACAACCGGCGATCAGCTTTATTTGGGCGTGGAGTGCGAGAGAATAATGTCTAATTTTGTCGCGGCGGCGCAGGCGACGCGCGGATATATGGCGACTTATGATAATAATGTAGTGATTACTCCGTATTTTGGGCATGCGGTTTGTCGGACAAAATCATGGACAGAAACATGGGGCGGAACCACCAAGCCGTGGTTGGTGCCGGTGCAGACGACTTATGATTGTCAGTATTACGGTTCGTTTTTCGGACACGGAGTTGGTATGAGTCAGATGGACGCGTCCCGACGGGCAACAGCCGAGAGTGCCGGCTGGCAGGATTTGGTAAAATATTATTATACCGGAGTTAAAGTGGAAAAGATTTTTGAATAAATTTAAATTTTAAAAGCCCACGAATAGTGGGCTTTTTTATTTTTTATTCCACGGTTTCTTCTTCATTCGGCATCGGCGGTTCTTCATCTAAAACCTCGCCTCGTTTAACCGCTTCCCATATTTTTCCGGAAATCTCTTTCATCAATTTTGGATTTTCTCTTAAAAATTGTTTGGCTTTTTCACGGCCCACACCCAGTTTTTCTTCGCCGTAGGTATAGCTATTGCCGGATTTAGCGATTACTTTGTGTTCCACGCCCATATCCAATAAATCGCCGGAAACGGAGATACCTTCATTATACATAATATCAAATTCAGTCGTGCGGAACGGCGCCGCCACTTTATTTTTTACCACTTTTACCTTTACGCGGTTGCCGATAATTTTTTCGCCTTGTTTTATTTGCGCGCTGCGGCGGACTTCAATGCGGACCGAACAATAAAACTTCAACGCGTTTCCACCAGGGGTGGTTTCAGGATTGCCGAAGAACACGCCGATCTTGTGGCGGATTTGATTGATAAAAATAACTACGGTTTTGCTTTTGCTGACAACGCCGGTTAATTTGCGAAGCGCTTGCGACATCAATCTGGCTTGTAAGCCCATATGCGAGTCACCCATATCGCCTTCAATTTCCGCTTTTGGCACCAATGCCGCCACCGAGTCAACTACGACTACGTCAACCGAATTGGAGCGAACCAATGTTTCCAGAATTTCCAAGGCTTGTTCACCTGTATCAGGTTGGGAAATAAAAAGGTTATCAACATCAACGCCGATTTTGCGCGCGTAATCAGGGTCAAGCGCGTGTTCCGCGTCAATGAAAGCGGCAATTCCGCCCAGTTTTTGCACTTCGGATATGATATGTTGCGCTAAAGTGGTCTTACCGCTGGCTTCCGGCCCGAAGATTTCAATAATGCGTCCGCGTGGCACTCCGCCCACGCCCAAAGCGATATCAAGCGAAATGGAGCCGGTGGAAACAGCGTCCACTTCCATGGCTCTGGCTTCGCCGAATTTCATAATGGCGTTTTCGCCGTATCTTTCCTTGATTTGGTCAATCGCGTTTTGCGCGGCTTTGAATTTTTCATTTGCGACAGAGCTGTTTTTTGCCATACATTTAAAATTTGTCATCCTGAATCCCCGTTTTCACGAGGACAGGCTCTGTGAGCCCGACGCAGGAGGGCGAGCATGTGAGGAAACCCGCCGATTTAATAATTTAAGACTTTAACTCGTAGCGAGTTTATGTAAATTCTTAACTAAATTTAACTAAAAAATAAACTTTATTTATGTCTGTCATTACGAGCCCCGACTAGGTTGGAGTGTAGTCTCGATTTCGCCTCAGCGAAATCGAGATAATCTCGTAAATTTAAGCTTAAACCAACGGGATTGCGACGTCGTCTTGAGACTCCTCGGTTGACAGAGTAAAAACTCGCTATGAGTTCCTTGTGTGAATAAGATACTCTTTTTAAAAAAGGGTGTCAACCCCGTCACCATTCTGAAAATGTGCATAAATTACCGAAGCATAAAGACGAAGTCGCCTCACGGCTTTGTCTTTGTATTATCCATAAATTGTGCCAGAAAGGTGACGGGGTCAAATTATTATGAGTAACTCGTAATCCGTAATCCGTCCCGATGTAAAATCGGGATAAGTGTTCCCTTATAACTAGTAATTGATTCAGATTAAGTTTGGAATAAGGGACCCTTGTAAAAGATTGGGGATATTGTATTTGTGTTTGACAGTATAGTGTGTTTATCACTACAATAGATAGTGCTGTTAATCTTTATGAACAAGGAGGAGGGAGATGAGATTTTTCAAAATTTTTGTTCTTCTAACTTTTTTTACCGCCTGCGCCGGACGGCAGAACAAATACACTTGGCCTGAAGAAAAGGAGAAGCATCAGCTTTCTGAAGTTGTAGTGAAGATGAGGGAGTGCGGTTTCAGTCAAGTTGTGATTTTTATCACGACCGACTGGTGTCCGCCATGCAGGAAAGTGAAAGAGTACTGGAAAGCCAGAACGTCTCCGGTTCCGTTTTACGTGGTGGACAGTTTTTCCCTGACTGTTCAAGAGAGATATGTCCTCGTTTTGATGGATGTACCCAACAAGGTACCGGTCTGCATCATTATCAACGGCGATAAACATGATATCGGCGTCGGATACAATATGTGTGCCGAAGGCCTTGAGGTCAAATTGCGGAAATTGAAACGATGAGCAGTGGCCGTCTTTGACGGCCAAAAAAAGCGCCCGCTCAGAATCTTGAGCGGGCGCTGTTTCTTTTTTTAATAATAATTATTCCGCCGGTTTGTAGATTACATAGCGAACCAGTTCCGTGGTTTTTCCGTGTTTTTTCTTGGCGGTGATGTTGATGGTGTTCACACCCGGAGAAAGCGTAATAGTCTCTTCAAATTGCCCGTCGCCTTTGCTGGAGATTTCCAGTCCATTTATGGAAATTTTTGATTCCTGATTGGTTTGCCCGCGTATTACCAGTTCATAATTAGTGGTGACCAGGCCGTTTTCTGGAGAAAATAAAATAAGCTCCGGCGGTTTGAGCAGAGTTTGTATTTGCCAGCCGATATAGCCGACAAGCGTGAACACGATAACCAGTATAAAAGCCAGCCGTAAAAAAGAAGGCAGGTTTTGGAATTTTTTCTTATGAAGTTCGTTGCTTATTTGAATTTCTTTTTTGGTTCCGCCGGTTTCCTCATCGTTGAATTGGCTCAAAATTTCTTCAACCGGCAAGTTTAAAATTTCCGCGTATTTTTTCAGGAAGTTTTTTTGATAAATTATGGCGTAAGGGATATCATCAAATTGGCATTCTTCAAGCGCGATTAAGTGGCGTTTGCTTATTTTCGTTTGTTTGGAAAGTTCATCAAGACTGACAAAGGATTTTTGCCTCGCCTCTTTAAGCCTTGCACAAACCCTTTTGCCGGCGGAGATTTTTTTCTTTTCAAACATACTTGAAATTTCTATTGGATCAATTAGAAATTAGGTTAATTAGGTCAATTTTTCTTCATCTTCTTCCGTTTCAGCTTTTTCTTTCCCGACACTGGTCGGGATTTCGTCCCGATGTAAAATCGGGATAAGTGTTTCCTTATCTGTGGACTCAACAACTTCTTCTGATACGGTTTCGTCCGCATCTTCTTCTATCTCTTCCCCTTTATCCTCTTCTTCGCTAGTAGCCGGGATGACGGTTTCCTCATCTTTCCCGACATTGGTCGGGATTTCGTCTTCGGGTTCAACATCAACGTCATCGCTGTATTCTTCCACATCCACTTCTTCGCCTAGGTCGTAAATTAAAGATTTTTTACCGTGCATTGATTCGGTCATTTTCATATGCGCTTCGGCATTAAGTTCTTCTTCGGTAATCAATATCTCTCTTGGTTTGGCTCCGTCCGCAGGGCCGATAATGCCGGCTTCTTCAAGTTCATCAAGAATACGGGCGGCGCGCGCGTAGCCGATTTTTAATTTTCTTTGTAAATATGAAGCGCTGGCTTTTCCGGCTTGCACCACCAATCTTTTTGATTCTTCAAAAAATTTGTCGCTATCATCGTCTGAGCCGTCAAACACATTAATGGCGCTACCGGATTCATTTTGCTTTAAGATTTTTTCGTCATATTCAACATATTCGCCTTTTTGCAGATATTTTACGACATTTTTTAAATCATCTTCCGACAAAAACGCGCCCTGAATACGAACCGGCTTTGACAGTTCATTATTTAAGTAAAGCATATCTCCGCGACCAAGTAATTTTTCCGCGCCGGATGTGTCAAGAATTGTTCTTGAGTCTATTATTGACGGGAGGGAGAAGGCGATACGACCGGGGATGTTTGCTTTCATCAGTCCGGTGATTACATCCACGCTTGGACGCTGGGTCGCGAGAACAAGGTGGATTCCGACCGCGCGCGCCATTTGCGCCAGTCTAATAATCCCCGCTTCTATTTCACCGGCGGCGGTCGCCATCAAATCGGCCAGTTCATCCACGACAAAAACCAAGTGGGGGATTTTATCGTTTGGGTGTTTGCTGTTGTATGAATCCAAATCACGACTTTTGTCCTGCGATAGAATTTCAAATCGGCGGTCCATTTCCGCAGTGGTCCATTTGAGCGCTTTGATGGTGTCGGCGGTGTTGGTGATAACCGGAGTCAGCAAGTGAGGGATGCCGTTATATAACGTCAATTCCACTCGTTTGGGGTCAACCATAAATATACGGAGCGTTTCGGCGGTATTTTGATATAAAAGGCTGGTCAAAATCGTGTTTACGCAAACGGTTTTTCCACTGCCGGTGGAGCCGGCGATTAACAAATGAGGCATACGAGGCAGATCGGCAAACCAAACTTTTCCGGCGACATCTTTGCCGAGGGCAACCATCATATTGTGTTTTCTGTTTCTGTATTCGTCGCTTTCAAATAATTCTTTGAAAGTGATGATGGCGGTTTTTTCGTTCGGTACTTCAATCCCGACCAAAGATTTGCCCGGAATCGGCGCTTCAATTCTGATTGGGTGGGCGGCCAGGGCGAGAGACAAATCGTTTGATAAAGCAATGATGCGGGACAGCTTCATACCCTTCTTCGGTTTGAGAGTGTAGCGGGTGACAGTCGGTCCAACGCTGGATTCTCCCATATCAACATCAATGCCAAATTCTTGCAGGGTTTCTCTGATTATTTCAGTATTGGCTTTTATGTCCCCACTGGTTGGTTTACTTCTTTTGCTGGTAAGCAAATCCAATTTTGGAGTCGGCTTAATCACGGTTTTTTGTGGCCAGGCTTTTTCCAATCCGAGTGTTTTTCCCGGTTTTAAATCCAACAGATTGCCATTTTCAAATTTTTTGGCGTCGTCTTCGTCATCATCATCTCCGCCGATTTTTCGGCTGGTAATTTTTAGGCGATAGTCTTCGTCATCATCTTCAGATTCATTTTCTTCATCGGTTTTTTCTTCTTCGCCGTCTTCATAATCATCGTCAGGTTGTTCGTCGGGCGCGTTTTTGTCTTTTTTAGAAACTTCGTTGATTATTTTTATCGCGCTTTTTCCGAAGACGCCAAAACTGGAAAATATTTTTTTATTTATCACGAGCAGGTGCACAATCAAAGTGTTGAACATCAAAAGAAGCGATACCATTGCCATCGCCGTCAAAACAACCCAGGCCGCGATTGAACCTAAATAAGTTTTTATCGGCCAGGCTGTCATCCCGAACACTCCGCCCCCATGGCCGAGAATCGCCTGCGCCCACATATTGGCCGGGGTGAAACCCATATGGAATAATCCGGACATACTCAAGAAAAAAAGCGCGGCGCCGATTCCATGAGTGGGTTTGTAATTGTAGTCGCTGTCTTTAATTAAAAACCAGGCGATGACAAGAATTACGAACGGAACGGCGTATCTGATTGAGCCGAATAAAAAACTTAATACCCCTTTGTTTAAGATGTAGCCGAGCGGGCCGGCTTGATCAAAAAAACTTAAAATTATTATTATTGCCACCACCGCCAAAACTATGGCTATGATTCCTTTGGAAAGGATGGGGTCAAATGACGGTTGTCTGCTTCTTCTGCCCATATATATTTTGAATTATAAAACAAAAAACAGCGATTTCTTTTTCATAACAGGTATTTTATCACTTATTTAACATATTGACAAAGCCTGATAAATATGATATGGTTGTTTGTCCGAATATCAACCAACCACTAGGAGGCAGACAATGAGCAAGGACGGATTTCAGGGGATCAAGCCGGATGGAATCAAGATCAGATTTGTTGTCATCAACAACGACGACGACGAGAGGAATGTGATTCTGGAGGAGACGGCGTCTATCACCCAACTCGTTCGGTTGGGCGAGGAAGTGAACATCTACCTGTCCAATGGGATGAGTCTGATGTGGACGTCCGGTGAGGGCTGGACTGCCTACGCGGAATACTCGCACAAGCTGGAGTTCCTCCACGACGTGGAGGTGTACGCGGTCAGCTAGACCGTTTCGGATACGACAAGAGGCCCGAGGATCGCGAGATCCGAGGGCCTCTCTTTTTTATTCATTTTTTTTATCAGCCATTATTTCTTCAATAGCCTCCAGCATCTCATCAAAATTTGAGACTATTTTATGCGGATTGCCTTTTTCTAGCCGTTCTCTATCGTGAAATCCGAAATCAACCGCGATAGATTTAACACCGGCCTTATGGCCTTCCAAAATATCCCCCAATGTATCGGTGATAAATACGCAATCATCATTTTTTAAATTATGTTTTTCAAATAATTGTTCAAATTTTTTAACCTTGGAGGTGTGAGTTTCAAACCCGAAGATATCTTTGAAGATATGAGTGGACTCGCTTTTTTGGAAATAAGCGTTTAGGGTTTTTTCCTGATTGGAGGTAATGATAAATAGAGAATATTTTTCGGTTAATTTTTCCAAAAATATTTTTGTTTCAGCTTTGAGCTCCAGGGAGCCGAACACCTCGTCTTGCATTTCAAAAAAAATTTTGGAATTTTCTTCATCGATTTCTGCTCTCTCATAAATATTGCCATTGAAAAAATTTTTGTATTCTTCTCGGCTTAATTCTTTTCCAAAAATCCGGGTGCTTGTTTCATAGGCCAATTCAAAAGTATCGTGGATTACACCGTCAAAATCAAAAATAATCGCGTTCATAATATCAATTAATCATAAAAGTTTCGTAAAGATTATTTTACTATATCGCGCGGTAATAATCAAGGATAAAAATTAAATAAAAATAAAGCTACCCCGACCAAGTCGGGGTAGCTTTTAAAAGAATACCTAGTCGGCGCAATTGCAGTTGATTCTTTTTAGGGAACAACTATTTATGCGTCGTGTAATATCCTCCCCCGCTATTGCGGAGTAATATTGTAAAAATGCCTTTACACATTCTTTCCGACAAATCGGAAAGGTAGCCGTGAAAGGAAGAATATATGTGAAGTTCATATATATACTTCCGGTCACGCGCATTATCCATAGGCACCCGTTGTGAATCTTTCGGCGATCAGTATCTAGGCCATTACATTCCATTCAGAGATGCCATTCGGATAACAATAAATCATACCATATTTGTATGAGTTTGTCAAGTGGTAAAGGTGGATAAAAGAAAAAACCGGCGGAACGCGAAACGCGTTGCCACCGGTGTGGGTGAAAATAAGGCATTTTTTGGCTTAGTTTAGTGTTTTTTGCCAAAAGCGCCCAATTCCGTCCCGTCCGGCAGGATTTTGAACTGCCTTCCATTTTTGACCACCGTCGCTACATCAAGGTAGAACTCGGCGGCCAGGTCAAAACTGTCGCGCGGACCGTGCGCCGGCTCCCCATTGGGGAGGATGTAGTAGTAGACCTCGTCCGTTCTTATCGGCGCCAACCCGGAGGAAAAATCCCCCGCGTAATCAAATCTGTACAGATACGCCGGCCTGCCGTCCCGGTCAATGTGGAAGCAGTTGCGGTCGTTATCCATCACGACCGACAGGAACAAATCTTCTTCCACAATCGTGAACATCTTCACCGTCAGGTAGCGTTCGGCGTAAGCCGGCGAACCATCCGGTTTGATATGGAAGAAGTTGTCTTGGTCGTCAACAACAACCGCCCGTCCGAAGGAAAAATCCTCCACCATCTTGTATCTCTGGGAGTAGGCGGGCAATCCCGTATCCGCAAATACGTGGAACAGTCCACCTACATCTAGCGCTTGTTTGAAGCCTTCGGCTTCGTTGCTTATGATCTCTATTCTTGCCGGCTTCATCATCTGACCCTCCGTTGTTTACATCATCATCTGACCCTCCGTTGTTTACAATTGTTTTTGAAACGGATAGCGGACTATAACATATCTTTTTATTTTTGTAAAGGCAAAAAAGCAACCTTTTTGGGTTATTTTTGTCTGTATACTATATATATTGTGGATAAGTTTTGGGTCAAAAACCATCAATTTTGCCATAAATTAGCTAAGGTTAGCTAAAAATATCGATTTCTTGACATAATAAATCCACTATGTTCTATTTGACAAATATATTTTTTTCCTGTATGCTTATGAACATTGGCATGCGGATTGTCAAGTTAGTGTAAATTTCAGCTTAATTAACTGAATTTGCGCCAACCTGACAGTTCATATAAAAAACGCGGCCTTGTCTTCCAGATCTGCTCCCAACTTCGGCAGTCGTGTCCTTACACGGAGAGAAGAGAGACATGGGCAATAAGTCAACTGCTCGTTACCGGATTCCGGGACAGAGCGGCCCTGTAAAAACAGGGAATTGCTATAACCCATGCCATACGCGAATTATACAAAATCGGAACAATAATAAACGACTTTTCAAAAAGCCGATTTTTTTGTCGCGAAAATTTTTAATCAATTTAATTACTTTTAATTTTTAAATTTTTAATTTTATTTATTATGCCGGTATACAAACGCCAACCAACGAAAGAGACCGAGAGAAAATTCTTCACGGATATTCGCGACAGAATACCTTTGCCTGATTTAATTGAAGTGCAAAAGGAATCTTATAAATGGTTTTTTGAAGATGGAATGAAGGAACTGTTTGAAGAAGTTTCTCCGATAACCGATTTTACGGGAAGAGACTTGGAATTATATTTTGAAGACTATTATATAGATGAGCCGAAATTTGATGAGGTTACCTGCCGTGAAAAAAATATCACTTTTGAAGCGCCTCTTCGCGTTGTCACCAGACTGGTCAATAAACGCACCGGCAAAGAAGATAAACAGGAAATATATCTTGGCGATATTCCGGTGATGACTGACAGGGGAACTTTTGTCGTGAACGGAATTGAACGTGTGGTTGTTTCTCAACTTATCAGAAGCCCGGGCGCGTTTTTTACCGCGGAAACGGTTCGCGGACGCAGATTTTATGGCGGAAAAGTTATTCCGAACCGTGGAGCTTGGATTGAAGTGGAGACCGACCAAAATAATGTAATTTGGATTAAGGTTGACAGAAAAAGAAAAGTGGCGGCTACTTCTCTTTTACGCGCGTTTGGTATGGGAGGCGATGAAGAAATTTTGAAAGCGTTTGTTGACGTGGATATTCATCCGAATATTAAATATATTGAAAATACTTTACAGAAAGATGTTGCTTCCAATGAAGATGAAGGTTTGATTGAAGTTTACAAAAGAATTCGTCCGGGCGATTTGGCCACGGCTGATAATGCCAGGGGTTTGATACACGCGATGTTTTTTAATTTTGACCGTTATGATTTGGGAAAAGTCGGCGTATATAAATTTAACACCAAATTTAACCTCGCGCTGGATAAAAGCAAATTTGATTCCAAAGAAGAAAGAGTTTTGTCCCCGGAAAAATTGGTGCAAGTTTTGAAAGAAGTCGTTCGTTTGAATGTCAGCCAGGAAGAACCGGATGATATTGACCATTTGGGAAACCGCCGTGTCCGTTCCGTCGGTGAATTGGTGCAAAACCGATTCCGCGTCGGCATGGCCAGAATGGAACGCATCGTCAAAGACAGAATGAGCACTTATGAAATTGAAAGCCTAAATCCTAATAAACTTATAAACGCCAGACCGGTAATTGGCGCGGTGCGCGAGTTTTTTATGAGCTCTCAACTTTCACAGTTCATGGATCAGATTAATCCGTTAGCTGAATTGGAACACAAACGTCGTATCAGCGCGCTTGGTCCGGGCGGTTTATCCCGCGATCGAGCCGGGTTTGAGGTTCGCGATGTGCACACGACTCACTATGGAAGAATTTGTCCGATTGCCACTCCGGAAGGACCGAACATCGGTCTTGTTGGCCATTTGTCCAGCTTTGCCAAGGTCAACAGTTTTGGATTTTTGGAAACTCCATATCGCAAAGTGGTTCATGATGTGCCGAATGAAGCCAGATTTACCAAAGGCGAAATCGCCCGCGAAACCGTAAAAGGCGTTGTTGATGCCGGCGAAAAAATTACTCCGGAAATCGCCAAAAAACTTGAAGATAAAAAAGATTTAAAAACAGTCGCTGTCAAACCGCGCGCCACCAATGAAATTACTTATTTGAATTCATTTGATGAAGAGCGCGTCATTACCGCCAGCGCCACCACGTCGATGGATGACGATGGATTTTTAATGGTGGAAAGAACTCCGGCTCGCGTTGAAGGGGAGCCGAGTATTATTGAAACCGAAAAAATTGATTATCTTGATGTTTCTTCCAATCAGATTTTAAGCGTAGCAACAAGTTTAATTCCGTTTTTGGAACATGATGATGCCACCCGCGCTTTGATGGGAACAAATATGCAGAGACAGGCCGTGCCTTGTATTAAACCGGATTCGCCGATTGTCGGCACCGGCATTGAAGGGAAAGCCGCGCAAAATAGCGGACACGCGATTTTGGCGAAGAGAGACGGCAAGGTGACAGCGGTAGACGGAAATAAAATTGAAATAACTTCTCACGGAAAAACCGATGTATACAGAATGAACAAATTTATTCGCTCCAATGCTTCCAGTTCGATCAACCAAAGGCCGATTGTCAATTTGGAGGAAAAACCGATGTATACAGAATGAACAAATTTATTCGCTCCAATGCTTCCAGTTCGATCAACCAAAGGCCGATTGTCAATTTGGACGATACGGTAAAGAAAGGCGATGTTTTGTGCGATGGTCCGTCAATTCAAAATGGCGAGTTGGCGTTGGGACAAAATGTTTTGGTCGCGTATATGGTATGGGACGGATATAATTATGAAGATGCGATTATCCTTTCTGAAAGATTGGTTCAAAATGACCGTTATACTTCAGTTCATATTGAAGACTATTCAACCGATGTGCGCGAAACAAAACTCGGTTCGGAAGTGGTCACATCCGATATTCCGAATGTGTCTGAAGAAAAATTAAAAAATCTTGATTCTGAAGGTGTGGTTCGTGTCGGCGCCGAAGTTCACTCCGGCGATATTCTTGTTGGTAAAATCACACCAAAAGGCGAGACTGAACTTACATCCGAAGAAAGATTACTCCGCGCGATTTTCGGAGAAAAAGCTCGAGATGTCCGCGATTCTTCACTTTATCTTGAACATGGCGAACAAGGAAAAGTTATTAACATAGAAACATTTTCAACTGACAAGGGGGATAAATTACAGCCCGGAGTAATGAAACAGGTACAAATAACGGTGGCTGATCTCCGCAAGGTGCAAGTCGGCGATAAGATGGCCGGACGCCATGGCAACAAGGGTGTTATTTCCAGAGTTGTGCCGGTTGAAGATATGCCGTTTTTGGAAGATGGCACTCCGGTAGATGTAATTCTTTCTCCGCTTGGCGTTGTTTCTCGTATGAACTTGGGACAATTGCTTGAGACTCATTTGGGATTGGCAGCCAACGCGCTTGGCTATAAAGTGGCGACTCCGGTATTAAACGGATTGACAGAAGACCAAATCAAAGGAGAATTGGTAAAAGCCGGTATGCCGACAGACGGTAAATTACAATTATATGACGGAAGAACCGGCGTGGCTTTTGATAATAAAACAACGGTCGGTTATAACTACATACTTAAACTTAATCACATGGTTGAGGATAAAATCCACCAGAGATCAATCGGCTCATATAGTTTGATTACACAGCAGCCTCTCGGTGGTAAGGCGCAATTTGGCGGACAGAGATTTGGAGAAATGGAAGTTTGGGCGTTGGAAGCTTATGGAGCGGCGCACACTTTGCAGGAAATTTTGACGATTAAATCCGATGATGTCCCGGGCAGAAGCAAAGCTTATGAAGCAATTATAAAAGGCGAGAAAATTACAAAGGTCAACTTGCCTGAATCATTTAATGTCCTTGTCCGCGAACTTAAAGGTTTGTGTTTGGATGTAAAGTTATTGTCAAAACTTGATAATGGCACTTACGCGCCAACTGAAGAATTGAGAGCCGCCAGACAAAAGGAAAGAGACGCGCGCGAAGCGGAAGAAGGAACTTTGGGAGAATAAATAATCAAATAATCTAACTATATATATATGTCTCACGAATCACCACATTTAATAGATTTTGATGCTTTGGCTCTTCAGGTTGCTTCACCGGAAGTAATTCGCGGTTGGTCAAAAGGTTTGGTCTCAAAACCGGAAACAATCAATTACCGCACGCAAAAACCTGAAAAAGGCGGTTTGTTCGCCGAGGAAATCTTTGGGCCGACCAAAGATTGGGAATGTTTCTGTGGAAAATACAAAAAAATTCGTTATAAAGGAATAATTTGCGACAAGTGCGGGGTTGAAGTCACCCATTCGCTTGTTCGCCGTGAACGTATGGGTCATATTGACCTGTCCACCGCGGTTTCCCACATCTGGTTTCTCCGTTCCATTCCGTCAAAAATCGGTTTAGTTTTAGATGTGCCGATGCACTCTTTGGAAAAAGTTATTTATTTCGCTTCGTTTATCATCACCAAAGTTGATGAAAATTTAAGAACCGAAACACATGAAGCGTTGAAAGAGGAATTCAAATCAAAGAGAAAGCAGATTGAAAAAGAAACCAAGAGAAAGTTGGAAACGGTTGGAGGCAAAGAAAAAGAAATGAAGAGCATTGTTAAAGAGGGTGATGAAAAAATATCCAATCTTGAAGAAGAGTTTAAGAGGGTGGAGAGTGATTTGAAAGAAATGAAGCCGTTGACGATTTTGTCCGAGAATCAATATCAGGAATTGGCGCTCCGCTTCGGCCATTTATTTGAGGCCGGCATCGGCGCCGAGGCGATAAAATCGTTATTGGAAAAAATTAATTTGGAAAAAACCATTGAAGCTCTTACTGAAGAAATTAAAAACAGCAAAGGCGCGAAATGCGAAAGACTTATTAGGCGCGCCAAATTGTTAAAGAGCTTTTATAAAAACAATATCAAACCGGAATGGATGATTTTGGATGTTATTCCGGTAATTCCTCCGGATTTGCGTCCAATGGTCGCTTTGGACGGAGGGCGTTTCGCAACTTCCGACTTGAACGATTTA
>Ga0208373_1001288_pt1 | contig 34334 bp, 34 predicted proteins | sample RifOxyC2_FD_184036 | JGI IMG/M metagenome (GOLD analysis project Ga0208373, IMG submission 184036) | Soil microbial communities from Rifle, Colorado - Rifle Oxygen_injection C2 (SPAdes) | ecosystem: Environmental > Terrestrial > Deep subsurface > Rock core/Sediment | place: Rifle, Colorado... | reverse complement strand
AAATGCTTTCGTCATCGCGATAACCCCATTTTTGGCACAGGAATACGCGAGTACTGGAGCCACCCCTCGAATACCAACAGTGGATGCAAGATTTACAATGGTTCCTAATTCTTGTTTTGTCATAATTTGGACGTCACATGGTGCCATCAGCTGCGCTCCTCGCCCCACCGTGGCTCGTCGCTGACGCTCGGTTTTCGCTCGTCCCTCGTTATACTCGGGACACCATGGCCACTCAAACCTCGAGTCCATCTAATGGCACATGTGAACGCCTTTTACTTATTTTACTACTATATTCAGTATCTTCCCTGGCACATAGATCAATTTAATAATACTTTTTCCTTCAAGGTGACGTTGAACGCTTTCTTGCTTGAGTGCTGCTGCTTTTGCTTCTTCTTCAGATGCATTCGGTGAAATTTCAATTGTGCCCCGCATTTTTCCATTGACTTGAACAGCCATGGTGACAATGTCTGCAATAATCATTGTTTCATCCCATGTCGGCCATTGCTCCTGTAGAATACTACTAGTGTGCCCAAGATTTTTCCATAATTCTTCAGCTATATGTGGCGCAAACGGTGAAAGAATAATTAAAAATTTTTCAAATGCTTCTTTGTCAAATTCGTTCCCTTCTAATCTGCCATATTTATCAATTTTGCTACCAAAATCACGCTCATTAATAAAAACCATTAATTTACTAATCGCAACATTAAAACGAAAATATTTTATATCATCTGTAACACCCTTTATTGTTTTATGGATAAGCTTGGATTTATTTTGTACAACAAGAATATCTTTATGAGAATAAGCAATGTCCCACACTCTATTTAAAAATCGACGTACGCCACTCACTCCATTGGTACTCCATGCAATATTTTGTGTAAACGGTCCCATAAACATTTCATAGACACGCATAGCATCTGCCCCAAATTGATCAATAATATCATCCGGATTAATGACATTATTCCATCGCTTGCTCATTTTACGTCCATCTTCTGCGAGAATTAAACCAACATGCACTAAACGCTGAAATGGTTCTGTTATTGAAACCACCCCTAAATCAAACAAAAACTTATGCCAAAATCGTGCATACAACAAATGGCGCGTCGCATGTTCTGCTCCTCCCACATATAAATCCACAGGCATCCATTTTTTTTCTTTTTGCTCATCAACAAGCTTCCTTGTATTTTTCGGATCAATATATCGTAAGTAATACCAAGAAGAACCAGCCCATTGTGGCATAGTGTTCGTTTCCCGTTTTGCTGCCTCCCCACATGTTGGACAGGTCGTGTTCACCCACTGCTCAATATTTGCTAATGGAGATTCTCCTGTTTTTGTTGGTTCATAACTCTCTACTTCTGGCAACATGATTGGTAACTGATCTTCAGGAACTGCAACAGTGCCACACTTTTTGCAATGAACAATCGGAATTGGTTCACCCCAATATTTTTGACGAGAAAACACCCAATCACGCATTTTATAGTTGACTTTTCTTTTACCAAATCCTTTTGCTTCTATGTAGTCCTTAATCTTTTCTTTTGCATCCTGGATTTGCAAGCCATCAAGAAAATCACTATTAATCATAACACCCTCTTCTTCCTGAACTTGCTCGGCTTTCGTAATGTGCGATGTATCACCATCAGCTCCCACAACAACCCGAATAATATCTAACCCCATTGCTTGCGCAAACTCAAAATCACGCAGGTCGTGCCCTGGAACCCCTACCACCGCACCCGTTCCCACCGTTGCTAATACAAAATCACCAACATAAATTGGCATTCGTCTCTGATTCAAATTATTTATTGCATACAAGCCAGTTGGTACTCCTGTTTTTTTCTTTCCTTCGGAAATTCTTTCTAGTTCCGTTTTTTTATTTGTTTCTTCAATATAACGCAATACTGCATCTTTATTCGGAAATAGATCTTTTTGTTTTTCAACAAATGTACTATCAGGAGCAACAACAATGAATGTGGCACCAAAATTCGTATCAGGCCGAGTGGTATAAACAGTTATTTTTTGGTCAGTTCCCTCAATTTCGTATTCAATATCTATTCCTTCGCTGCGACCTATCCAATTCTTTTGCTGCTGAATAATTGAATCTTCCCAATCTAATTCAGAATTATCTAAATCATACAGTAATCGATCTGCGTATGCAGTCATTTTTAATACCCATTGACGCATTTTACGTTGCAAGACTTCACTGCCGCATCGCTCACATCGCCCCTGCTCCAAATCTTCATTAGACAACACAGTTTTGCAGCTTGGACACCAATTAACCGATTCATTTGATTCATATGCAAGTCCTTTTTCAAATAATTGAAGGAAAATCCATTGTGTCCACTTATAATATTCAGGATCTGTTGTGTTCACTTCTCGATCCCAATCATACGTAAAACCAAACAATTGCAACTGCTGTTTAAACGTCGCAATATTTTGTTCAACCGCCACCCGAGGATGCATTTTCATTTTGATTGCATAATTTTCTGCAGGCAATCCAAACGCATCCCACCCCATGGGATGCAGCACACTATACCCATTGAGTAATTTGAAACGACTCACTACATCAGTTGCAATATACCCTTTGGGGTGACCAACGTGTAAACCAGCTCCTGATGGATAAGGAAACATGTCAAGAACATAATAGTTCTTTTGACGGTTATACTGCTTAAAGACTCCTTGTTCTTCCCATGTTTGTTGCCATGTTTGCTCAATTTCTTTTGGATGGTATTCTTTTTTCATATATATAATGTAGAAATCTATACACGCATTGTAACAGACGTCTCTTAGATATGCCAAAATTTTTACATTTTGTTATTTAAAAGTGTTAGGAAAAGGTAATAAAATAGACTATGTAAAATTCAAAAGTGGACAATAGTAAAAAAAATGCTATTATTATTGCAATAAAATTTTATCCTAATTTTTAAATAATAACTATTATGTCATTAGAACGATTCTTAGGTAAACGACAAGAACGACAAGAACCGCACCCTGAACTCAAAGCAGCAGTAGTAGCTTTAATGGCTGTTTTTAATACATTACCAGAACCTGCTATGGCTCATAAACCAGATGTATCTGCTGATCTCTCGAACCCAACTATAGTAGATACCACAACAGGGCAACCAGTAACGAATCCTGAATTATGCAAAAAAACACAGCTGATGTTGGCAGAACTTCAACAGAAAATACAGCGGAATCAAATAGCAATATTAGATCTAAATCGACAACTCGATTCTGTAAAATTGGGCTTAGATTTTCACTTGAATGGAGGTCAGGCTGTTGATTCTCAACGCATTGACAACATGGAAAGGATTGGAATGGGATTTCGTTTAGACTATACGCACCCAGTTGGTCAGCAGGGATATGTTTTAGGTGGAGCTATAGCTGGGGCAACATTTACTCGGAGGGAAACCATAAAATACCCAGAAACAAGAAGTGAGACATATAGCAAAGGGATAGCGCCATTTGTGGGTTTTCGTGTAGAGGGTGGAGTAACAAAAGAAATTACTTTTGGGGAAAAAGACACTCTTTTAAGTATGGGTTTGCACATAGAACGAACAAGCGTCATTGGATCTAGTGAAAATCCTCAAACAGCTGATATCACGAAAGGTGGTGTTACACTTCGAGCAGAGGATCTTAATTCACCTTGGGGAATGGAGTGGCACTATGATGGAGTGATAAATCAGCCAAGCGACGGTGGACAAAAATTACCGCTCGGCTTTGAAGCTGGCTTAACTGTTACGTATACATTTCCACAGTAGTGTATTTTTTTAAATCATGTAAAGAAGTATAAATTTGTTCACTTCAATCAAAATATGTATGCAATCATAATGGTGTATACATTTTTTGCTAAATTTAGCAAAATTTTACTCTTCATTGACTTAATTTTTTGCTAATATTAGCAATTATTGAGAAAATTATTGACTCTCTTTCTATTGACAAAATACCCCGTGCATGATAACTTAACACTTCGTAAAATCAAAAATGGTCAATACACCTATAATAAAACAAAAAAATTACTGAGATTAATACCTTTTAAAAAAAGTAAGCATACTGACTACAAGTCATGAAAATACTTCAACTAAAAGTAAAAAAATATCTCCTCCGTATCGCTTTATTTGGTATTTCGCTCCTGCATCGAGGTGTAATTGTGCTCAAATTTATTGGTATTCTTTGCTACAAATCTTCTCTATTTATTTGGAAACTCTTTTTTCGTCCTATTGTGATATCTGTGTATAAAATATATCTTTTTTCTCTGCACAAGATGAAAACATTTTTTCACGCGCAACATAAGTTGCTTGCTGTGCTGACGCATCGGTTCGCCATTCATTTATTTGTTATTATTTTAACGTTTGCTGTTGTATTTACCAATATCGCCCAAGCACAAACAGTTCGTTCAGAAGAATTTATTGAACACTCGCTTGTCGCTCGTATTGTTCAACCACAAACAGAAGATATTGTTATTGACGCTGACACTATTACACCTGAAGCAGTGAGTTATATTAATACATCTGCAGTTATTCGAAATACCGCCAGTACAGCTAAAGGAACAAAAGAGAAAACAAAAACTAATAATGAAACAGCAAAAACCATTACATCACACACGGGTAATGCAACTATTACACAAACTGCAGTGATGAAGGAAGACCAACAATCACGCAATACGGTGTCCGAATATACCGTGCAAGATGGTGATACTGTGAGCAGTATCGCAGCTGAATTTGGCATTTCTTCAAATACGATTCGATGGGAAAACGATCTTGCTGATGATTTAATTAAACCAGGGCAAAAATTGCGTATCTTGCCAACAAATGGTCTTAAATATGTGATTCAAAATGCAGATTCACTGCAAGCAATTGCAGATACATATAAAGCATCTGTGCAAGATATTGTTGATTATAACCACCTGTTAAGTGCCTCTGATATTACGGCTGGAGATGAGTTACTGATTCCTAATGGAGTGGAACCGCCACCTCCCCCGCCCCCTACTCCACCAACCGTACAATTGGCGTCTGTTCGAGATACATTTAGTGGAAGAGGGAGTGGCGCGTCTGCTTCTGCCGGTAGAAGCAGTGGCACGCCTCCTGCGAATGCTCCGGTCACAGGTGGGGCTAAAATGCAATGGCCAACAAACACACGTCGTATTTCACAATATTATGGTTTCCGACATACTGGACTAGATATTGATGGTAATTTTGGTGATCCAATTTGGGCTACAGATAGCGGGACAGTCATTAGCGCCGGTTCAAATGGAGCATATGGTCTTGCGGTAAAAATACGACATGCTAATGGGATTGTAACCCATTATGCTCACTTACAAGCAATATATGTATCGGTTGGGCAACAAGTTGGACGTGGACAAACGCTTGGACAAGAAGGATCAACCGGTCGATCAACCGGTTCTCACCTGCACTTTGAATGTATTGTCGGCGGTAGCTTTGTAAATCCGTATAACTGCATACAATAAAAAATACCCCAGTTATTTTGGGGATACTTTTTATATTTCTATTACAAAAAACTATTTTTAAATACCGAGTGTTGATTTAATTTTTTCAACAATTTCACCTGTGGTAAAGTTTGCCTTCACTAAATAATCCTTCGCACCAAGAGCTAACCCTTCTTGTACTTTACTTTCTTGACCAAAATTACTCAAAATAAGTACGGGAATATTCACAATTGCAGGATCAGCATTTTTCTTCAACGCTTGTAATACTTCAAACCCCCCAATTCCTGGCAGCATGAGATCAAGTAAAATAATATTCGGCTGTACAGAAAGTGCCTGCTTTAAGCCTGTTTCACCATCTGTTGCTAAGGTAATATCAAAACCTTCTTTTTTTAATTTTGTTGATATAAGTTCAGATAAAAATTTATCATCCTCAATAATCAATACTTTCGTTTTGCCCTCCATGTGGTAAATAGGTTAAAGCTTAAATAGAATAGATGTGCTTATATTTATTATACCTGAGAATGTGGTAAAATACAATGTATGAACTGTGGAATACTTTATACTATTGCTACTCCCATTGGAAATTTGGAGGATATCACCTATCGTGCCATTCGTATATTACACGAAGTGGATCGTATTATATGCGAAGATACGCGAGAAACGCTTAAATTATTACAAAATTACGACATCACATCAAAACGTCCACTTTTAAGTTATCATGCACAATCCAGTATTTTCCGAGAAAACGAAATTCTTTCTTATCTACAGAAAGGAGAAACTATTGCATTGGTTGCTGATCGTGGAACTCCTGGTATTTCTGACCCAGGGTCACGACTGATTCACCGTGCAGTAGCAATAGGCGCAACAATTATTCCGATTCCAGGCCCTGCTGCTTTTCTTGCCGCACTGCAAGCATCGGGAGCCGCTACTAAAGCATTTAGCTTCCTTGGTTTTTTACCACATAAAAAAGGCAGACAAACAATACTACAACACGCGCTTGCACAAGCAGACACTGTAGTGTTTTACGAATCACCTCACCGCATTATCAAATGTTTAGAACAGCTTATTGCTTTTGGATCTTCTGATAGACCCATCATTCTTGCACGAGAACTGACAAAAAAACATGAAGAATTTTTACGCGGAACCGCACAAGCACTGTTGGATGAATTAAAAAATCGCGAAGCTGTCTATGGTGAATTTGTAGTTATTATTGATGCTCAATCCTGATGCGGAAGTACCGTGTAACGCAATGCTTCAGCAATATGCTGCTCTTCCACATGTTTGCTATCTTCTATATCTGCAATTGTGCGTGCAACTTTGAGTGTTTTTATATACGTGCGCATTGATAATCCACATTGTTGCATAGCCGTATGCAGCAGCTGCTCTGACGCAGGCTGTAATTGAATACTGTGCCGTACTTCCTTTGATGATAACTCAGCATTTGTTTTGTTTTGTCTTGTACGTTGTATAGAACGGGCAGCTTCTACACGTTGTTGAATAACGGAAGAAAATTCACTAGTGGCGCAAATCGCTTGCGTCTGTTGTTTTTGCAAATCTGATTGCGAAATATAGGGAACGCGAATTTTTATATCAATACGATCCATTAATGGTCCGGATATTTTTTTAGTATACCGTTCAATTTGGAGCGGAGAACAACTACATTGTGTATGGTGGCCATCTTGTTCTTCAGGCGAGCCCATAAATCCGCATGGGCAAGGATTCAATGCAGCAACAAACATACAGTGTGCTGGATAGACAACCGTTCCTTGTGCCCGACTAATAGTAATCATCCCTTCTTCCAGTGGTTGACGCAATGCTTCTAATACATCTCGATGAAATTCTGGCAGTTCATCAAAAAACAACACACCCCGATGAGCAAGAGAAATTTCTCCCGGTTGTAAACGCGTGCCACCACCAATAACAGCCACAGCCGATGCCGTATGGTGCGGCGAACGAAATGGACGTACATCAATAACATCCGCAGATTTTCGAGAAACCAGTGAATAGAGCATGGTGGCTTCTACAATTTCTTGTTGAGTCATAGAAGGCAGAATAGTGGGAAGAGCGCGTGCCAACATGCTTTTTCCCACCCCTGGCGGACCCATCAACAAGATATTGTGTTCTCCTGCTGCTGCAATTTCCAATGCGCGTTTTGCAACGTGTTGACCAATGATTTCACCCATATCGTGAGTAAAATTCACATGCTTTCGTGATGTATGTTTTTTCTGTTTTGTATATCGAACGTGTATTGTAGGTAGGGGTACATGTTTATTGATGTAAGAAACAAGCTCTTGCAAATTCTGTACCGGAATAATCGTTCCAGTAGAAATAAGGGAAACTTCTTTACTGTTTTCATGTGGAAGATAAATAGATTTACGAAATAATTGCGTTGCCGCATATGCAATAGGCAATGCACCACACACGGGACGAACACGACCATCTAATGCCAATTCTCCCACAATGAATTCTTCTGGCACAGATTGTATGACTCCTGAAGCTACTAAAATTCCGATAGCTATTGGCAGGTCAAATAATGAGCCGACTTTCCGTGTGTGCGCCGGAGCAAGATTTACTGTTACACGAGTTTTTGGAAAGGAAAACCCAGAATTTTTTATTGCAGAACGCACGCGATCGCGCGCTTCAAATACTGCAGCATCCGGCAAACCCACAATAATACAGGTAGGTAAGCCAGGAGAAACATCTACTTCAATTTCTATGGGGGTACATTCAAGCCCCTGTAAATTTAATGAATGAATTTTTGCGATCATAAAACTCCCTAATTTACGGGAGTAGAAAAGTGTCCGTAGGTATGGTATCGCTTTTCACAAAAATAGCAAGCCTGCCTGCAGGGAGACTCCATTCAATGCAATAGCGTAAGCGTGCATTGAATGGAGTACCCGCGGGTAAACACCCTTGATTTCGTATCAAAGATTATAAAGCCGTTGTGGTAAATGCTTTCTTTTTGGAAAATACAGAAAGATTTTTGCTGTTAAATTTCGCTCGAACTCTAAATGTATATTTTTTCCCTGGTGTTAAACCCGTAACAATCACATTCGCCTTTTTTGTTGTAACCTTTTTCACTAATTTATTTTTCTTTGAAAATACTTTTACTACATACTGCGACACAACACCACGAGATTTTTTCCACACTAATTTTGCTTGAGCAGATTCAATAGATCGCGCTCGCAAATTTTTTGGCGCTGCCGGTTTTGTACGAGCATTGACTGCCTCGCACCATTCTGATTTCGAACCCGATACACCAACAGCACGAACACGGACACTATATTTCTTATTTGTCTTCAATTTTTTTATGATTTTGGAAATATTCGAAGTTGTAACGGTTCGTACCACTGCACCAGTCTTTCCATCCAACACTTGTACCTCATAGGATGCGGCATCACCTTCTGCATACCATTGTACCTTCACGGTTTTTGCTGTTCGTTTGCCTACTGATAATCCAAGAGGCGCTTCAAGAATTCCATCTGGTGTCGCATTTTCATCCGGATTGTCATCTGTATCGTTTCCGTTATCATCACTGCCATCTCCGCCCGTATCACCTCCATCACTTGCAATGACACTTTGTGCGGCAACGACTGCAAATTGAGAAAAATGATCAAGCGGAATCACAAATTCGTTCTCTTCTGTATCAATGACTGCTCCAGAGACCGAGGTCCAAGTATCTGCTGAATCTTCAAAATAATTGAGCATTAATTGTTCTTCGCTTACACCAATAACCGTTATATCCGCCTCATCATAAGGCAAACGCAATGTAACTGTCCCAGCCAGTTGCGTGATAGGCGTATTATTTTGATCTGTTGCAGTAATTTCAATAGCAGTACGTAGTGGCCGTGCATCTCGTTCATGTGCTAATTCTATTTTTGGAGTAACGACAACACGCACTAAATCAATATTTTCACTCGTTATAGAATTTGCTGGCATACTCAATTCTGTTCCATCAGAAAGCGTAATAACTGCCGCATCCTGAGGATCAAACTCTAACATTTGCGGCTCTGGCAACGTGAGTGAATTGGTTAACTGCAAATTATGGGTAACAGATGTTCCTTCGACAGTGACTTCTGCTTGAGTACTATAATAGGCTGTTGTCCCTAATTGTTGAATGGCAGTAAGGTATACCGTATCTCCCGCAACGGCCGGAATAGTAAAGTATCCATTTGCATCGGTTCTGGTATCTGTTGCATTACCATAAGCAGAATACGCAGCAATAAATACATCGGCAACGCCATCGCCCACTGCCAAAGCACGACGATTGTTAATACTGATACCATAACCATCTGTCACTCTTCCGGTAATTTCTGAATCGGTTTGACCAAATTGTACTGTGACACCCGTACCAGAACCTGTTGTATCTGCAGTCACCAATACGGCTTGCGGATCAATAGAATAATCCGGTGAAGAAGCACTCACATAATACTGCCCTGCTGGAATACTCATGCTAAAATTTCCTGCTGTATCTGTATACGTTGTTTGCGTAATAATACCATATGTTGTGCCTGTTTCAGTTGTGTTCTCACCATACGTCGTTGATGCCTGAACATATGTTGGTGTGGTTACCGGGTTTCCCTCTGGGTCTAACACTGTTCCTGAAATTGTGGCATCAGTATGTAATACATATAAATTACGCGTCAGAGAATCACCAGACTCCACAATAATTTGCTGTGATGCATTTTCTTTTGAAAGATAATCTCCATACGTCCAATAACTAATCGTCCACGTACCTGCAGCAATATTCAACGTATATTCTGAAGAACCATACAAATAGGTTGAGGCCCATCCACCATTTGCGTTCGTTGCATACACACTTCCACTAATATATACCGGCTCATCATTTTGATCTAAAAATTGACCATTGACTATGACATCATTCTCTGCCATTTGTAATACGACTTCTTGTGTTTCCCCTTGATCTGCGGTTACGGAAGAGGTGTCTGCACCATCAATCTTCAAACCGGTATAGGTATACGTCGTAGCATCAGCAGTATACGACCAGTTACTATAGGAATAATAGGAAACAGAATAGGCAATACCAGAAGATACCTGGAGTGAACATGTTCCTGCTGAAACATAACACCCTAAATTATACCAACCATTTTCACCACCAGAGCCTTCATAGATACTGGCCCACCCATATTCATTGCTGAGCGTATTTCCTGAAGCGTCTTGTGCTGCAAAACTCAAGGTAGCGTCTGCAACTGTCATATTAAAATCTTGCGCTCCAACGGTTTCATTTTCATCAACGGCAATGTTCTTACAGCCACCAGTGTACAACAAATTCTGACCAGAACTATTGGTAAGCCCCCAGCTCATAATACACACTTGCCACTCACCTGCGCTCACCAATAATTGATAATCTCCAGCTGAACCAGTAGAATCAGAGGCCCAATCCCAGGAACCATCTTTATACGCATAAACATAGACGTTCTGCACACCTGCATCTGGCGTCAACACGCTTCCTTCAATACGGCTATTCTTTTCTAGAAGTGTAATGGTACCCAAATTTACAGTAGCATCTTCTTCCAGTGTTTGAGTATCGATAGTTGGCATACTGTAGTTATTTGAACCGTCAGAAGCATAGAAGTATGCATAAACATTAAACGTACCAGAAGTAACGGGAATACTAAATGAACCATCGGCTTGCGTATAGGCCGTGCTATACACATTGTTTTGTTCTCCACCATAGGCATACACATACACATCATTTGCTCCCACCAGTGTTCCATTCGGATATTCAAATGCTCCAGTAATCGTTGAATCATACCCTTCTACATCATAGGCAACTGTGGATGTTTCAGCTGTTTCGTCGTTTGCAAATGTAACGCTTACGGAGCTACCGGTATAACTCCATGTAGATGGCCAAGTAGATTGATAGATAGACAATGACCATGTACCGCCAGTTACTGCGAGTGAAAATTCACCATCACTATCTGTTGACGTATATGCCCATCCATATGTTCTGGTATTATAGGCATAAATGGTCGCATCAGTTACGGCTGTTCCATTCTTTGTAACTCTGCCATTAATTGTTTTACTCGCACTTGAGAGTGTAATCGTCATGGCGTCATTCACTTCTCCTGCTGTTACCGATACCGTGGTTGGATCCGGTGAAAAATAACCGCTGGGTAATCCGTATGAATTGACATCAATGGTATATTCTCCCGTAGTGCCGACGGCAAATGAAAACGCACCATTAACATCGGTTGTGGTGTATCGATACACGGTCCAATTTGGATTATGTAGTGTAAGAGAAACATTGGCGGCCGCTGTGTCTCCTGCCATCACTGTTCCTGTCACTTCAGAAGGCGGAACAGAAATCGGATCGTCAAGACCAGAAGCTACTCCATTGGTGACAGTAAACGGATAGGAATAGTAATTATTGTTATAATAGGCGTATAATGTATAACTTCCATCAACATCTGTTGCTCCAGAAATGGCACCCGCAGCATCAGTCGTTCCGTATCTCCACACAGTATAAGAAGTATTATAAAAATACCAATAGGCTCCGCTTATTGGTTGGTCTGCGGCATCCAAAAAATGTGTAGAAACATTTGGCGCAATGAAAGAATATTCTTGCTCTATCGGTAAGCCGCTATAGGTGAACGTCGCAGAAGAAGGAATGCTATTGGTGGTATCGCTACCATAATAGTAAAACGAAACACTATAGGTTCTTCCACTCGTGAGACCTGTAAAATAAGCAGTACCTTCGTTATCTGTTGAACCAGAATAGTATTCAGATGTGTCAGAACCATAATACGAAACATAGACGTACACGTTCGATACTGGCGTGGTGCCGTCAGCATCCGTAAGAAATGCGGTAAAATCAATTTCTCCATAGGTAACACTTTTTGATGCTGAAAAATAATTGTATTCATCGCTACCATATTCATAGCCATACACGTAAAAACTACCAGCACCTTCTATAGAAGCAGGATTCTGCACCCCAGAAATGGTAAGGGTCACCGTTACTCCTTCTGCAATGTTTGTGGTGGGAGTTAGGCTAATATATGATTCTGATTGATATGAAGATGAAAACTGATCGGACGTTACTATTGCGCTGCTCATATCCACCGCTTCAGAAGTATAGGTTCCTCCTACATAACTATAAATAACCGGAGATGACAAGGAAAGATACCCGCTTGTTGTCATTGCAAACGGCATGGTAAATGTCACAGTAAGTGTATCTGTGGCGTTTAAGCTGGTATCTGTTGTTGCAATCGAAAGATCATCAACAGTGAAACTGTTGTATTCGTATGCATAACTTGAATTATATGGCAGCAAAAAGCCTAGTATACAGAACACAAAGATACCAAGATATCGTTGCATATAACCCATGTATTGTCGTAATAACATAAAGCAAAATCAATAATTAAAATTCATTTTTTTATACAAAAAAAATAATCAGGCTGTTTTACAACTTATATAATCAAAAATCCAATTGTTGCGTATCCCCCTCATACATATAACTGAGATAATTATAACACAACCATAAAACTATCACAAATCAACGTGTGCGAAAATAAAATACACAACCAGAGTATTATAGAGTAATACGCGGAATTTTTCCTGTTCTGTCTTTCTTAGTCGGTAAGCGACGTGAAAGAGGCCGAGCAGCCGATGATGCAGTTCGTTGAACGCGCGAAGAAGAAGTTTTTTTTGGAATAAGAAATCGATTCGTATCTTGAGAAAGATCACATAATGTATCAGCTTCAGTACGAAGAGCAGACGATGCTGAAGAACCAAATGCCATGACTTCTGCACGACATCCCAAGGCTTTTACGTATCGCAACAATTCTGCAAAATCTCCATCACCTGAAACCAGTACAATGGCGTCTAATTTCGGTGCCATGCGTACCACGTCCATTGAAAGGCCAACATCCCAATCACCTTTTTTCGCCCCACCATAAAAACTTTGCAGTTCTTTTACTCGTAATTCAAATCCGCGTTCTTGCAGCGCAGTAAAAAATGTTTTTTCATCTTCATTATCTGCTTGAATAACATATGCAAAAGCACGAATAAGGTGACGATTCCCAACAGCCTCTTTTAATATTTCTCCAAAATCAACATGTTGATCATAGAGCGCACGTGCTGAATAATACATGTTTTGAACGTCGACAAATACACCGACACGTTGAGATGAGTGTTGCATAATATGATAATTGAATAATGAAAAAAATAAACAGTATAATAAAACATATATATCATATCAATTTATACTATCGTTGTCCATTTCAACAATGTGTCGTACAATATTTACATGCTGACTCCTCTTCAACAACTAAAAACAGAATTTTTAGAACATTTAGAAATCGAAAAAAATCGCTCAACAAAAACCGTACGAAATTATGATTTTTACCTCACGCGTTTTTTACAACAATCCGGAGTAAAAACAGCGCAAGACATTACATTGCCAATAGTAAAGCGTTTTCGCATTTGGTTGAATAGAATGGAAAACAAGCGAAATACTGAAGGCCTTTCAAAACGCACACAAAATTATCATGTAATTGCACTGCGTCATTTTTTGAAATATTTAGCAAAAATGGATATACCGACGCTCACCCCGGAAAAAATTGAACTTGCACGAGCGCCAGAACGCCGAGTAGAATTTTTAGAAGAAGAAGAATTAGAACGTTTACTACGCGCTCCATTGCTTGATGCAAACGGAAATGCAGTGAGTGAGCCTTCTCTTATTCAATTGCGCGATAAAGCACTGTTGGAATTTCTTTTTTCGACTGGGTTACGTGTTGCTGAGGCAGCAGGATTACGACGAGATTCATTAAATTTGAAAAAAGATGAATTTACAGTACGCGGCAAAGGATCAAAGTTACGCGTGGTATTTTTAAACGACATTTCGCGTGTATGGATCAAAAAATATCTCGATACTCGTGAAGACACGTCGATGTTTTTGTTTGTAAGCCACGACCGCGCCAAAGGAAAAGGAAATCGAAAACAGGAAGACAAGCCACTCACACCACGTTCTATTGAGCGCTTGATTGAACGCTATTCAAAACGCGCTGGCATGACAAAAAAAGTAACGCCACACACTATGCGCCATTCGTTTGCGACAGACCTATTACAAAATGGTGCAGATATTCGTTCAGTGCAAGCTATGCTCGGCCACTCTTCTATTACCACTACTCAAATTTATACGCACGTTACTGATCAACGTCTCCGCGACATTCACAAAAAATTCCACGGGAAAAAACGGGAAAAATAATACTATATTGATTTCTTCTTTTTTAGATCATGGAATATTACTTGTGCACATTTTTCTAAATACTCACGCGTGTTTAACGAAGGGTCATTTAATACATCTTCAAGCAACGCATTCATAATTTGCCCGACTTCACGACCGGGTTTTAAACCAGTGAGTTGCATAATATCGTTGCCATCAATTTTGAGCATTGTGGTGTCCATTGGGTCTTTTTCAACAAGGCGAATGCGGCGTTCAAGTTCAATCAACTTATATGGTTTTTCTTTTTGTGTGCCTGAACCCATGCGGTCACCAATGCGCAGCGCCATTAAATCATCAAAATTTTCTCGACCAATACGTTTTATTAACCTCCGTACACCGCTATCCGTAATTTCACCAATGCTGTAATGAAACATGTGTTGGTCAACTAAATGAGTCACGCATTCCACATCTTTTGTTGAAAATTTGAGACGCTGCATAATACGACGAGCAATACGCGCCCCAACATGTTCATGGTTATAGAACGTGCATTCAGAGCCTTCACCTTGTTTCGCTTGAGGTTTTCCCACATCGTGTAACAGTGCCGCCAACAACACCAACGGGTCTTCTGAAGGGGTAAATTGCATCGAAAGCAAGTTATGTGTAAAAACTGTATAAATGTGATGCTTGTTTTGACTCACTCCCACTCCTTTCTCCAGTTCCGGAAAAATGTATTGCAGTAAGCCGGTGATATGCATGTACCAAAATCCACGAAAGGCATCTTCGGCAGTAATGGTTTTAAGAATTTCGTCACGAATGCGCTCCCAAGAAATATGCGGATAAATAGTGTAACTCAATTTTTTTAACCACTGAAAAGTTTGTTCTTCGATTTGAAAATCAAGCTGTGCCGCAAAACGACAAGCACGCAACATGCGCAAAGGATCTTCATCAAAACGATCTTCGGCACTACCGACCGTACGGATCAATTTACTTTGTAAATCTTTTCGTCCACCAAATAAATCCACAACCTGTTCACCATCATACGCCATGGCATTGATGGTAAAATCACGACGCTTTAAATCTTCTTCTAAAGATACGCCAAATGTAACGTGATCAGGATGGCGTTTATCTGCATAACCGCTTTCTGCACGGTACGGTGTTACTTCAATTTCATGGCGTTCTCCTTCTGCATCTATTATACGCACTGCCACGGTGCCAAAATTATTATTGTAAAGCGTGTCTTCAAAGGTTGTTTGAATTTGCTCTGGCGTAGCATTAGTTGTCACATCATAATCTTTTGGTTCACGTCCCAGCAACAAATCACGAACAGAACCGCCAACAACAAAAGCCTCAAACCCAGCATCTTTCAACTGTTTAAGCGCTTGTTGCACAAACTGTGGCAAAATAAATTTCATATATCCGTATGGGCGCAACATTTTGCACCCCTCCTTAAAAATAAATCAATTGGTGTCCTCGAGAGGAATCGAACCTCTATAACCAGCTTAGAAGGCTAGTGTTCTATCCATTGAACTACGAGGACAAAATACAAGAATGCACAAGTAAAGTTACCGTTTTTATAGAGATAAGTCAATCGATACTGCACTATGTTAAAATTACCACTTTTATAAGAGGGACTTGTCTAATTTTTTAGTGTTTGTTACAATCATTTGTGCTTATTAAAGCATGCGAATTATGGTGGCTGTAGCTCAACTGGTAGAGCACCGGTTTGTGGTACCGGTGGTCGTGAGTTCAACTCTCATCAGCCACCCCATAAAAAAATAGTCGCCCTCATCTGGGCTGCTTTTTTTATTATCTTCCACTATTCCAGGCTAATTTCCAAATCATTTTCATGGTGTTTGCAATTGTCTGGCTTTCAATACTCACAGCAAACACTTCATGTGTGTGATATGAAATCATGGAAACGACATTATCGTAACACATGATCTCACATTCAAAATTATAGGTGGAAGCAGGAAGAAGCCGCGACTCTCGAAATTCTTGTTTGTCTCTCTTGTGCATTTGTACGCCCAGTTCATTATCTGGAAGTACTAATTTTGCCAACTTATTATGTTTCTTTCTTCCTGGAATATATTCCTTTTGAATGAAAAGAATTAATGCTTTATCTCGCACTTGTAATGACTCTATTCCAGTAAATGCTTTAATTTCATCTTCTTGTGCCTGTATTGATGCGCGATACACTTCTTTCACACCTTCAATCCCCTCATAATATTTAAGCACTGGCTTTATCGCATCTTTATTCATGAGCGTAACCAATTCTGGAAGCAACGTATCGAATTTTTTGAGCTTTTCTTTAAATAACTGTTTGATTGTTTCAGGGTGCTCAGCAACATACACTGTTTGTTTCCCTTGTTTTGACTGGCTCAAGAACCGTTTCAGCAGAAGATTTTCGATTGTGTAATACAGCGTTGTACGATTGATTTTTGTTTTACTGGATAATTGCAAAATGGAAGAAGAACCAAGCTCAAGAAGGGCAAGATACACTTCTGCTTCTTTATCCGTAAGCCCATATTGTTGTAATTCTTTCACTATCATGTTGATTATTTTAGACAACTATTTTTTATAGTATTTTGCTAAAATAAAACAAATTTTTTGATATTTTGTATAAAAGTATTATATCATGTTTAATTTTTTTGTCAATCTAAAAATAGAAAGCTATGGTATGTTGTTCTCTCATTTCCGGGGGAACAAAAAAAAGGAGAGTCTCGTGAAAATTTTTGAAGCCTGCATAAAATTCCAGTATACGTTTTTGGAATTTGATGACGTGGAGAATAAATATTTTGTTTCTTCTGAAAAGGTTAGAGAGGAAATGGAACGGAATGGCCTACGGGCCCCGACGGAGTTAGAATGGTTTATTTTTGTAAAAAGTCAGCAAAAGGTCAGTTTGAACGAAAGTCCAGTTGTCATGTATGGCGCTAGAGGAATAGAAGTGGCTGGAGTGCCGTTTGGCACCGGCAAACACTTTCGCTATTTGGCGATTTTGCTTTGAGGAAGCGCAATCGTCAAAAGGATCGCGCAGACAATCTCCACCAGAGAACGTCTACGCGGTCTATTTTTATACTTTATATTTTGGAATGAGGATGACAAAATTCGAGAGTTTTGCTAACATTACATGCAGCAAGTCAAACGAATATGAAAAAAGATATTAAAAATATTGCACTGCAATGGGTAAAAGAAGCACCCGTAAAGGCAATGGAGCTTCCCTCTGAATATTATTGTCAGACACGGGATATTTTTCAAGCACGGCTCGATAAGATGACTATTCAATTATTGCAAACCAATCTCTCCGAAGGCGCAGCGTATCTCGTTTCTGCTATGGCTGGAGAAGTTGGTAATAATTCTTTCGATCACAATCTTGGCCAGTGGCCAAATATTCCAGGTGTCTTTTTTGGTTACGATTTTTCTTCTCAAGAAAACAGTATTGTTCTTGCAGATAGAGGGCGCGGAATTCTTTCCACATTACAAAAAGTACGGTCAGAATTATAAGATGATGCTCAGGCTATAGAAGTGGCTTTTAAAGAAAAGATATCTGGACGTGCACCTGAAAATCGTGGAAATAGTTTAAAGTTTGTACGAGAAAATGTTCAAGAAGAAAAAATGCACTTAACCTTTTTTTCCGGTAAAGCTTGCGCTGAATTGAATGAAAAAATGAAAGTGCGCGAAACGAACGAACATATACAAGGGTGCTTGGCTATCTTTACATTCTAATGTATTGTAATCGTATGAAGATTGAATTAAAAAAATTTGGTGAGATGCTTGTTTCAAGGCCAGCAGGACGAGAAGCATTTTTAGCATTGTCGGCATATATTACCCGCGACGTCAGTAAAGATGAACTTATTGAAATCGATTTTGAGGGAGTAAAAGTATTGATTCCATCATGGGCCGATGAAGTGATTACAAAACTTGCGGAACAATTCCCTCACATTAAATTACTCAACACAGAAAATTCTTCTGTTCAAGCTACACTCAAAACTCTACGAAAATATTCCGGGTTAAAAATATAAATCGCCATTAAAAAAAGCTTTCCGCACAAAACTGCCTTTTTTTATACTCAAAAAATGTATTGACAGTATAAACTTTGCATGCTATTATAATTCTATAAATTCCTAAAAATAGGAATAAATAGAATTATAATGCAATTTTTTGAACTAAAAACACAATTAAAGCACTTCAGCGTTTTTTCAATACAAGATATTGAAAAAATAAACCCTTCTTTTCATAAACAGCGGCTCAGTGAATGGCAAAAAAAGGGGTATATAAAAAAAATACGCCAAGGTTTTTATTATTTTTCTGACATTCAAATAAATGAACAAGCCCTTTTTATTATTGCCAACACCATCTATTCCCCTTCTTATATCTCCCTTGAAATGGCATTATCTGTATATGGCCTGATTCCTGAAGCTGTATATAGCATCACCTCTGTTACGTCTCAAAAAACGCACACATTCAAAACAACTGTTGGCCATTTTATTTATCAACACATAAAACCAGAATTACTGTTTGGCTATGAACTACGAGAACACAGTAACCAACGGTATATGATAGCAGAAATGGAAAAAGCGTTGCTCGATTATTTTTATCTTCATCCACATATAAAAAACCGTGAAGATTTTGAGGGATTGCGATTCAATGTTTCCGAATTGAAATCAAAAATTCATATGGATCGGTTTAAAAAATATCTTGCGGCTTTTCAGTGCAAAGCATTGTCAGCAAGAATGAATACATTTTTAACATATATTGAATATGCTTAGCCTTTCTAACATCGAAAAATATTATTCGGAAAATGAAAAACCGTTCAAGCGAAATATTTTGAGAGAATATTTGCAATACAAAATAGTGGAAATTATCTTTCACTCCAAAACTGGGCAACAGCTGGCGTTTTTAGGCGGAACTGCACTTCGCATTGTGCACAACAACTCTCGATTTTCTGAAGACCTTGATTTTGATAATTTTGGTTTAACCCAAAACCAATTTGTTTTATTGATTTCGGAAGTGCAGAAAGGTTTAGAACTTCAAGGATATACAGTAGAAATAAAAAATGTGTTTAAAGGTGCGTATCGTTCGTATATCAAAATGCCAAATGTGTTATTTGATAATAATGTATCCAATGTGCAAGAAGAAAAAATTATGATTCAAATTGATACCGTGCCACATGCATTTGATTACGAAAAAGATATAAAAATGCTCAACAAATTTGATGTATTTACCCAAATTTTTACCACACCCATTGATATACTACTATCACAAAAAATCTATGCGGCACTAAATCGGACACGGGCAAAGGGAAGAGATTTTTTTGACATTGTTTTTCTGTTACCACAAACAAAACCCAATTATGAATATTTGGGGAAAAAACTTGGCATAAAAAATGGCACAGAATTAAAAAGTGCGCTGATCACCAAAACTGCTGAGTTTAATTTTGATGAACTTGCACAAGACATTGAACCATTTCTCATTCATGCTGACGATAGTAAAAGGGTAAAACTATTTATTCCATATATCAAAACCGCGGAATTTTAGGATGAAGTTTTTCGCACAAAACTGCCTTTTTTATTTTGAGATTAAATCTATTGCTTAGATGATAAAACTTCTAATATAAATGCGTTCAAATCCATTTTTCTTCCCATTGCACAAGCAATTTTCAATAAATGACGAAATGCAAGAGCAGTAACTGAATCTGTAATAACAACAGCGACTCTATCTTTTGGGGTGATGATGGCAACACATTGTCCGAAAACAACTATGTCAGAATAAAAATTCATCACTTCATCTGGAAGAATATAAGTAATAGATGCTCTACCTTGTGCTGCTTTGAGCATTTCAGGTGATGCATTGTGTATAACTGTAAGAATTTTTTCGCTAACAACACTTTCAAGAATAATTTTTTTTCTCTTTACAGCATCCTGCCAAAAACGGGAGTACTCTTGCGGAAGAATAGTCATTTTTTTCTCTGACGAACGCCCGCCTTCAAAGGTATAGACACGTTCTCCTTTTCCAACTTCGAGAATCATGTCATACACTTTTTGCAAACCCTGTGTTCCCTTATATTGAACGACTGTTGATTTTTCAGTTGCAGGAATTGAACGTATAAGCTGTTCAAGATCTGGAAGAATCGTTTTTAACTGTAACACTTGCTCTTGCTTCATTTTCAAAATACGTTGTGGGTTTACTGCTTCCCATAACTCACGCTTCCCTACTTTTACTCGAAGGATCAGTTTTTTTTTCATTAGTTTCTGCAGTGCAGTATAAATTGTAGTGCGTGGAATATTCGTCTGGCGTGCTAATTCGGCAACTGTTATTTTTTGTACAGACAATAAAGCTAATAATACATCACTTTCTTTCTGTGACAATCCAATCTTATATAGCACCTGTAGAATATGATTCATGCTTAGAAAGTTATAATATGACGACTTTTTTGTCAACATATTTTTTTATTTTTATTTAATTTTATTAGTAAATGTATACTCCATATTTTTATGACGAATTTTTGTTTACATTTATTACTATACTCTATTCACTATAGTGGCAACGCACATAGCATACACCACCTTTCTAAAAGGAGACTATCATGGCAATGCCCCGATTACCCCGTAATCAGCGAATAAAAAAAATACTTGAGAGAGCAACTGACATCCAATGGTTTGGTGTTCGAGCTATAATAGCGGCACAAACATTCAACCCTTGGGACTATTACAGAGGACAGCGGGCAAAGACCGCATTAGCAGATTTTGATAAAGAGGAGTATGACTCTCAAGAAATTGAGCAAACCCTTTCTGATGAGGATTTGTTCAACATATTTAGCTAAGTAGGTAGCAAAGTTTGGCAGTACCTGTTGCGTTGAGAGCTTGGAGGAGCTTTCCCAACGGTACTGCCTCTTTTTTTATACTCGATATGTTGGAATGAGGAATCGTAGAATATCAACGGTAATCATTTCTGTGATACAAAATAGAGTACCCCGCTGCCCTTGCCTTGAATTCTGACCAACCGTTGTTTCACTAACTGTTGTAAATCTTTTTTTAGAGTGGGACGTTTTAGCTCAGGAAGAAGCTCGGCAATTTGACCGATAGATAACGGATGTTTGGTGGTGCGTAACACATGCATAATTCTATCAGTACGCTCAACCACATTTAATTGTGTAGTTACTTGAGTAAGTGACACAGATTTGCCTTGAATAATTTCTAATATTTTTTCTTGGGTAGTAATTAATTCTTGAGCAACAAAAAGAACAAACGGATTCACATCATTCGTTGTATCAACTTGTTCTAATGTTTGAATATAACGTCGTCGATGAGCATTTTGGATAATACAGGGATAATAACCCGAGCGCATGAGTAACAAATTCATCAACAATCGGCTCATTCTACCATTACCATCATCAAACGGGTGGATGCTTACAAAGCGATAATGAAACGTAGCAGCTCGTTCTACTGGATGCAACTGAATTGAAGTGTTTAACCAATTAATTACTGTTTCCATTTCGTCATGTACATGAATTGGTTCTGTATACTTATGAATCTTTCCTGATAATGTAAGTACATGGTTCGGCTGTTTTTTATATTCACCAATATGAACTGGTTTATGAATTATTTGATTGTGCTGTCCCTGAGCCAATGTAAAATCAGCGCCTTTCATTAACACAGCATGAAGCGCTTTAATTAAACTTTCTGTAATTGGTTGTTTACGAGAAACAATATCTTGCAAACGATCAATCGCTTCAGCATGATTTTGTGCTTCAAGATAATCGTGAAGCGGTTTGCCTTCGGACGTTAAGCCTTCGCGCAAAAAAAATGCCGTTTCACCTAACGTGAGTGTATTCCCTTCGATAGCATTCGAATTATACGTCCACTCAATCCGTAATTGTTCTTGCAAAGTTTTCTGCAAATTAGCATCAAACGGCCAAAATGCATCGATTTTTTGCCGAATTTGATCAATTTTATTGAGTATTTCCATATATTATATTGCCTTTTGGATAGTACTTATTAAGTATATCCAAAAATATCCAAATAGTCAATTAAAAAAATAATTATTTAGATTTTATCGTGTAGTATAGTTTCAAACCTTTTCATCTAAAAATCCGAACCGTTTCCATTTGTTTACCAACCTCGCCACTTTATCAGCGTACTCAATGTGTATTTCAGCCTGTTTTTCTGTTAATGGAACGAATATATTTTTATCGATACGCCCAGGTAATTCTTTTAACACTTGTTTTTTTGTTCTACGAATAATCACATCAGATAACAGAGACCGAATTTGTGTTAACTGCTGATACCCAATAACTTTTCCAGACGCATCATGAATTTGATGTTCCTCAAGAAATTTATATAATGGCCCCAACTTAAATGGATTAATAAACTGAATAATTGAATGGAGTTCTTCCAATTTATTTTCAATCGGTGTGCCGGTAAGCACAAACGCATAGGTTGATTTGATTTTTTTTACTTCTTTGGCAATTTTTGTTTGCCAGTTTTTAATACGCTGAGCTTCATCCAATATAACCACATCTGGCTCCATTGATTGAATCGCCGAAAGATCTGCCCCGACAACATGATAGCTCGCTATTTTATAAAAATCATTCCCTTGATATTGTTTTTGCCGCTCAACACGATTCCCTTCAATAACCACCACACTACTGTTGGTGAATTTTTCAATTTCACTTTTCTATTGATATTTTAATGAAGTGGGGCAAACAATTAACACACTTTGAATCCCAAATTCTTTTTTAAAGAGTTCGGCAGTGCCAATGGCTTGAAGCGTTTTACCAAGGCCCATCTCATCAGCAATGAGACAACGACCTGCTCTGCTGGCAAACGATATTCCTTCTTTCTGATACGGATACAATTTCACTTTAAGCAAATGATTAAAATATGCATTCTTTATTTTTCGGTCAATCACTTTTTTACGCGCATGGTCTTCTCTTTGCGTAATAATAAAATCCATAGCATCTTCATAACAACGAAATGCGGGGCTAATGCGGCGAGCTTCCGAAAGAAAACGTTCAATGTGATCAAACGCAGTGGGTAACAAACAATAATCATGATTAAAATATGTCCGTGCTAATTTTTCAAAATGCTTTTTACCATCAGTGCCGATACGTAACATCACTTGGCGCGTTGAACCATACTTTAAATACAACGAAGAATATGTTGTTTGATATTCTTCCTGTAATAACTTGGCGAGTTTTTTATTTTTAGAAACGCGCTGCAAAATTGCTTCGATGTGTTTGCACGTACCGAGGAGATTGGTTTTAAAATCCATACAGGTACAAAAATTTCGACCCGGTTCGCGACTACGTAAAGCGACTTTATATTCACCTTTGCTAATGGGATTTTTCACTGCGTAATCTGCAAATACCGGATGCTCTCCATCAAGGTGTGTAATAACAAACGATTGCTTCTTTTCGACGATAAACTGTTTGCGCAATGCTCGTTGCCAATCATCAACAGTTAAATCGGTTGGTTTTTTGTGATACGGGACTGTACTTTTCTTTTTTTGTGTACGCTATTTTTTCATACATTCGATGGTTTATTTTAATAATTTTCTACATTCAGATACTAGTATGTTACCATGGTAAACTACTCCACAGCAACACACTCAATGCACCGCACAGTAGTGCGTAATAATGTTTTATACCTGAGTGAGCTTTGACAAGAAGTATAAATTAGTATACAATGGTATTGTATACTAATAACATATAACATACAATGGAAATGGATAAAAATACATTGCGCCTAACTATTATTGAGCAACAAAAACAGTTTGATCAGCCAAAAACCATTATTCAACGCACGGTACCATTAGCTGCTATTCAAACAAAAAAAATTACAGTTATTACTGGCATCAGGCGAAGCGGCAAATCCACTCTGTTAAAACAGTTGACTGCTCATTTTCCAAAATACTACTATTTTAATTTTGAAGATGAACGATTGCTCGATTTTAAGGCGACAGATTTTAATGTATTGTATGCTTTATTGTTAGAATTATACGGTGACAAGCCGGTATTCTTTTTTGATGAAATTCAAAATATGTATGGTTGGGAAAAATTTGTCAGGCGCTTATTTGCTGCGGGGAAAAAGGTTATTATCACGGGTAGCAATGCCAAATTATTAAGCTCAGAACTAGCTACTGTATTAACCGGGCGGCATATTAAAATAGAATTGTATCCTTTTAGTTTTAAAGAATTTTTAACGTATCATCAATTTACGTTTCAAAAATTTTACGATACCAAAGCAATGAGTGTGATTATGAGACAATTTAAGTCTTTTCTAAAATGGGGAGGATTTCCGGAAGTTATCGCTAGTCAAAATCCGGAAGAATTGAAACAATTATATCAAGATATATTAATAAAAGACTTAATTGTTCGTTATAAAATAAAAGAAGCGAAAGCGTTTCGAGAGTTGGCTTTATATTTATTATCAAATACTACGAGTACAATTAGTTTTAACAATTTAAAAAAAATTCTTGGTTTCAAAAGTGTGAGTACGGTTAAAAATTATGTCGATTATTTAGAAGAAGCGTACCTAAACTTTAGTACGCATAAATTTGATTATTCTCTAAAAAAACAACTAGTGAACGATCGTAAAATTTATAGTATCGATACAGGTTTAATTAATGAGGTGTCCTTTCTGTTTTCTAAAAACAGTGGCAGACTGTTGGAAAATGTAGTATTTCTTGAATTAAAACGACGTGGTCAAACAATATTTTATCATAAACAGAAGCAAGAATGTGATTTTATTTTAAAAAAGGGTAACCGCGTTACTTCTGCCTGGCAAGTTACTGAAGCACTTGAAGTAAATAATCGAGAACGTGAAATTGCTGGCTTAGTTGAGGCGATGAAGCAGTATCAGTTGTCTTCTGGGACTATTTTAACGTTTGAACAAGAAGAACGGTTTACAGTAAAGGGCTGTAAAATAACCGTTTTGCCTATTTGGCGTTGGTTGCTACAATAAATGCTATAGTACACAATCAATCACATTATTCTTTGGGTGGCTCCCAAAAAGTATGTTTCTTATTTTGCTCTATTAATAAATTCTCAATCTCGTCCCAATTTTGTTTTTCGTTGCCTCGGTCTGTCATTGCGTCCACCTCTTCCCCAGTTATTCCCGCAAACAAACCAGCAAGTAAATAACGTATTCCTTGATTATCGCTTGGATTCATTTTTAGTAATAATCGAAATAATTTTTCTGCCTGCTGCGAATAACCTGTTTCTCCAAACACACATGCCTGTTCTTGAATAGCTCTCATAAATGGCCGATTCTCTATTTTTCCCCAAAGCATTATTTCCGGCCATACAGGAAATTTTTTCTTTGTTTCTTCAAAGGCTGTATTGATATACTGTACATATTTTTTTCTATTCCCTTTCTGCCGATATGCCCACGCCAAACCCAAATACCCGTCTACAAAATGTTCGTCAATATCAACGGCTTTTTTACACAAACGAATTGCTGTTGCTGTGTCGTTCACAGATAAAAATTCCATTGCTTCGTAATACAAATCTTTTTCTCTTTGCACCATCGGAACACCAAGTAAACCGGAAATGTCGTCATCATCACGAAAAATAAAACCTGTTTTTGGGTCAACATACATTTGCATGAGTGGATTTTTTTCTACCATTTCCTTTCGTGCGAATCGCTGATCCAATAATTCTATATCTAATTCTTCCATCAAAAGAGCTGCCTTGGCACCCATTGTGCTTTTACTCACACCACATATTTTTGCTACCGAATCTTGTGCCCATTTTTTTCCTTCACTTTCTTGCATAAAATTAATTCGCCCATACAGCCAAATAATCGCAGCAGCAAGATTATTGGCTTTCCCACTTTGAATAATTTTTTTACGAAAATAAAATCGTACAATTTTATCAATTTTTTCCGCATCTTCTTTGGTATGCGGTAAATTTTTTAAAAATATCGCTATGAATTGTTGGGTTTCTTGAAGATACTGTTCTTTTATACGGTGGCTCATAACCACAGTATAACAAATATGATATAAAGAGAAAGTTGAAGCAAAACTCTTCACACACGGTTGTCGCCTTCTTCTTCGCGTTTATTTATACCCATAATTGTAAACCTTTTTGTAAACTTAATTGTCACCCATTTATGTTTTATCAGAAATATGATGAATACCGCGTCTTGCCAATTAGAAATTGCTACTAAAAAAGCAATATGCAAAAAAGATGATAAAATAAGGTCTTTATCATGTTAAATTATTACTGACCGTGCGCCCTAGAGTTGTAGCACACAACTTTCCACACAAATACTGCCTATTTTTTATTTAAAGTTGTAATATAAGTATCCTTATTGCGTTTTTATGCATTATGTGATAGTATAAATTTACTTATTACAACTTACACTTACTTTATGCAACAAAACACATTTACAGCTGGAACCAACAAAAAGCACTTTTGGGGCAAAGAATATGAATATCAAAGTTTCATACCATCTTCGATAAATCATCCATATGAATGGCAAGATAAAAGAATCCCTGTTTTACTTGAGGAAGCAATACGGCTTGTCGGTGAATTAAATGCGTACTCCATACTTATCCCTGACGTAGATTTTTTCATACAAATGCATGTACGCAATGAAGCAGTAAAATCGAGTAAAATTGAAGGCACACGAACCGGAATGGATGAAGCAGTGTTGCCTGAGGAAGAAATCTCGCCAGAAAAAAGAGATGATTGGGCAGAAGTGCAAAATTATATTACGGCTATGAACATAAGCATCGCTCGATTAAATGAACTGCCAATTTCAATGCGGCTTTTACAAGAAGCACATGGCATTTTATTATCTGGTGTTCGTGGCGAAAACAAACAACCTGGGCAAATTCGTACAGCTCAAAATTGGATCGGTGGAATAAACATTCAAACAGCTTCTTTTATTCCTCCACACCCTGATGACATGCAAGAAGCGCTGAAAGATCTTGAATTTTTTTGGCATAACAAAGGCTTGAATATGCCACATTTGATTAAACTGGCAATTTCGCATTACCAATTTGAAACAATTCATCCTTTTAATGATGGCAACGGCAGAATCGGCCGCATGCTTATTGGGCTTCATCTCATTGAGCTTGGGATTTTGCGAAAACCAACACTCTATCTTTCTGATTTTTTTGAAAGAAATAAAGGTGCATATTATGATGCGCTCACTTTTGTGCGCGAGCAAAATAACATGGATCAATGGATTATATTTTTTCTTTCAGCTGTGATTGAAACAGCAAAAAAAGGAAAAAATACCTTTGAAAAAATTATTGAATTGCGCGCTCACTACGAAAAACAAATTTTGGAACTGGGGCGCCGAGCAAAGTTGGCACATAGGTTGTTGTTACACTTATTTTCTACGCCTGCTCTTTCTGTTGCTACTGCTGCAAAACATCTGAACGCATCAATTACCGCAACAAATACGCTCGTTCGCAAAATGGAAAATGCCACTATTCTTAAAGAAGTTACCGGATTTTCTCGTAACCGAATTTTCGTTTTGCACGAATATATTGAATTATTTAAACGATAAGGCACTATAATTTTCTTGTCCAAAAATCGCGCTCTCTTTTATAAAATTGTTCATCACTTACATCACACACGTTGTGTTTCCTCCGCATGACTTGAATAAACAGTTTATGTGTAATCATAAAATTTTCATTGCCTTCAATAATTTTCTTCATCGTTTCATAACACCGCCGTTGTTTTTTAGTGTCAGAATAACATTTCTTCGTGCAAATATTACCATACAACCAATTCAACGCGTGTACTGTTTTTATTTTTTGAGGCATACTACTAATTGGGGAAACTTTTTCAATTAATTTATATCACTTTATTAAGTTCTTCGAGTAATGCGCGACGATTTTTATACTGCTGTCGAGATTCTGCAATGATTCTTTGTACTTCTTCATCGCCACCCAATGTACGCATCCGCCGAAGTATTTTACAAACGTATTGGTAATGCCCTCGCCCAGTTGTTGGTTGCAATGACTGACGTATGCCATAAGCATACAATTGAATTAATTGCTCCGGAAAATGCGCAGCCAAATCTTTATGATACTGCTCAAGCAGCTCGAGACGAGTATCAAAGGAAGAAAATGATCGTGTTTTTTCTTGAAATGTTTTTTGTATCACCTGTAAAAAATCTTCCCAACGATCTTCTTGTTTGTATATTTCTAATACTGTACGCGTTGACCAATGATTGTCTTTACGTAACTGACGAAGAATGTCTTCAACAACAGCGCTCCATTCTTTAGAACCGTGATATGTTTTTTTTAATTGATCATAATATTCCATATCCTGACGAAGCGAGAAAAAATCACGAAGAATATTGCGTTGCGTAGATATATCTTTTTGCCGCTGTGCAATATCTAGCAACCATTCATTCCAATGCCATTGACCACCGTGATTATCATCACTCTGTGCTCGTTGCAGCCCCTCTTTTACCAATGTTTTTGCTGTTTCATACTCTTTTTTCTTTATCGCTTGTTCAATGGCTTGATCACGTACAGAAGTGATATGCATATTTTTTTGCAACAATTCTTCTACTTCCACATGTTTTCCTAATCTTTTATAAACGTCTATTTTTGTATTCAGTATAACGCTTTCAACATAGTCACTACTATATGCTGTATCAGCTTCGGCAACTAACATATCATCAAGCACTGTAAATAATTGTTGCATTTGTTGTTCTGTATGGACAAGCTTTTCTGCAACAGGAAAAAATTCATCATACACAGACCATCCTTCGTATTGCTTTTTTCCAACCTCTTCCAGACAATATGTAAATAACGTTTCCGCAAGTGCGGATTTTGGTTGAATCTGTGCAGCAATGGTGTGTATTACTTCCCAAGCCGATGCAGTGGCTCCACCAATATTCCCATTCGAATCATCAGCACCCTGTAATGCAGGATAGACTGTTTCTATAACCGCTTGAGCAATGGGTAATGCATATTCATACTTCTGCTGAGCAATATACTCCTCTGCTTTTTTCAACAATTCGTACGCGGCAACAACGGCCTGTCTTGTTTCCGAGTATCCAATAAATCCGTTGCGGTCAGCCGCAGCATCTATGCATTCTTGAATTTGTATTGCATACAATTCTTTCACATTTTGGCTCGGATCAATCGGTGCGCGCCGCAATACATATGCACGAAATTCTCTGTTTGTTTTACTATGCTCGATAATAATCTGCTCTAGCTCATCTCGAGAAAATATTTTCACTGTAGATTCTATTTGCATTTTCATAGTCTTTGATTTCTTTTTTGAAAAAACTTTTTTCCTCGATTAAAAATCGTTGAATCAATTTCTTTTGAGTAGCCATGTTATTTTGGTAATTTCCCTTTAAATAATGCATAATGCCGCTTAATCATTGTTGTCACCTCTGAATTATTGGCGATCAATTCTTTTATTTTTTTCAAAAAGAAAAAATTATACTCTAATTGCATTCCACATGGTTCTATGTATATTCCTTTCATCATTCGTGACATCTTTCTATCACCATGCATCCATTCGCGATAATAGGCTAATGATTCCCATCCGTAACCTATGATGGCAAATAGTTTTTGTTGCGAAACAGAAATCATGTTCAGCATAACCTTACGGCAATCGCAGGTGTCATCACTACAATACATTTCTACAGCTATGTACTCTCCATCAGATAACCCTTCTGGGCTATTGTTTACTTTAAAAACACATCCCTCATGTGTGGCAATTTTAGGAAACTTGGCATAAAAAGGAATGAATTCCATAAATTTTCATGTATAAACCCTTAATTTGGCACACTCGTACAGTGAGTATACCAAAACACCCTATAAAAAGAAAATTTATTTTGTATTCACTAACGAATTCCAGACAAGATTAAACAACGACGTCGTTGAATCTGCTAAGGCAGTGTCTTGAATAATAATTCCTGTTGGGTGTTGAATATTCCAGCTAATTAAGGCTATTTTATTTTTATACACGTCAATTTCAATTTTGAATGGATATTTATGTGCATCAAAAAATTTCATTACCCTATACTCTTCTTTTTTCTTGGCATATTTTTTTGATATTTCATTATCTGGCGCGATCCATCGAATCGGAATCTGTTCTTTAATTCGTTTTGCAATAAACTGCTTTTCATGATGTGGTAAAATGACAAGCATGTCTTCTCCAGAAGAAATAGTAAGAATTTCCTTTTGAGGATTTTTATCTAATTTCATCGTAAGCAAAATATCTCGAAAAATATTTTCTACTCCCTCTTTTCCTTCAAAAAATTGCATACGTGTTTGCTGATCACCTGTCATTGCCATATTGAGTAGTGGCAAAATTTGACGCAGATCAGTCAGCAAATCTTCAAATCGAAATACAATAGATTCTAGGGATTCGGCGGTATACACTTTTCGCTTTCCTTCCAAATGATGCGTAATGAATCCTTTTTTTTCTAAATGCTCGACTAAAATATTGATTGTACTGCGTTTTAGTTTGGTCTGTTCAGTGATTTGAGAAATGAATAAACCGTACTTACTTTGTAATAATGCAAAATAAATGCTCACTTCAGCCTCTTTTAAACCTAATTGCCGTAATAATGAAGTAACGTCAGGAATTAATACCATAGAAATTTAACAAAAAAATTAACATTTTGATACTATTTTAACAATAATTTATTATTTTGTCTAGATATAGGGCACCTTGAAAACAATCTTAAAAAGAAAAGGAGGAAAATGTGGATATTAAACACATTCTTATTCTTGAAGATGACGAGAAGTTAGCCAGGCTTTACCAGCAGTATCTTTGGGAAGAATTCTTCAACGGTATCGTTCCCACTATTACCGATACGGTACATTCAGCCATAGCTTCTGCCAAAAAAATGGCTGATGGGGGTACGCCATTTTATGTTGCCATTCTTGATTACTCTATTTGGAATGATAATCAAACTGGGAATGATGCCGCCAGAATAATCAAAACCCTATCGCCCACTACACGTATTGTTGGGAATACGGGCGGTAACCCACTGCTCTTTGATCGACAATTCGTTGATAAGGTGATGTGTAGAAAAATTCGCACAGCAACGGGAATGCTTCTTGCTATTCGTGACAACAATCTGGGAGGAATGCCTTAAAAATTGGTTCGGCAGTACCAGTTGCGTTGAAAGCTTTGGAGGAGCTTTCCGCACAAAAACTGCCTCTTTTTTTACTCAATATTTTAAAAATCGTGAAATATCAAACTACGATAATCATTGCTTTAATACGAAATACAGCACACCGCTCCCCTTGCATAAAAATATATCATACAGTATAATATAAGCTAAAGGTTATAATTATTCTAATCTTTGGCGTATGAATTACAAAAAAAGGCCAATTTCCGATATATTACGATCAAATAAAACAGTCTTTACCTTTAAGGATATTTCTTTACTTTGGCGCGACAATAATAAAAAAGCAACAATCGCCACAGTAAATTATTATGTACAAACTGGCGAACTATATCGTATACGCCGCGGTATTTATGCAAAAGATAAAAATTACAATGCGCTAGAATTGGCAACACGAATATACACCCCTTCCTATGTCAGTTTTGAAACTGTTTTAACTCAAGCTGGAATCAATTTTCAATTTTATGAAAAAACTACTGTCGCCTCATATCAAACTCGAGAGATTATTGTGGACGGCCACACCTATTCGTATAAAAAAATCAAAGACTCCATGTTAACAAATTCTACCGGAATCAAACATGTAGACGAATGCTCTATCGCTACACCAGAACGTGCATTTTTGGACACGATCTATATTCATACAGAATATCATTTTGACAATTTGGGCTCTTTAAATTGGGATGCCATTTTTGAAATAGTACCAATATACAAAAATAAACAAATGGAAAAAAGAGTAAAAAAATTCTTTGAGCACTATAAAAATAATATATAAAATCACGCAATTGTATTTATGACCACAACAACCTTCAATACTTCGGCTCACAAAAATATCTTATTCCAAATTCTGAAAGACATTTATTCTGATACAACTATTGCCCCTCTTTTGGGATTTAAAGGCGGAACTGCCGCTTTTATATTTTATGATCTCAGTAGATTTTCGGTAGACCTTGATTTTGATTTGCTAGATGAAAGCAAAGAAGAATATGTGTTCGATCGCATTAAACACATCGCCAAAAAATACGGCGTAATAAAAGACATGAAAAAAAAACGATTTAATTTACTCTTTGTGCTTTCGTATGAAGATATGGCGCGTAAAGTAAAAATTGAAATTAACCGCCGATGTTTTGGTTCACGGTATGAATTAAAAACATATTTAGGAATTTCTATGTTGGTAATGGTGCGGGAAGATATGTTTGCTCATAAACTCATGGCCATGCACGAACGCCTTGGAAAAACAAGCCGTGATATTTATGATGTATGGTTTTTTCTTGAACATCGATTCCCTATCAATAAAGAAATTGTTGAAAAACGATCTGGAATACCATTTCATACACTCCTTCAAAAATGTAGTGAACAATTAGAAAAATTGAGTAACAGAAATATTCTTGACGGGTTAGGAGATTTATTGAGCGAATCGCAAAAAGACTGGGCTCGCGCAAAACTTCGAACTGAAACTATATTTTTATTACAAGCTCGCAGAGAAAGCGAAAAATAAATTTGTTTTCAAAACAGAATAAAGAAACCCTTCCTGCGGCAAAATCGCAAAAAAATGGGCAAATCAGACACCCTCACACAAAAACTGTCATTTTTATTTCACATCTTGTTCTATAATTTCTTCTGGAATACTATTCCACATCATTTCAAACCAAATAACAAAAGTTTTATACATAGTTGGATTATCAATCACCACTGCATTAAGTTGTTGTGTGTAATCAATAATTGCTACATGACCTTCCCAAATGAGTGTATCAGTATCGAGTTTCATTGCTTGTGGCAACCATTTCACGTGATGATATTCATTTAAACCTGCATTGCGTAAATATTGCTTCCCAGCGGCGTTCGGAATCATCATCGCTTTGCGTACTATTTTATTTGTTTTGAACTCTGCAAAATTATCTTCAACTGCCGCATGAGGAAAGGTATGAATAACTGCAGCAAGGTCACCAATTAAATACAATGTTTTTCGTGCATTAATAATTTCACGATGTACTGCCAAAATTCCTTTTTTCCCTTCAAAAAATCGAACACCCGGTTTATATGCTGTTCCGGTCTTCATTTGGTTAAACATGTCAGCAACAGAACGAAAAGCATTTTGTTGTTCTGTAAGTGCTCGTTTCTCTTCTTCTAAAATATCAATCACATGTTCAATTTGCTCTACTTGAAAATAAAGCTTTTCATTTTTTGTAAACGAGCTCACAAAACCTCGCTGTTGTAAAGATTGCAATACATCATAAATTGATGAACGTGGAATATCAGGTGTTTGTTTTGCTATTTCAGATGCAGTGGCTTTGTCTATTTTTAATAACGTAAAAAATACCTGTATTTCTCGAGTATCGAGACCAAATGATTGCAAAATCTGCCGTAGCTCCTGTTGTCGATAGTCTGTCGACATATATATTGATTATTTTATGAATGAATTATATATTTATGTGTTCTTTTTGTCAAAATAATTCGACATTAAGAACTTTTTCCCACTCAAAAGGAGAAAACAGATGGAACTCAAAAACACAGGCCTCAAGGCCAGAAATGGAGCATATTTTTATCTGCTCAGCGACGGCGCCAGCAAACGAGGCCTACTGGTGCACGT
>Ga0208373_1001285_pt1 | contig 34421 bp, 29 predicted proteins | sample RifOxyC2_FD_184036 | JGI IMG/M metagenome (GOLD analysis project Ga0208373, IMG submission 184036) | Soil microbial communities from Rifle, Colorado - Rifle Oxygen_injection C2 (SPAdes) | ecosystem: Environmental > Terrestrial > Deep subsurface > Rock core/Sediment | place: Rifle, Colorado... | reverse complement strand
TCGTTCATTTTCCGGACTCTGCTCAAAAGGTGGACGCGTCGGAAAGTGAACACATTAATTAATTATGAAAAAATTACTTAAAAAGGCTTTTACCGTGTCAGTAGTTGCCGTTACCATTATGTGGAGCATTGGCTTAGCCGCCTTGGTTCCAACCGTGGTCAATGCAGCTGATCCAGTATGTCCGACAGTGTCAGCAGGATCTATTATAAAAGCGGTTCCTCCAAAAGGCGCTAATCCTTTGTTGTACACTGCGATGTATATGGTTACATCTGACATGAAGAAAGCGTATTTTCCAGATGGTGCAGCATTGAAATCTTGGTATGGTGGCTATCATGGTACAAATATTGACCCAATTCGTGTTGATATGACACCGAATTGTGTTACTAATTTTCCATCAGCTTCACCAGCCGGTGTTGGTCCAATGCCTGGTTCTCGCTTGGTAAAGATTGGGCAAAGCTCATCTTTATTCATGGTAGAAGCAGGAAACAAGTGGACAGAGGTTTCTGTTGATGTTGCTAAAGCATTGTTTGGTACAAATTATACTAACTTTGTTAGTACTTATAATGAGTATCAGGACTTTGCTACATCCAAAGGAACCAAAGTTGACTCATTAACAAAATTGACATTTGAGGGCATGTTGGTCAAAAAGATCGGCACCACAGATGTTTATCAGGTTGTTGGTGGTAAATTAAATAAGGTTGATGGTACTTTACCAGGCTATGTTGCAGTTCGTGAAGTTGCCGCAAACCAATTTGATGCCACAGAAAAATCCACAACCACTGTTACTGCGGCTAGCACATATGCTAACCCAATGCAGACAGTTGGTACTGGTACAGGCACAACTGTCCCAACAGTTGCCGGCGCTGTGACTGTCAGCTTGGCTGCTGATACCCCAGCCGCTGGTTATGTTGCAAAAAGCGCTTATAACGCTGACTTTACTAAGTTAACATTCAAGAACACATCCTCCGCTACTGTCCGTCTGGATAAGGTTGTGGTAAAGAGAGATGGTCTTGGATATGATGCTGATATTACTGCTGTTCGTTTGTATGATGGTTCAGCACAACTTGGTTCTGATCAAGCCTTGAACACAAACACCCACCTTGCCACCTTTAATAATATTAATTGGGATGTTAAGGCTGGGGAAACAAAGACTTTGACTGTCAAGGCTGATACTTCAGCATCTGCGGCTGGTACAAATGACTACCTTGCAGTTACAGTGCTTGGTTTAGAAGGTGAAGGCACAATTACTGCATCATTGCCAATTAATGGTAATGCTCTTCAGTACAGTGCTTTGTCAGTAGGCGGTCTTGATATTGATGTATTGGCAACACCAGGAGCCACTACTTTGATTTCCGGAGCCGCTGAACAGGAGTTGGCATGTTGGAATTTTGCCGCCTCCTCCACAGAAGGTATTTACCTTTCATCAGTCACATTTACTAACAACGGTACTCTTGACAGTAGTTTGCTTTCCAACTTCGTCTTGAAGGATGGGGCAACTGTTGTTGGAAAAAATACCGGTGCTCTTAATAGCAGTAGTAAAGTGACAGTAGATCTTACAACAGCTTTGCTCATTGAGAAGAGCAAGAGCAAGAATTTGTGCTTATTAGCTGATATTGGCGCTGGTATTACTCTCACAACTCGTACAATTATTATGGAAGTGACTGAATCAAAGGATGTGATTGGTACTGGTGAGAGTTCAAAGGGTCAGGTGGTAGCCACAGCGGGTAATTGGACTACATTTGCCGCTGAGACAGGTGCCACCATGACAGTTGATCAAGGTACCTTGTCTGTATCTCGTAATACTGCCACTTTGCCAGTTACATCTGGTTTAGTTGCTGGTACTACACACAACAAGATAGAATCTTACAAGTTTACAGCTGGTTCTACAGAAGGCATGAAAGTTACTCGTCTTAGACTTACAGTTTCTGGTAGTGGTGTTGGCGCCACAGATTTGTCCAATTTTGAATTGTACAAATATGATGAAACCACAGCTACTGAAACTCAGGTTGGGTCTTCACAGAGCATAAGCGGTTCTTATGTAACATTTGAAGACACAGCTGACGGTTTGTTTGATGTTGCCGCTGGTAAAAATGTGGTTGTCAACGTGTATGCAGATGTTAACACAGCTGCTTCATGGTCAGGCACAGTTGCTGGCGTGTTTGTTGGTACTGCTGGTGCCAATAGCAATTTGATTGTTAAGGCAAAAGGTGTGAAATCTGGTGATTATGTTGCCGCTGGTGACATCTCACTTTCAAGTGTTGATTCTGAACATACAAATAATGTATTGTTTAGTTTGACCGCCAATGGTTCTTTGGTAATTTCTTTGGCTAATGATTCCCCATCTGCAACCTCAAAAGCCAAAGGTTCCAACGACGTTGATTTTGCTCATTATAAACTGTATGCCACTGGAGAAGACATTACCGTCGCCCAGTTGGTAGTTCGTGCTTATAATAGCAACGGCAATACAAATAGTACTGCCAGTTCAACCAATGAGTTTGTCAATGTTCGTCTATATGACATAACTACTCCTGCCAGCCCGGTTCAATTAGGAACTGCCGTGCAGACTCCAAGTAGTGGTGTGTCTACTTTCAGCTTCAGCTTAACTATTCCAAAAGATGGTTATAAGATTTTGAAAGTGGTTGCTGATATTCCAACAGCCAGTGCTGGTTTGGGATATTTGCACTTTGACGTTCCAGGTGCTGGTACTATCGCTGATGATATTACCTCTACTGGTGTAAAATCTGGCGTTGCTCTTGATGAGACTGGTACTGCCACAGGCAAGACAATGACATTGTCAGCCCCAACATTGGGTATTAGTTGGGCTTCTGGTCCTACAAACAATGTTGTTCTCAGCGCGTCTGAGCAGACTTTGGGTACATTGCAGTTAACTGCTGGCCAATACGAAGATGTAAGAGTATCAACCATTAAAGTTGAGGTAAGCTCTTCTACTTCTAGTGGCGTACCTGCCGGTAATGTAAGTGACGCTGATAGTGATCTTACTAACTTTAAGTTGGTTGGTCTTGATGGCACGCAATATGGTGTTACAAAGAATTTGACAAGCGGTGCTATAGACTATGCCACGTTTGATGGTATTACTAATTTAGTAGTGACTAAGGGTACTACCAAGATCGTATACGTAAAAGCAAATATTGCGGCCGCGACAGGTTCCAATTATTATGTTGGTAACACGGCCACAACCAATATATCTGCTTCTGGCGCGGTCTCTGGAAATTCCGCCACTGTCTCTGGTACAGGAGCCGGTCCACTAAATACCATAAACACTGTTGCCACACTAACCTTTGCAGTTGATGCTTCTAGCCCAGCCACAAAATTGGTTGCGGTTGGTGCCAATGGTACAGGAACAGAAGAAACCATGCTGGTTTTGTCAGCTGATTCCCTCTATGAAGATGTCGACATTACTAAGTTGGTTTTGAATGTGGTAAGTGGTAGTTCTAGCGATTTAGTACAACAGGCCTTCCAGGAAAATGGCGTTAAGCTATATCACAAGGTTGGTTCTGCGACTGAAACGCTCGTGGGAAGTGCTACACTCGTGTCTTCCACAGATGCTGGTTTAGCCACCTATTATGCTGTTACATTTAACGTTAATTCTGGTGATTTGCGCATTGGCAAATCTGCTGATGATTTATTGTTAGTGAAAGCAGTATTTAAGGGAACTGATACTGGTTTATCATCTGCTGTAAGTCCATTATTTAAATTGGGTAATGGTACTAATGCGGATGATAGCTTATTTATTGAGGCACGTGGTGTCTCTTCCGGTACAGCTTTAGATGATGGTCAATTCAACACTACTTCTGCGTTAAACCAGAGTAGCAGCCAGATGAAGATGTATAAGTCTTACCCAACATTCACATATGTGAATCCAGGTACGACTTTGGTAAATGGAGTGGAAAATGATATCTACTCTTTCAGGGTGCGCGCCAATGGTGGCACAGTTGCCTTAAAGCAATTGCAATTCACCTTGGATGTTGTGGATAACGAAGGCACTTATGATGGTAGTATGTCTGTTGGCACATTCAAGTTATATCGCGGTGATACCAATATCTCTGACAATGTACAGATAGCGAAAGCCGCTGGTACTGACTTGAAAGCTACTGTCTCTTTTGTAACTGGTACTGGCCAGGCGTTCTATATAAATTGGCCAACTACTGGCGAGGAGACAATTCCAAGTGGAACAGAGTATACATATACTATTAAAGCCACTCTTTCTGGTTTTGCCACTGATGCGGATAACGATTACGTCCGTGTTCGTATAGCAAATACTGATACCTCTGAATTGAGTCAGGCTAATGGAACTTATTACTTGACACCATGGGGAAGCACAGCGAGTATTTACAACTTGTTGACCTTACAAGGGTCAGCGGGTACTAATATTGTCGCTACTTCCACCCCAATATCCATGATCTGGTCAGACCGTAATGCGTCTAATCATAGCGCAACAACCGGTACATATTCTGGCGGTACAGCCAGCGGATCAGGTGATTGGTTCAATGGTTACTATGTCAAGGACACCCCAACTAACTACTCAATGTTGACTAGATAGTTGGTAGTGCAGTATTGGAGTTTGATAGTTTGATCTAAAAACTATTAACCCAGCCCTTGAAAAAAGGGCTGGGTTTTGTTATTATATATTTATTATTCTTTTTCTTTTGTTTTTATGTCAACAAACACACTGCGTAGAATGGCAAAATATTTAGTCTATTTATCTTTTGTCACGCCGCTTTTGGTCTTCCCAGCCCATTTTGTGTTCCCGTTTGTTATTTCTAAAGTGGTGTTTTTTCGGAGTATCATGGTGTTGTCCGGGTTGTTGTTTTTAGTTATTTTGTTTTACGAAAGAAAAAAAGAGGTGTTAGACAAGCGTAATTTTTTCACACCAATTACAATTGCCGTCCTTTGTTATTTCATCAGCTTGATTATCAGTACAATTGTTAGCGCTGACTGGCGGTTTAGTTTATGGAATAATCAGGAACGCATGTTGGGTTTATTTACCATTGCCCACTATGGGATTCTATTTTTTGTGTCGCGTTATTTATTTAAAACCTGGGCAGAATGGAAAAACGTTTTGGGTGTTTTAAGTACGATCGGTGTGATTGTAATTGTCGTCGGCGTAATTCAAAAATTTATTCCTGATTTTTTTTACAATCGTAGCGCCGGGCAGGTTGTATCTACTTTGGGCAACCCAATCTATTTATCTGGCTTCGGACTTTATTTATTCTTTATTAATGTTTGGGCGGGGTTTAAGTCTAATAACTGGCAGCGTTGGTTATTTTGGTTAGCATCGTTTTTTGGCTTAATCGGAATTTTTATTACTGATACACGCGGTACGTCCCTCGGCCTCATTGTGGGTATTTTGGTTGCGCTAATCATGTATGGAATTTTATCTAATAGTAAACAAATTAAAAAAATTACTGCCGCGTGTTTGTTAGTCATGATTGTCTCGGTGGGTATGGCATTTGCATTTAAACACACGGAGACAATTCAAAAGATTCCGTTGGTGGGAAAAATTGTGAACATTTCTGTTTTTGAGGGTTCTGCCAAGACGCGTCTCATGGCATGGCAAATAGCTTTGGAGGGTTGGAAAAGTAAGCCATTGTTTGGTTGGGGGCCGACTAATTACTATTTTGTCTTCAATCAGTTTTATAACCCAGACTTTTTAAAATTTGGCTTTCAAGAAACGTGGTTTGATAATGCGCATAATATGCTAGTAAATGTTTTAGCTGAAGGCGGTGCGTTTGGATTACTTAGTACGCTTTTGTTGTTTGGTTTATCCGGATATTGCCTATTAAAAATTTATCGTGGGGATCATTTGCAAAAGCCCTTTTTTATTATTGGCAGTGCATTTTTGGTGGGCCACTTCGTTCACGTTTTCTTTGCTTTTGAGGATATAACATCTTATTTATACTTCTTTTTATTTCTAGCCTTAGTTGATGTGATGTATAGAACATCCAGAATGGTTCAAGACAATGAGATTGCGGTTGATTATGGCACAAAGTCAGTTCCGTTGTTAGTTATTATTTTTTCTGTTCTAATTGCTGGAATTGTTATTTTTGCGAGTAATGTTAATGTTGCTATTACTAATAATCATAGTTATCACACTCGCGGACTTTTAACTGTATCTAACAAAGTTGACGCGGCTGTGGCGCGTTATAAAGCAACAAAAAAGTGGCACAGCCCCTATCAGGGCGATATTGATTGGAATTTTACCTCGGATGTTCTAACCGTTCTTCCAGATGTATATTCGCAGTCAACCTCAACAGCTCGCGGGCTTTATGATTTGGCTTATGTGGGTATGAAAAATTATGTTTCGACGCACCCACTAGATGTGCGAGGAAGATTGGTTTATACAGACATTTTGCGCGCTGGGATTGTTTTGTTTGATTTGTCACTTAAGGACGAAATTAATGAACAGTTCAGAATTGCGCAAGAATTATCTCCGCAACGACAACAAGTAAAATATTCAGAATTAAGTTTTATGGCTGGGACAGGTGATTTAAAGAAGGCGATTGAGATAGCTGAAAAATTAGTGGAAGAAAATCCTTATGATGCTGAAGCATATTACAACCTAGCGCGCTTTTTGTATCATGATGGGCAGATGATAGAAATTTTATCGGTTTTAGATAAAGCAATAAATAATGGCGTGCGGTTTTTTGATCCTGCTCACCTAGAATTTGTTGCCATGGCTTATGAGCGGGAGGGTCGTTTTCGTGATGCGCTTTTCTGGTGGGATCAAATGTATCAAAAGACTGGTAACGAATCGGTTAGATATAAACGCGATGAGTTGTCCGGCTTAACAAAGAAACCCGTGCCAAAGACGTTGGAAGAATTTTTTAAATTTGAAAAAAAATAATTTTAAACAAAATAACCCGCCAAATGGCGGGTTATTTTTTTTCTTCTACCTATCAAATCAAATTGATAAACAGAAGGGGAAAGGCTGAGGCGGGGAGGGAGGGGGTGCTTCAGCCCAAGGAAGGAACATCTTCTATGGCAGGACCGTTGCAGTCCAGCCAGCCTTATCACAGATTGGAGGTGGCTCATTGGGCCACCAACACTCTAGTTTGATAGAGGCGTTTGCTTCATGACAGTCCAGCGGTGGCATGACACCGTCGTAGTCGCTGTCATGGGTCGCGCAGTAGGCATTGGGGTTGGGCAAGAACACGCAGACCAGCTTCTCCTTCACCGCACAACCGCGGGTGCAGTCGTAGGGGTTGTTGAAACCGATTGGCAGGTACTTGTTTTTTTCATTCTTGGAGTAGTAGCACTCTTTGGTCGGGTCGCAGACGTCTCCGGTTCCGTCCGCATCCACGTCGGTCTGGTCTGGGTTGGCCATCAACGGGCAGTTGTCGGCATTGTCAGCCACACCGTCGCAGTCAACGTCGCTGTTGACATTGAGACAAATGTGTCCAATGCACGACTCTGCTCCGTTGCATGCGACACCGTCGTCGCACTCAACATCTTTGTTGCAACAACCGAGCACCGGCGCATGCTGGCAACCGATGACCTTGTCGCACAAGTCAGTGGTGCAGACGTCGTTGTCGTTGCAGATAGGGGTGGGTCCGAGTGTGCACTTGTGTCCGGCACACGCTTCCGTCCCGTTGCAGGCGTCCTTGTCCGAACACTCATCGTCAACGTTGCAACAGCTGGCGACAGGTGTGGTCGTGCACTTGTTGTTGATGCACTTTTCGGACGTACAGACATTCGCGTCCACGCAGTCGTCTGCAGAAAGACAACAACTCAGAACCAGTGTCCACGCACAGACGTTGTCAGTACACCAGTCATTGGTGCATGGGTTGTCGTCATGGCAGTTGCCTGCTGTCAGACAACATCCGGCAATCACTGGGTGCTGACACACCCCATCCTGGCACGAATCGTCAGTACACGGGTTGGAGTCGTTGCAGGACACGGGTTGGCCCATACACCAGCCATCCGCGCACACGTCACCGCTTGTGCAGAGATCTCCGTCATCGCAGGCGTTGCCATTGACGACACTGATCTCGCACTCACCGGTGTTCGGGTCGCAGGTGTTGGTAGTGCATGGGTTTCCGGTGGGAGGGCAGGTGATCTTGGTGGCCTCGTTGACCACACAGACCATCTGCTTGCAGACGAGCGTGCCATTGCACAGATTGCCATCCTCCAGCTTGTTGCAGTTTTCATCAGACTGGCACTCGCAGGGGACAACCTCGCCGACGCATGCCTTGTTCAGGCACGTGTCATTGACTGTGCATGGATCGCTGTCATCGCAGGTTGCGGTGTTCGGTGTGAACACGCACGTACCGGCATCACACGCGTCGTCCGTGCAGAGGTTTCCGTCGTTGCAATCAGGGGGCGAGTGTATTACTTGTCCGGTTGGTTGGCACGAGTCTGTGGTACACGGGTCTCCATCGTCGATGGCTACCGGCGAAAACACACAGCCTTTGGCCGCGTCGCACGTGTCCGTGGTGCACAGGTCTTTGTCCGCGCACACTTTGGAAGTAGATACGCACTTGCCGCTCCTGTTCTCTTCGATGGTGCATTTGTTGCCATCATCAAGACACGGGGTTGGAGTGTGCGCGCACTTTCCCTCGACATCGCACGTATCCACGGTATAAGGGTTGGCATCATCGCAGTTTTTTTCGATGTAGCCGCACCCCGCCCCAGGATCGCAGTCGTCTTGCGTGCAGGGATTGCCGTCGTCGCAGACCACGTCTGTGTCTACGCACAGTCCCGTCTGCGTGTCGCACACGTTGTTTGTGCACGGGTTGCTGTCGTCGCACATGGTGGCGCCACACATGACGGGAAGGATCACATCTCCCCCCACCACACTTGCAGTGTCTTCGTCGAAGTCACCGCCCTCCTTTGGGGAACTGTTGTCCTCCATGATTGCGTCGGAGAGTGTGTCTCCGAATTCGCCGTTGAACTCAAACGTGCATGCCGTAACCACGATCACCAAAATCGCCATTTTCATCGTCTTCATTTGCCTTACCTCGTATGGTTGTTGAACTGTTAAAGAGCGAAATTAACCCACCTCTCGCTATAGCGCGAGATTTCCCTTCTATTATCAATATACCTGCTGTAAACAGGGTTGACAAGTTATTGTAGTACTTTACAGGGTGTTTGTCAAGACCCCAAGCCCTTTGGTATTTACTTTTTGGGTGTCATAAGTTATAATATATTCAAGTTGTTTTTACTCTTAACAAAGGGCATTTTATGGTATTTAACCTTCGTAGATTTATTAAATTTTTGGCTGTGTTAAGCTTTTCTGTTCCTTTGGTAGTCGTACCATCCAGTTACATATTTCCGTTTATTGTGCCCAAAATTTTGTTATTTCGCAGTTTGGTTTTATTAATGCTCGGAGCTTATATATTATTGTTGATTAGTAATTGGAAAGAATATTGTCCGCGTCTTACCGGCATTACATGGGTAGTCAGTTTGTTTTTTATTAGTTTTGCAGTTTCTACTTTTGTTGGTGTAGATTGGTACAAAAGTTTTTGGGATAATCACGAAAGAATGCTTGGTCTGTTTACCATTTTTCATTTTGTCGTCTATTATTTCGTTTTGACTTCGGTGATCAAAGAATGGAAAGATTGGCATTGGTTATTACGTTCGTTTTTATTTGCTGGCAGTATTGTGATGTTTATCGGTTTATTACAAAAATTTAATCCAGAAATGTTGTTAAATCGCGGATCTGGTAAGGTATCAGCAACACTGGGCAATACAATTTATTTGAGTGGTTATGGTTTATTTTTGCTTTTTTTATCTGCCTTGGCGTTTTTTAAAGAAAAAAATATATTTTGGCGGATATTTATTGCAGTTTGCGGTTTGTTTGGACTATGCGGGATTTTTTGGGGTGGTTCCAGAGGAACAGTGTTGGGTTTGTTAGCGGGGCTTTTTGTTTTATTTCTTTCGTATGCCATCGCTCTTAAAGAACAGAAAAAAACCAGAATTGTATTTTTCTCGGCCTTGGGTTTGGTTGTGGTTTTAATTTGCTGTCTTTTTATATTTAGACAGACACAGTTTGTTAAGGAGATTCCTGTTGTTGGTGGTTTGTTGAACTCATCAATTGTGGAGGGTACTGGCAAAACACGTTTTATGGCCTGGCAAATAGCTGTTGATGCGTGGAAAGAGAAGCCGATTTTTGGTTGGGGACCAAATAATTATTTTTTTGCTTTTAATAAGTATTACAGGCCGGAATTTTTGGAGTTTGGCTGGGGAGAGACATGGTTTGATAATGCGCATAGCGCAATCTTTAATACTCTGGCTGTCCAAGGTATGGTTGGCTTGTTGTTATATGTTGGTTTGTTTGTTGTACCACTTTTTTGTTTGTGGAGAACATGGAAAAAAGGTGTTTTTGATGTACACATGTTATCGGTTAGTACCGCTTTTTTTGTCGCCCATTTCGTGCATAATGCTTTTGTGTTTGAAAATCCAACCTCCTATCTTTATTTTTTCTTTTTTTTGGCTTTTATAAATGCACAAATGTCCAATGTTCCTGCCTCGTCAGCAGGTGGGCGGTCAATATCTGATGTTAAAGAGCCACAAAAATCAGTCTCTTGGGGACCACCCGGAGCAGTCTTAGTTGTTATTTTATTGTTAATTTATTCTACTGATGTTAATCCATCTCGTGCTAACAAATTGACGCTGGGAGCTATTAAGTTGCTTTATTCTAATCCTACAGAGGCTTTGGTGCTGTATGAAAAGGCTGCCCAGACTTCAACGCCACACATAGATGATATCAGAAATGATTTTTCTAGGACCGCCATGCAAATTGTCCCAACGATGACACAAAATAAACAAAATGATTTAGCTTTGAAACTACTCTCATTTTGTCTGGAAGAATTAAAACAAAACATGTCGGTGCATCCGTTGGATGTGCGAGTGCATCTGCAAAGCGCGGACGTCGCCTTACAATTGTTCCAAGCTAAAAAAGATGCAAGTTATTTATTTCAAGCTGAACAAATTTTGACAGATGCTTTGAGTAAGTCACCCAAACGCCAACAAATTCAATATATTTTGGCTAGTGTAAAATTACAATTGCAAAAACCAAAAGAGGCGTTGCTATTAATACAAGAGAGTGTTAATAATGATCCAAACATTTCAGAAGGTTGGATAAGATTGGCCACTGTCTACTACAGCTTAGGAGATTTGAAGGGGGCTAAGGCCACACTTATTTCAGCTAAAGAAAAAGGATTGCAGTTTGATGCAAAAGATCAAAATGCTATTGACTTTATTTTATCTTCGCCTGACATAAAAAAATAATCTATGCCAGCAATTTCAGTTTTAATGTCAGTATATAATGGAGAAAAATTTTTGGCAGAGTCAGTCAGAGGTATTTTAAGTCAGACGTTTAAAGATTTTGAGTTTGTTATTGTAAATGACGGTTCAACTGATCAAACTAGTGAATTATTGAGTGAACTTGTAATCGCTGATTCCCGGATCAAACTAATTAAGAACTCTCAAAATCTAGGATTGACGAGATCATTAAATTCTGGTTTAAGACAATGCACGGGCAAATATATTGCCAGAATGGATGCGGACGACGTTAGCGCGCCAAACCGTTTTGTAAAACAGTTTGAGTATATGGAAAATAATCCGCAAACAGTCTTGTGTGGCGCATTGGGTTGGTATATAAATGAGGCGGGGGATAGGGTTGGAGAAAAGAATTTACCGACAGCTTACGGGGATATTAAAAAGAAATTGCTGTTTAACAATCAATTTATTCACAGTAGTTTGTTTATCCAAAGGGATATTTTAGAAAGAGAAGGCGGATATAGCGAGGATTTTAAAACTAGTCAGGATTATGAACTAATTTTGCGTTTGGCAGACAAATATTCGGTTGTAAATTTACCAGACAGATTAATCAATTGGCGGGTGAGGCACGGTTCACTTTCGTGGTCGGATAAGAGACAGGAGTGGGATGCAATTCGCGCGCGTTGGCGTGGTATTACAAAATATAATTTTTCAATTTGGCAAGGAATGGGTAATATGGTTTTGCGTTTGATTTGGCTGGCAATTCCCCAAAAGATAAAATTAATTCGTCATCTTTTTATTTAATTTATATGAATAGAAAAATTTTGTTTTTTATTTTGATTCTGGTCGTAGCCTTTATTGGTATTTTCTTTTTTGGCGGATGGTATAATGGTTGGAAAAAGTTAACTGACGAAACTTTGGTTAAAAGTAATTGGGAAGTGGAAGGAAATGGTGGCTACAATCATATTACTTTTTCTTCCGAGCAGGTGTTTAAAGTTTTTGTGTATCCGAATGAAGTGGATTCTGGCAAATGGTCTTTTGATGGAAAAAAATTGGAATTAGATTTTATTAAGCAACCGGAGAATAGGACATATGCGGGTTTTGAGTTTGGTCGTGATGGTGCTTTATATTCATTAACAGACGAAAATCGTGAGCGCTGGGTATCAGTGAAAAAATAGTTACTCGTAGTGAGTCGATCGAACTACTTGTAGTGAACTTGTTGAACTATGTTAAAAGTTAGTTTTATTATCCCAACACTTAATCGTTCGCAAGAGTTGAAGAGGCTACTGGATTCTTTTGCGTGTCAGTCTCTCAAACCAGATGAGATTATTATAGTAGATCAAGGATGCGGGCTTTACAACTTTACAACTTTACAACTTTACAATTCTCTTAATATCAAATACCATAATGTCGATTTTAAATCACTCACAAAAGCTCGTAATTTTGGGGTTAAGCAGGCTACTGGTGATATTGTCGGCTTTTTGGATGATGATGTTGTCTTGGGCAAAGATTATGTAAAAAATATTTTGTTGTTTTTTGATGAGCATCCGCAGGCTAGGGGTGTGCAGGGTTTGATAACAAATTTTAAAGTTGGTCATGTGGAAAAAGTTGGTGGTAGTAAATTTATTTATAAATTATACAATTTATTTGCAAAAGTATTTTTATTAAACAACTCCAGTTCGCGGAATAAATTATTGATGTCGGGCCGAAATCAGTATGCCTATGACGTAAAAGATGTGCAGGCATGTCAATGGTTAAGCGGGATAGGGAATTATAAGCGCGAGGTATTTGATGAGTTTTCTTTTGATGAAAATTTGAAGAGTTATGCTTTGGGTGAAGATAAACTTTTTTCCTATTCTATTTTTAAAAAATATTTTGACAGCTTATTTGTTGATCCACAGATTAAGTGTGAGCATCACCATGCTGATTCTGGACGTCCGAAAGATGAGGAGTGGGTAAAAATGAAAGTGCAATACACTTACTATTTGTGGAAGAAACTATTTTATTCACATGGTTTTTTAGCTTGTTTAAGTTTTTTTTTGGCAAATCTAGGAGATTTATTAGCTGTATTTTTTTCTGTGTTATTAAGGCAAAATAGATTTAAATTTTGGTGGTGGCATGTTCGTGAATATATTAAATTATTATGGAAGAAATAAATAAAGATCTAAAGATTGAAAGATTACGGGATAAGAAATTAGCTTTGTTTTTTACCTATGGTGTGAGTTTAGAATTGTGGGAGAAAAGGGGATTGTTGAATAGGGAGCTGAAGCTTTATCAAGAATTGGGAAAATATTTTAATAAAATATATTTTTTGACTTATGGCCGCAATGATTATAAGTTCGCGGAAGAATTTAGAAAATATAATATCGAAGTATTATATAAGAAAAGTTTGTTGCCCAACATTCTATATTCTATATTCTATATTCTATATTATCGTCGCGAATTAAAACAGTGCGATTATTTTAAAACCAACCAGATGTCGGGTAGTTGGAGCGCGGTTTTGGCAAAGTGGTTTTTTAAGAAAAAACTGATTGTACGCACGGGCTATCCATTGAGTGCTAATGCTAAAAAAGAAAATTGGTTTAAATATGTTTTAACTTGTCTAGTGGAGTTTGTAGCTTGGCGATCCGCCAATCAAATTGTGGTTGCCACTGAATATGAGAGGGGGCGTCTTCTTCGTTATCAACATAAGTTGAAAATAATTTCCAACTATGTTGATACTAATTTGTTTCGTCCTTTACCTAAAATCGCACCCACCAACAAGACCAGGACAATTTTATTTGTAGGACGATTGTCATCAGAGAAAAACTTGTCTAATTTAGTTTTGGCTTTGAATGGGGTACCAGATGTAAAATTATGTTTGATTGGTTCGGGTGAAAGCCAAGAAGAATTATCTAGATTAGCCAAAGAAAACAGTGTAAATATAGAATTTTTGGGCAATATTTCACATGAACAATTGCCAAAATATATTAATCAAGCTGACATATTTGCTTTGGTTAGTTTGTATGAGGGCAACCCCAAGGCACTTTTAGAAGCAATGGCTTGTGGGGTGCCGGTATTGGCAACCCGCGTACGCGGTATTGATAATATTGTTCAGCATGAAGTTAATGGTTATTTAAGCGGGACTGATGTTGTAAGTTTGCGACAAAGCATCATCACAATGCTATTCCGTTTGGAACTATTAAATAAACTGGGAGTGGCGGCACAGCAGAAAATAGTAAACCAACATAGTTTAAACAAAGTTTTGACATTGGAATTAACTAATTATGATTAATTTCCTATTAAAATTTTTTGTTTTGGTACATAACCAAGCTTATCGCGTGATAACTAAATTGGCAGTAAAGAGAAATCATGGTTTGCATCCTAAACATCAAATATTGCGTTATAGTCAGTTTTTTTTGGATAATATTAATTCTAGTAATCAAATATTAGACATTGGCTGTGGCAATGGTCAAGTCGCTTATGAGTTGGCTCAGAAAGCGCAGACAGTGGTTGGTATAGATAAAAATGAAAAAAATATTCAGTATGCTAAAATTCATTTTCGACGAGCTAATTTACAATTTATAGAGGGTGATGCTTTGGCTTATAAATTTATTAATCAGTTTGATCAAGTTGTCTTGTCCAACGTTTTAGAACATATCTCTGATAGAATTGCCTTTTTACAAGGTTTGCACAGTCTAACAAATGTAATTTTGTTGCGTGTACCTATGCTTGACCGTGATTGGCTAGCAGTTTATAAAAAAGAACTTGGTTTAGAGTACCGTCTTGACCGGACGCATTATATTGAGTATACTATCAAATCCCTAACCAATGAGCTGAAGCTATCTGGTTGGCACTTGGACAATTATTCTATTCAATTTGGCGAATTGTGGGGCGTATTAAAAGAAAATTATTATTAAAAATTAGTTATATGAAAAAAGCATTAATTACGGGTATTACAGGTCAAGATGGTTCTTATTTGGCTGAATTTTTGTTATCTAAAGGTTATGAAGTGCATGGCATTATCCGCCGTTCTAGTTCTTTTAATACCGAAAGGTTGGAAGATATATATCAAGACCCGCATGAAAATGGCCAGCGTTTATTTTTATATTATGGCGATTTAAGCGACAGTAGTAATTTAGATAGGATTTTAGAAAAAGTTAAGCCTGATGAAATTTATAATTTAGGCGCGCAAAGCCATGTTAAAGTAAGTTTTGAAATGCCAATTTATACTTGCGATGCAGATGGTTTGGGTACTTTACGTCTTTTAGACGCGATCAAAGACGAGGGATTGAAAGTAAAATTTTATCAAGCTGGCTCATCAGAGATGTTTGGTTCTACGCCGCCTCCACAAATTGAGACCAGTCCGTTTCATCCACGTAGTCCCTATGCCTGTTCTAAAGTATTTGCGCATAATATCGCGGTTAATTACCGTGAGGCTTATGGTATGTTTGTGTGCAATGGCATTTTGTTTAATCATGAATCACCACGCAGGGGTGGTACGTTTGTGACTAAGAAAATTACTAATGCATTGGCAAAAATTAAATTGGGAAAACAAGATAGGTTTTTTCTTGGTAATTTGGATGCTAAAAGAGACTGGGGTTATGCCAAAGATTATGTGGAAGCCATGTGGTTAATGTTACAGCAAGATAAGCCGGGAGATTATGTTATTGCTACTGGCGAGTCTCATACTGTGCGGGAGTTTGTAGAACAATCAGCTAAATTATTGGGTTATGAAATTAAATGGAGTGGGAGGGGCGAGAATGAAAAAGGAACGGACGTCAAATCTGGCAAGGTTTTGGTAGAAGTTGATCCTAGATATTTTCGTCCATCAGAAGTAGACAATCTACGTGGTGACTATTCTAAAGCCAAAAAAGAATTAGGTTGGGAACCGAAAATTAAATTTGATGAATTGGTTAAATTGATGTTGTGTGGGGAATTTGAAGAGCTTGGTTTAAACGCTGGTGATTATTTAATCTAAATTTGAATATGGAAAGAAGGTGCACAGAGGGTAGAGAAATAAAGGGTCCAATGTTGAATTTAACAGGAAAAGAGATTGAATTCGCTTATGATTTTTTAGATAAATTAGAATCACAACCAGGGATTGGTGAAACACCAGAGATTGAGTTTCAGCCAGGAGCAAAAGTTTTTATTTGTATTCCTTTAGATCGTGAACAAGCCAATTTAGAACGTCTGTTTCAATCTTGGAATAATCAAGAATTACCGGACGGCATGCAATTAGAAATTATTATTTTGATTAATAATAAAGAGTCGGCATCGTCTGAAGCTGTAGCTGACAATCAAGAGTGTTTTGATACTTTATTGCGGTGGTGTGAAGAACAAAAAAAGCCGGGTATTCGTTTTCGTTTGTTAGATAGGTTTTCCAAAGGAAAAGCAATACAAGATGGCACTTGTTTTGGTACATTGAGAAATTTATTGGCCGCTCCCGTTGTCTCTAATTCCGCAAAAACCGGCAAAGACGCACTGATCTTAACCACAGATGCTGACTGTGCTCCGTCTGCCAATCTGGCTGTTGAATTGCAAAAAGCCTTTGGGCAATTAGGTAAGAAAATGTACGGAGGTGTAGAACTTGAATTAAAATTGGCTGATGGCATGAGTGATGAAGATAAATATAATTTAGAAAGAATCTATCTTATCAATGATATTCATGAAATGTTGTTGGATTATTTGACAACTGGCCGTTGGGAAAAGCCAGAAACAATGGTGGGTGGTAATACTTTTTATACAGTGAGTGAATTTGTTCAAGCACGTGGATACCCAAATCAGAAAAGTGAAATAGGGGAAGATGTGCAATTAAACTCTCGTTTGTACCTTAACCATCCGGTAGATCAGCCACGTTATCTTGATACTGCTTCCATCACGAGCATTGAGAGATTAGAAACTCGAGGGTTGGTTGGCAGTGACAGCGGTAAAATGGAAGATGTAAAAGACAGGGGTTATAAGTTGCCTTACACCACAGAAGTTATTTCAAAACATGCCCATTTGCGACGTTGGTTATTGGAGAGCCGGAGTCAAGGCTTGCCATTTGTTGATGGCCTTGCGCAATTGGTGAATTCTGATTGGGTTGGGCAAAAACAAAAAGGACTGTTAAAATCTAAAGAAAAAGAATTTACTGTTTTAAAAAATGATATGGATAGATATGAACATTTATTTACTTTTCTTTTAGAACAAACTTATGAGGAAGTGGAGCCACGTTCGATTGACGAAATTTTGAAAGATACGGCTAGGACAATTGAGAAATTACTTAGCAAAGATAAAAGATTCCAAACATTAAAACAGAAATTAAGCAGAGAGCAAAAAAGAATTGTCAGAGTCAGAATTGACAAATCTAGCTTTTCACAGATATGTAGATAATTAATTTTCGTAATTCCGTAAGTTTTGTATTTTGTATCCCATATGAATAAAAAATCAAAAATCTATGTCGCCGGCCACAAAGGACTAGTGGGGTCAGCAATTGTCAGAAAATTACAGGTCGAAGGGTATAATAATTTGGTTTTATGTACTCATGATGAATTAGATTTATTAAACCAGCAGGCCGTGGCAGATTTTTTTGTCAAAGAAAAACCAGAATACGTGTTCTTGGCTGCGGCCAAAGTGGGTGGTATTATGGCTAACAATACTTTGCCTGCGCAATTTATTTATGAAAATTTACAAATTGAATGCAACATTATTCATCAGTCTTATTTGAATAATGTTAAGAAATTATTGTTTTTGGGTTCTTCCTGTATTTACCCGCGCGAATGTCTACAGCCAATGAAAGAGGAGTATCTATTGACAGGATTGTTGGAACCAACCAATGAGCCATATGCCTTAGCAAAAATTTCTGGTATAAAAATGTGCCAGAGTTATAATCGCCAGTATGGCACAAATTTTATTGCGGCTATGCCAACTAATCTTTATGGGCCAAATGATAATTTTGATTTAAAAAATTCACACGTACTGCCGGCTTTGATTAGAAAATTTCATGATGCCAAGGTTAAAAAAGCCAAAGAAGTAGTGGTGTGGGGGACAGGAGCACCGCGTCGTGAATTTTTGCATGTAGATGATATGGCTGACGGTTGTTTATTTTTAATGAATAATTTTAGTCCAACTAAGGAACAAAACGAAAAAGGAGAAATTTTTATGAATTTAGGTACCGGTACCGATGTAACGATAAAAGAATTAACCGAATTGGTTAAAAAAATTGTAGGTTTTGTTGGTGATATGGTTTGGGATGCTTCTAAACCCGATGGCATGCCACGCAAGCTACAAGACATGTCCAGGATGCACTCTTTGGGTTGGAAACATAAGATAGATTTGGAAAAAGGCATTGGATTGGCCTATGAGTGGTATAGAAATGACTTATAAAATTTACTGTGGATAACTTATTGACACCCTTTGACACCCAATGGTACCTGTGTTATAATAATAAGGTGTCATTTATTTTAGCTAAATTTAGCTAAATAGTTTGTAATTATGGCTGAAATAAGACCAAATGAGGTTTACACCACGCGCGAAGCTCAGGTTATGTTAAAAGTCAGTAACAGCACAATGAAACGCTTACTTAAACGCGGTCTGATTAAAGCAAACAAAATTGGGAAACAATATCGGATTTTGGGTCATGAATTATTGCGTCTTTTATCACCAAGAGTTGATCAAAAAGCCACTGATTTATATCAAAAAGTTAAGACAAAAACAATAGAAGTCACAAAAAATTGGTGATTTTTTTGTTTTTAATCATATGAGAATAGTAATAAATACAAATTATGATTCAGCTGGAACGCGTGTTTGTGTTGACGATATGTTGCCAAGATTAAAAACAGCTGGGCACGAAGTGGTTAGAAACGATTGGGGGAATTATCAAAAATATGATTTAGCTCTTTTTATGGCGCCAGATTCGGCCGTGGATACGGCAAAAAAACAAAATCCACGAATTAAGACCGGAATTATGGATCCAAAGCTTGCCTTATCAAGAACAAGAGCTGAAGCAGAGCGATCCGATTTTTTGTTGGTGAGTTCCATAGAACAGAGGGATGTTTTTTGGCATTATAATAAAAATGTTTTTATTTTTTTCATGTTTCCGGAAACTAAAGTACAGAATAAAATTCATAAAGATAAAGGAAAAATTATTTTGGGTTATCATGGCAACAAACTACACTTACATTGTTTTGTTCAACAAATTACTCCAGCACTAAATGAACTGGGTAAGAAATATAATTTGGAATTACGTGTTTTGTATAATGTAAAAAAATTGGGTCAGTGGCGGATTGGTTTGCCCAAAACAATCGCAATTAATCACATACAGTGGTCGGAGGAAGCCTACTATAAAGAGTTTGCTGATTGCGACATTGGTTTGGTCAATAATTATTTACCAATTAATGGCCATCTGGGTAAACTAGCTAGTAGTTTGTTTAAAAAGTTGAATCGTTTTAATCCATTTGGTTTTAACCAAGATGATTATTTGGTGCGTTATAAATATTCCACTAACCCAGGGCGAATTTATGTTTTTAGTCAACTGGGCATTCCGGTGGTAGCTGACACTTCACCATCAATGTGCCAGTTGATTCAAGATGGTCAATCCGGATTTTTAGTTAATAGCCATGAGGGTTGGGAATATGCTCTAGAAAAGCTGATCAAAAGCGCGGCTCTGCGTCAGCAGATGAGTAAAAATTTATTTACTTTTATTGATGCCAACTATTCAATAGAAAAAAATTTTGCTAAATTTAATGACTATATTATAAATATTGCTAATCAAATAAAATAAATCTATGTTTAAAAAAATAAATAGAGCTTATCAAGCTGGCGGTCTGAGATTGGTCGCGGCTAAAACAGTTGATTATACTAAAAATAAATTTTGTTTTTTATTTTTACGGTCGTTGCCTTTGATTTTTTACCGTTGGTTATCGGTGGATAACCGATTAGTTAAAAAAATACAGAGCAACTTAATGCTATTAGATCTAACTGATGAAGGAATCAACTGTGAATTGGCGGCTACCGGCGTGCATGAGAAAGAAAGTACTGCCCAGATAAAAAAAGAAGTAAAACCGGGCATGATAGTTTTAGAATTGGGTGCTAATGTTGGTTATTATGCTTTAATTGAGGCAAAATTGGTTGGTCCGACTGGCAAAATTATTGCCATTGAACCATCACCAATAAACTTGCAACTGTTGCACACCAATGTGTTGTTAAATGATCTAGAAGACAGATTTGAGTTCCACCACAAAGCAATTGGTAACAAGAATTCCAGAGAAAAATTTTATGTTTCTAATCGGGGTAATTTAAGTAGTTTTATCAAGCGTGATGAGGGTAAATTTATCCACAGCATAAAGGAAATTGACGTAGAAATGCAAACTTTGGATAGCTTTTTATGTGAAAGAAAAATAGATTATCTGCGCATGGATATAGAAGGCTTTGAGTGGGAAGCGCTCGAGGGGATGCAAAATTTATTGTCTTCATCCAGGGCTCCAAGGGGCATGTATATTGAGGTACATTCTGAGCTATTAAATCATAACGGTCATTCAGCTAAGGCATTTTTGGAAAAATTACAAGAGTTTGGATATGATATCAGTCGAAGTTTTTATCGCGGTCGGGCTGATATAAGTTGCGCGTCAATGCAGGAATTGCTGTCTCATCCAAGAGTAGAAGCTGGTTATTGGGAAACTTTCTTTATTAAGAAATAAATTGAATTATATGAAAATTTTAGCTATCGGCGCTCATTTGGATGATATTGAATTGGGCTGTGGTGGTACGCTGGCTCGGGCTATAAAAAACGGCCACCAAGTTAAGTGCGTCATAATGTGCGAATCTGATTATATTAATTTTGATGGAATCGTGTTGCGAACAAAAGAAGAAGCTGTTGCCGAAGGCAGGGCGGCTTTGGAAAAATTGGGAATTAAAGATTATACGGTGTTTGATTTTCCAAATAAATTTATTCCTTATGATGGCACTACGGTTGAGTCAATTGATAAGATAATGACTGAATTCAAGCCGGATCTGGTCTTGACTCACTGGACTTTTGATACCCACCAGGATCATCGCAATGTCGCTATGGCGGCGATTTCCGCAGCGCGTTATCAAAATAGCATTTTGATGTTTGAACCCTTTCCGCCTTCCGGTAGATCTTATCATCCTTTTAGAACCCAGGTGTATGTGGATATCAGCGATGTGCTTTCTGCCAAATTAGCTTCAGTGTCTGAGCACAAAAGCCAATTGAAAAAATATGGAGAAGATTGGCTTGATTCTATAGAAAGTCGAGCGCACATTCGCGGTTATGAAAGTGGTTGCAAATATGCCGAGGTCTTTGAGATGGTTCGTTATAAACTTGATTTATAATTGTATGATCGTGGCTATCCATCAGCCAGAATTTTTTCCGTGGTTAGGATTTTTTCACAAAATGTATTTGTCCGATGTTTTTGTTTTTTTGGATAACGTACAGTTTGAGAAAAATAATTGGCAGAACAGAAATAGAATAATGTTATCCGGCAAACCGGGTTGGCTGACGATGCCTATAAAAAAACATTCGCTCAACACAAAAATAAAAGATATAGAAATTGATTGGCAGTCCAGCAATGTGGTTAAGGATCATTTGAATTCTATTCGATTTAATTATTGCAAATGTAAATTTTTTAATGAACTTTTTCCTTTTATGGAAGGACTTTATTTAAAACAGCCAAAATATTTGGCAGATTTCAATCTGGAATTTATAAAATTTATTTCTCAAAAATTGGGTATTGATAAAAAATTTATTCTCGCTTCCGAACTTAAGTTGCCAGTTGATTTGAAAGGTGGAACTGAAGTTACTTTGGACATTGTTAAAAAAATGAAAGGCGACATCTATTTGAGTGGTAGTGGCGCCAAAGATTATCTTATTCAGGAACGTTATCAAGAAGAAAAGATTTTATTAAAATTTCAAGAATTTCATCACCCGGAATATTTTCAAAGAGGGATAGTCTCGTTTGTTTCTAATTTATCAATTTTGGATTTGTATTTAAATCACGGGCCAGAATCAGTAACAATTATAAAGTCAACCAATTAAGTCGGGTAGTATGAATAGGGTAATAGACGGTAAAATAGCAGAAATTAAAAAACTTCTCATCAATTCTACAAAATTGAAAATTTTGTGCGTTTCAACTACCGCTAATATAAAAAATAGTGATCTGTTTTTTGGTCCATCAAGGGAAACACAGACAACGATTGCTGCCAATTTGATATTAAGAAATGACGATTATTTTAAAAAGATAATCGAAGAATTTGATGGTGTGGCAGACTATTTTTTTGTTGATCCGGAGATAAAGAATGAATTAAAAAATCTTGAAAGTTTTTTTATTGCGAATATTAAAAAAAGCAAGTTATTGATTGTCAAGCCCAATGATTTTACAGTTGAGTCGGTGGATATGTTTATTGCTTGTTTGTTCGGTAGTTTGCTAAATAAACAAGTTTTAATATTGGGTGGCGGGAATATTGGTTCAAAGATGGCTTTGCGACTTTCTGAAAGAGGCGCTAATGTTTTTATTTATGATCTGAATATTGAAAAAGTAAAAAAAATAATTATTGGGTTGGAATTATTCAAGCGCGGTAGTGGTTCACTGATTGCAAGCTCTGATAAATATGATGGCGCCAGTCATGCAGATTTGATTATTGGTTGTACTCCGGGCATACCGGTGATTGATAAAAAAATAATCGCCGATATGAATTCAGCCGGTGTAATAATAGATATTGGGCTTGGTACTATTTGGCCTGAAGCGATTGATGAAGCCAGAAAAAAAGGAATTAAAATATTTTCCGGTTCAAATTTGCCTGGTTATATTGGAATGGTGGAAAATTGGTTGGAATGGAATAAAATTTTGACAAGTTTAGGTCGGAAAAAAATTAATGATGAAATAATTTTGGTGACCAGGGGTTTTTTAGGATTTAAAGGCGATTTGATTGTTGATGATATTAATGCACCGAAACATATTTATGGAGTTTGTGATGGAATTGGTAGCACTTTATCAGGAGAAGAAGCAGAATTTTATTTAAAAAAATTTACTATTTAAATTAAATTTTTATGATTAAAAACCACAGAATTCTTATTACTGGAGGCGCTGGCTGTTTGGGTCGGGCATTGGCCGTTGAGTTGGCTAAAAACAACAAAGTTGTGGTTTATAGCCGAAATGAGGAAAAACAATTTTTCATGAAGGAAGAAATTAATAATCCAAATATAACTTATCGCTTGGGTGATATTCGCGATCATTATTTGCTTTCACAAGCTTTGTATGGTTGCGATATCGCAGTTCATGCGGCGGCGATGAAGGATTTAATTTTTTGTGAGGATCAACCAACGGCCGCTTATTTAAATAATATTGAGGGCTCGCGTGCTTTTATAGAAATAGTAAAACATTCTTCGGTAAAAAAAGTTGTAGCCGTAAGTACGGATAAGGCGGCCGCACCTTCGAATTTGTATGGCATGACAAAATATATTATGGAGAGAATGTTTGTCGAGGCCAACCAGAGTTCTGACAAAATATTTTGCAATGTACGCTTCGGCAATATGATTGATTCAACTGGCTCACTTATTTCTTTTTGGAAAAACAATCCTAATCATATAATAAAATTGACTCATCCGGACATGGAAAGATTTTTTTTCAAGGTCAGTGATGCTGTAAAAGTGGTAATGGACGGAATAGAAAACGGAAAAGCTGGTGAGATTTTTATTCCTAAAATGAAAAAAGCGAAGATAATTGAAATTCTAAAAATTATAACCGGGAGAAATAACTTTGAAATAATCGGCCTTTTTCCAGGAGAAAAAATTTACGAGGATTTGATTTCTGAAAATGAAAGTCGTTATTGTTTTGACGAAGGTGATTATTATGTCGTTCGTCCTGGTAAAGTAAATGAAAAACATTCGAATCCTTTTTCAACGAAAAATGCCGAAGTGTTTACTACTGAAGAATTGCACAATTTAATCTATCAATAATATATATGCGCGGTGAAGCAATGAAAAATTTTACAAGAATTAAATACTAGAGGCGTTAATTTAAAAGAAATGCGTGCTTTGGAAATCTTTGCCCGAGAAGGCGACTGGCAGACGCAAGCATATGCCGATAAAGTAAAAAGTTTGGAAGCTTGGGAAATAAATCCGGCTTTTGAATCCGCCTTGAGAAAAAATTTGCCAGGAGCAAAAATCCTAATTACTGATTCAATTGAAGAGCTTGAAAACAAAAAAATTTAACAATTTTGATTTTATAGTTGTGGATAATCCGCAAAATTGTTATGGGCAGAATTCGGAATATTGTGAACATTTTGATGTAATACTAAAAATTTTAAAATTGTTAAAAAAATCAGGAATATTGATTTTCAATATCAATAAAAAGCCATTCAATTATCAAAAATTCCCCAATTGGATTAAAAGAAGGAACGAATTCTATAAATTGGAAGACACAAGTGAACTAAAAATAGATTGGCTCTTAGATTTTTATAAAAAATTTTTTTTGCGGAATAATAAAAAAATGATTTTTGTTTTAGTATGTCAAGACAAGACTTGGAACACAATGATTATTTGCATTATTTAGTTTATCATTTAGCTGATAAATAAAATGTTACAGAAATTGGCCAACTTGCTTAAAAGAAAAATTATCAAAGATTATCGTAAAGATTGTCACAAAAAATTGGGGCATGTTTTGTTGTATTATAAGACAAGCCCATTTGTATTCAGTTTTTTTGATCAGTACACCCATACAAATAACTGGGAAGTTTTGGCAATTGTTAAGATTTTAAATAAATTGGGTTTTTGGGTGGATGTTCTTGATCGAGATATAGATCTCGCGGATGTAAAAAAAATAGAAGACAAATACGATTTATTTATCGGTCTCGGCGCCGGCAATTCAGGAAAATATTTTGCCAATTTGGCTGGAAAGTTAACTAAGGCCAAAAAGATTTTTTATGCGGCCGGGCCAGAGCCGGAATTAAGCAACCAACTTGTTTTGGATCGGTATAAATATTTTAAAATCAGGCATCCGGGTAGTGACGTTAAATTGCGTCGAATGATTACTGAAGTGGATATTGAAAAAGCAATGGCAAACACGGATGGCATATTTGCAATTGGCAACAAATTTGTTTTTGATTCATACGATAAATATCATAAAAATATTTATCGGATTTATCCGTCTTCTTCGCCGGAAATTATTTTTGATTTAAAGCAATTGAATAATTTAGACAGTAAAAAATTTCTTTATTTTGGTGGCAACGGCAATATTGTGAAGGGGTTGGATTTGTTGTTGGAAGTTTTTGAAAAATTGCCAGACTTGGAATTATATATTTGTGCTCCGCAAACCGAAGAAGATTTTAATCAAGTTTACTCTGATTTATTGGCCAAAAGTAAAAATATTCATTTTGAGGGTTTTATAAAAGTTGGCGGTAAAAAATTTAATGAATTGACTTCTAAGTGTGGCTTTGTAATATTGCCATCATGTTCTGAAGGTAACGCCACTTCAGTAACCACTTGTATGAGAAGGGGATTGATACCGGTAGTCACTTATGAATCCGGTATTGATTTGGGCAATTTTGGTTTTTTAATTTCTGATATCTCCATATCCGCTTTACAAAAACAGATTCGTCATTTGGCAAATATTTCTGACGAAGATTTTATTCGACGTATTCAAGCCACCTACTTTGAATCAACAAAATATACACAATCCGGTTTTACTTCTGGTTTCGAAAAAGCCGCCATAAGTGTTTTATCAGAGCATAAAAAATAAATTATGCGTAATTTTTTTTCTTTCCTTTCACTACTATTCAAGAGATATTCCTCTTCTAGTTTTTTTGTTTCCGCTCCGCAAATTATTAGCATGATTGTTGGTATAATAACCTTGCCAATAATTTTGAACAATTTGCCGACAAAAGATTACGGTGTTTTGCAGTTTGTGCTCACAATACAATTGTGGATGATTGTGTTTAGTGGCGGCAATATTACACTTGGATCTAAAAAGGGAATAGCAGAAGGTAAGGATGGTACTTTTTTCTACGCTTTTTTAAAAAGATTAAAATTACTGATAGTGATTGGTATTTTGGGTATTTTAACTACGGTATTTTTGTGGAATAATTCTTATTTTGCAATAAATAATTTTGCTGAGTTGTTTTTGATTTTAAATCTGTATTTAATTTTTGGTTATTTGCCACAAACAGCGTATTCTGAATATTTTATAGCAAAAAAGAAATTCAAAGAATTGGCATTCTTTCGTATTTTTTCTGGGACATTGGTGCAGGTGGGTGCGGCTTTGGTAGCATTCTTGTATAAAGATATTATGCTTTTTTCGATTGCTCAATTTGGTTTGTTGGCGATGACCGGTTGGATATGTGTTGGTTATATACTAATTAAATATAAGATATTGTTACATTACGGAAAAAGAGAAATAGAGACAGAGTGTTATTATTATGGGCTAAAACTCATTCCATCTCAAGTTATACAAGCGTCGGCGAGTTATTTATCGAATTTTATTATCGGTCCCTTTTTTGGTTTTATGAATTTGGCTATTTTTTCTATAGCTACCAAACTTGAGGTGTTGCTTCGCAACTCGTTCACATCAGTGTTTTATAGTCTGTTTTATTCGGATTATGTAGATAGGGGGAGAGACGGGTCTTTGAAGATAATTAAAAATAAAATGAACTTCACTTTAATTTTATCATTTTTAGTTGCCACGTTGTTGTGGCTAGCCGGGTATGTTTACATTAGATTTTTTTTACCACCGGTTTATCATAGCGCTATTTTATATTTTTTTATATTGATTTTAGGGTTCCCGGCCTTCATGCTTCAAATAGGGATTAAGACAATGTTAGAGGCTTTTTTTTATCACAAAGAATTGACTGTTATTGCTATTGTACCTAACATTTTGTTTATAGTGTTTATTTTACTGTTTGGTCTATGGTTGGGGATTGCTGGTATAGCCTTGGCCACAACCGCAAATGCATGGATTACTTTTGCTTTATACTATATAATAGTTTTTCATAAAGAATCTGTGCGGAGATTTTTAGGAAGAATTTAAATTAATTTTATGTGTGGTATAGCCGGAATGATTACCCTTGATAAAAGTAGTGTTGATAGATGTTTGGTTGAGGAAATAAACGAAAGTCAAAAACATCGTGGTCCAGATGATGAAGGCGTTTTTGTGTCAATGTCTGGACATGTGGTATTGGCTCACCGGAGGTTGGCAATAATAGATTTATCAAATCGCGGACACCAGCCAATGCTAGATCCAGAAAAAAGAGTTGTGGTCGTTTTTAACGGAGAAATTTATAATTATATTGAATTGCGGAATGATCTGCGTAAACTTGGCTTTTGTTTCAGATCAAATAGCGATACCGAGGTGATTTTAAATGCTTACAACGCCTATGGTGAAGACTGTGTGAAAAGGTTTGACGGAATGTTTTCCTTTGCTTTGTATGATTTGATTAAAGATCAAATGATCATCGCGCGTGATCCTATGGGTGTTAAACCTTTATACTATTATAAAGATGATAAAAGTGTTGTATTTGCTTCGGAATTAAAAAGTTTGGCAGAAAATTTACAGCGACGATTATCGTTGAATTATCAGGCGTTGTATGAGTATCTGTCACAGAATTATATTTATGGGGAGCACACCATATATAAGGAAATAAAGAATCTTCCACCTGGTTATATATTACGGATTGGTCAGGATGGTAAAATTTGTCTAAGAAATTACTTGGACAGACAAATAAAGGTGAAGAATGGTGGATTAAAATCGGCGGCAGATGAGTTTGAAAGTTTATTTGAAGAAGAGGTCAAGAGGAGTGTTCGATCAGACGTACCTGTAGGTATTTTTTTGTCTGGTGGAATAGATAGCGCCCTTTTAGGTAGCTTGATTTCTAAATATAATTCTAATCTTACCGCCTTTACAATTGGTTTTCATGGGGCTGACTTTGATGAGGCAAAAATTGCTCGTCGTGTTTCTAATTATTTTGGTTTTAATCATAAAGTACATTATTTAGAAGTGAGTGATTTTGCTAGTGTGTTAGATAAAATTATTTCTGCATTTGGTCAGCCGTTTGGAGATTTTTCATCCCTGCCAACATATTTTGTTTCCAGTTTGGCGAGACGTAATGGGATTAAGGTTGTCTTAAGTGGAGACGGTGCCGATGATGTGTTTGGCGGATATCCAACCGCCTATTTGCCTGCAGTTTTGAATTATTATGGCATCTTACCATTGCCAATAAGGAAAGCTTTGTCTGGTTTAGCCAAAATTTTACCAGCATCACATAAGAAGTTGGGTGTTGAAGAAAAGATTAAGCGTTTTACAAGTGGCGGTTTGTACAATTTTCAAGAGGCACATTTTTTTTGGAAAATGATTTTTTCTTTGGATGATATTAGACAATTGTTAAACAAAGATTTTTTTGAATTATTTTTTAGAAATTGTATAGATGATGGTTTTTTATCCTATTTTAAAGAGACCGAGGGATATTATAATAATAAAATTGATCAAACAATCATGGTTGACAGTAAGACGTTTTTACCTTATAATTGTCTTGTGAAAGTTGATGTTTGTTCTATGCTGGAAAGCATAGAGGTGCGTGTGCCGTTTTTGAATCAACGTGTGGTGGATTTCGCCTATAATTTACCGACTAATTATAAGGCCAGCATTGGTAAAACAAAAATTTTGTTGCGTCATGTATTAAAAAATCGTTTGCCAAACAACGTGTATTCATTAAAAAAAATGGGCTTTACCCCACCGCTTTCAATCTGGCTTAAGAATGAATTAAAGGATTATATGATAAATAGTTTTTCAGACGGAATACTATCCAGTATCGGTATATTTAATCAAAGTTATATAAATAATCTTTTAAATAACCATCTTTCCGGGAGAGAGGACAACACTCGAAGGATTTGGGGATTAATTTCGTTGGTTAGATTTTTTTCTAAAAATCCAACCTTAATTAAATAAGTATGTGTAAATTATCTATTATTATTCCAGCTTATAATGAGCGCGCCACAATTGGTCATGTAATTGAAGAGTTATTACATTTGGATTTACCGTGCTCTTATGAGGTAATTTTAATTGATGACGGATCTAATGACGATACAGTAGAAAAAGCAGAAAAAAATCAACAAGATAATTTTCATATATTTAAAAATGCAAAGAATCGTGGTTACGGCGCAAGCATTAAGCGCGGCATTAGGGAGGCGGTTGGCGACTATGTCTTGATTTTTGATGCAGACGGTCAATTTAGAGTGGAAGATATAAAATTTTTTTTGGATACTATAATAAGCACAAACGTGGATTTGGTGGTTGGCGAGAGGAAATCCGGCAGTGATAATAGTCCGTTGTGGCGTAAGCCCGGTAAATTTTTTATCAAAATGCTTGTCAATTATTTGTTAAATGAAAAAATTAAGGATATAAATTGTGGTTTTAGAATTTTTAAAAGAAACGTAATTAGCAGATATTTACACCTCTGTTCGGATAAATTTTCTTTTTCCACCAGCTCTACCATTGCCCTGATTAGTCGAGGTTGTGGTTATCATTTTTTACCAATAGAGATGAATAAGAGACAAGGGGGAAAAAGTGCGGTCTCAGTTCAAACCGGTTTTCAGACCATCATGTTGGTAATTCGTCTAATCATGTTATTTAATCCAATGAAGATTTTTTTGCCCTTTGGTTTATTATCTATAATCGTTGGTTTTTTGTGGGGTTTAAATTATTTGATCATTGGGCGTGGTTTAAGTATCGGAACGCTATTTCTTTTTATTGTTGGTATTTTTTCTGTCTTTTTTGGTTTGATCGCGGAGCAAATTTCTGAATTGAGAAAATCACAATTTGAAAAATGATTCTATGAAAATTTTGTTATTACAACCACTCGTACCTAGTAACATTTTATGGGGTGAGTTTGAGAAGGGTGAAGGATTCGTTCCTCCTATTGGTTTAATTTGTGTTGCCGCCTATTTAAGGGAAATAGGTCATGAAGTTGAAATAAAGGATGCTCAACTGGAAAAAATGTCAGAAGAGATTTTGGTTGGTTTTTTAAAAAGTAAAAATTTTGAAGTGATTGGCATACCGGCTTTTACAAATTCTGTGGCCTTTTCATATATAACTGCAGAAATTTGTAAACGCGTCCTACCTAATTGCAAAATTATTTTTGGTGGCGTGCATGCTACTATAATGCCCGAGAGAACATTGCAAGAATGTAAATATGTTGATTTTGTTGTTTTGGGTGAAGGAGAGTATCGTATGGGGGAGTTGATAAAATATATTCAAGGGGAAAGGGGTGTTGAATATATAGATGGAATAGGTTACAGAAAAGATGGAAAAATAATTGTTGTTCCGGCTTTTGGAGTTATTGAAGATTTGGACAGCCTTCCTATGCCGGCCTATGATTTGTTGGATATGTCAAAATATGTTCCGCATCCAACCCAATATAAGGTGTTACCAAATTTTCCGGTTATAGTACAAAGGGGCTGTCCATATAATTGTGCATTTTGTGGCGCTCACTCCGTACATGGTAGGAGAGCCAGGCACAGATCTGTTGACAATGTAATTGAAGAACTTAAGCTTTTAAAGAACAAATATAATGCAAGGGGTATTTATTTTCAAGATAGTACTTTTTTGATAGATAAAAAATATGTTATAGAACTTTTTAATCGGATGATTGACGAGAGGTTAAATTTAGTTTGGGCTTGTAATACTAGGGTTAATACAGTAGATGAGAGTATTTTGAAGTTAATGAAAAGAGCCGGGTGTTGGATGATAGTTTATGGAATTGAATCAGGAAATCAGAAATCTTTAGATTTAATGCGCAAAGGTGTTACGGTTGAGCAAAATGAGAGAGCTGTAAGATTAACAGAAAAAGCAGGCATAACCGCTTGTTGCTCTTATATCTTGTGTCTGCCTGGTGAGGATTATAAAGATGCTGTTAATACGGTGGAATTTGCTTTTAAGTTGAAATCTCCGATTGCCATGTTTTATCTTCCGGTTCCATACCCCGGGACAGATTTAATTAAAATATGCTCAGAAATGGGCGGTTTAAGACTTGATGCTAAATGGGAGGATTACAGTTCTGCAGATTTTTCTAATCCTGTCTATATAAACCCTCTTATAGGCAAGGAAAAGATGCAGGAAATTCTTAACAAGGCTTTTCGCGGTTATTATAAAAACCCAACCGTTATTTTTAAAAATCTATTATTAATTAGGTCGTGGACTGATATCGTAAAATATTGGCGAGCTTTCAGAGCTTTGTTTAATATTTAATTACATTAATCTATGAAGGAAAATATTCAATACACAACAAATTTTAACAGTCCTCTTACTAATTTTAGAAAAAATGTAAAAAGTTTTGTTGGTTTGGTGGCCTCGCTTTTACCGTTTCCGCCGATTTTGATTGCCATATTACATAGAATGCGTGGTGTAAAGATAAATAAAATTAATAAAGTATTTTTTTCTTACGACGTTTATTTAGATGGTATCTTTCCGGAATTTATAGAAATTGGTGAAGAGGTATATTTAACGCGTGGTGTCAAAATAATAACTCACTTTTATCCACCAAATGCAATCGCCGGAATTCTTTTGGATGGCAACAGAACTAGTGTGGGAAAAGTGGTGATTGGAGACAACGTCTTTGTGGGTGTAAATAGTATAATCTTGCCCGGTGTTACAATTGGAGATAACGTGGTAATTGGTGCTGGGAGTGTAGTAACTAGTAGCATTTTATCCAATCAAATCGCGGCGGGTAATCCGTGTCGAGTTATTAGGGAATTAAAATATTCACACGGAGTTTAATATTTTATGTTGAGTTTTTCAAAAATAAATTCAAAGTATTTTCCATATCTGTTTTTCATCATTGTGATAGTTGTGTTATTTGGATTAAATTGGCGGCCAAATTTTTTACCAACCAGCGATCAGGCAATGTTGGAATACATGAACATGGCCAAACACGGCAAGGTGTTTGGCCAATCTATAAATGGGTATACTGTAAATAATTTATATATATTTGCGGAGGTGGTGTATTTACTTAGTTTTGTGTTTAGCAGCTTTTTTATTAAATATTTATTACTATTGGTGTTTATAGTCGCATTCAGCTATTGGGTTAGTTTTTATATTTTAATGCGCTTAAGTGCTGGGCAAGTGGTTTTGTCATCAATTTTTGCGCCGATACTATTCATACCAAGGTTTGCTTTGGGTGGTGAGTTTTGGGGTATGTTTAGCTTAAATTTTGTTCAGGGACGTTCTTTCTATCAACCAATTGCACTCTTGTTGTATTTTTTGATTTTTCAATCATTGAAATCTGAAAACACAAAAAAAATGTTCGGTGCTGGAATTTTGTCAGGGCTTTCTTTCATGATTTATCCTGGCGGGGGTTTTTATCTGCCGTTGATTACCGGTTTGGCTTTGTTTTTGTTGTGGATTTTTAAGAAGTGCCAATTTGGATTGGTGCTTTCTTTTTTAATTGGTTATTTGGTGGGCATGGCTCCCAGTTTGTTGAATTATGTATTGAATAGTGACGCACAAATTGGCGGCGTGTTAAGTTCCTTCCTGTATTTAAGAAGTTTGTTTGATGTGGCCGGGTTTAACGAATTGGTTCATTCGCGTTTTCCTCACATATTTGGCAAGGGTTGGTCAAGAATGGCGGCGGAGGTTATTATTTTGTTGATAGTAATTTTATACGCGCGCCACACGCATCGGCATTCAAAGGCAGATTCCAAAGAAATTAAACCGTCAGATGTCACTGGCAGAGAATTTTTATTTTTTAATATAGTTTTTGCAGCCGCAGTGTTGTTAATTACTTTTGGAATTCCACTCGCGCAATATTTGATTGTTAAAATTTTTAATTGGCCATACTTTTTCTTTGAACAGCTTAGGAGTTCGCGCTATTTGTATTTGCCGCTCTTGTTTATTTTGATTAGGTATTTATTTTTATTATATTATGATAAGCGTCATAAGGTATTTTTGTTAGTCTTTTTCTTGTCTTTTTTTGGCTTGCGTTTTTTCCAGCCAGCCATAAATTTTTCGTTGTACAGGTTGCTGCCAGAAAGTTTTCGTCAGAGTATTGGCGTGGCCAAAAAAGATTTTATAACAGAAAAAAATGAATTTGAAAAAAAGAACCCAGATTTAATAGACATAGCTAATTATCTTAAAACAAATGTATCTAGTACCGCGAAAATTTACATAGACTCTGATGATGATGTTGCTCTTAACATCAGAAGTATCTCGGGACGTAGTACTAATATTTGTAACAAGGAACTTTCCTTGTTTATAATACAAGACGCATTGAATGCGGTATCTACTGCAAATAAAATACAGCTATATACAAGTATGATAGAAAATGGTTATAATAGTGATACTTTTGGTACACTTAAGAAAGATGGTTTTCAGTACTTAATAACGCCAAACAATACTTACTTGTCAGAAAATTTAAGTGGCTTGAGTTTAGAATATCAAAATCATAATTTTAAACTGTTTAAATTTTAGGGTATGTTTATTTTTGAAAACCTACAATCCAAAAAAGAAAAACTCTGTATTGTCGGCCTTGGCTATGTTGGCTTGCCTCTGGCAGTGCAATTTGCTCGTCATTTTTCTGTGATTGGCTTTGATGTCAGGAAAGACAGAATTGCTGAATTGAAAGCCGGAAGAGATCATACACTAGAGGTATCTGGTGGTGATCTGGCTTCAGTGGCAATAGAATACACAGATGATCCGGCAAAAATTAGAGAGGCTAAATTTATTATTGTGGCCGTACCAACTCCAATTAAAGCTGGTAATTTGCCAGACATGTCTTTAGTTATAAAAGCCAGTGAGACGGTTGGTAAAAATATGTCAAAAGACAGTGTTGTGGTTTATGAATCCACTGTTTATCCGGGCGCGACTGAAGAAGATTGTATTCCTGTGTTGGAAAAAATGTCTGGCATGAAATGCGGAATGGATTTTAAAGTGGGTTACTCTCCAGAGCGTGTAAATCCAGGCGATAAAGAGCACACAATCAATAAAATAGTTAAAGTGGTGTCAGGTATAGATGTTGAGTCCGCTGATCTAATTGAAAAAGTTTATGGCGTGATTACAAAAATACACAAGGCACCATCAATTAAAGTGGCAGAGGCCGCTAAAGTGATTGAAAACACTCAGCGGGATTTAAATGTGGCTCTTGTAAATGAGCTATCTATGATTTTTCAACAGATGGGTATTAGTGTTTATGATGTCTTAGAGGCCGCTGGTACAAAATGGAAT
>Ga0208373_1001282_pt1 | contig 34456 bp, 27 predicted proteins | sample RifOxyC2_FD_184036 | JGI IMG/M metagenome (GOLD analysis project Ga0208373, IMG submission 184036) | Soil microbial communities from Rifle, Colorado - Rifle Oxygen_injection C2 (SPAdes) | ecosystem: Environmental > Terrestrial > Deep subsurface > Rock core/Sediment | place: Rifle, Colorado... | reverse complement strand
TGTTATCCTCGTCGCTCCGCGACATCGTCTAACAGCACCTATGCGGAATTTATGAAAAAATCGTGATACAATTTTTTCATAAGCTCCGCATCAGGCGCGGACGTTAAGTGAAATAAATTTTGGCGCGCTATAAAGAGTAACATTTATATAGGAATTTTATTTTTTAAAGAATGAATATGGCTTTATCTAAAAAAGAGGAACAAATATTGAAATCAATTGTTGTCGCTTCTGAAAATGACCCTGACAAACCAGAATTTCCACCAGATAACCCTAAATTCCCGGCCACGCCGACTTTCAAAATAGAAGTGCCCGGATTTTCAAATGTATGGTTTAAAGATGAAAGTAAAAATTTAACCGGAACACACAAAGATAGAATGGCTTGGGAAATGGTGGTGACTTACAAAGAATTTTTACTTTCTAAAAAAGCTGGAAGAATTAAAAAGCTTCCAATTTTATCCATTTTGAGTTCTGGGTCTGCTGCTCTAGCAATTCAAACACAATTAACAAAATATAACTTACCAAACTTACATGTGTTGATGGATTCTTCCGCAGACCCTAAAATAGTCAGCAGTTTAGAAAAAATTGGATGTAATGTTTTTTTGGAAAATTTAGGTAGAAAGAGATTTACATGGGAAGATATCCTAAAGCTCACAAATAATGAAAATGGTTTTGATATCACTTCAAATGAAGCTTACGATCCCACAGTTAGATTTTACGACTGGTTAAGTTACGAAATTATCAACAATGATGCAGATTTTATTTTCGTGCCTTTTGGGACAGGTCAGCTTTATGAAAACATTATGAATGTGATCAAAAACGAATTAGGATATAAAAGAAAAGACCAAAGATTTAGAGGAACCAAAAAAACATTACAAAATGCTTCTATATTGGGAGCGACAACAAGTAATCCAAAATCAAAAGCCGACAAACTATATGCTCCATTTTTACCTTTCGCTAATTACTCTAAACAATGGATAAAATTTTACAGATATACCGGACTTTCTGGAGAAATGAGCGAGGTTTACAATCTTCAAGAAAAATATTTAGATAAAGCCATAAAAATTGCTGAAAAGATGGGGCTTGAATGTGAACCTTCAGGAATCGCAGGCTTAGGTTTGTTATTACAAATAAAAAATAAAATTCCTAAAGACAAGAAAATTCTTATTGTTAACACTGGCAAAACTAAATGGGTATAGACGCGCGCCAAAATTTACTCCTTCGCTCCTTTCAGTCGCTCGGGGGACGCTGCACTTTCGGTCGCTTTGCTCCCTTACCCTCACTTAACAAGGGATATACGGTTCGGGGCTCGACTCGCCCCTCACCCAAATTTTTCTTCCGCTACGCTTCAGAAAAACTTCGTATATCCCTGACGTTAGCCGAAATCGCTTCGCTTGCGAAATCCTCCGCTTTGCTCCGGACTTCGCATTTCGGCTAACGTCCGCGCCTACCAGCGCTGTTATCCTCGTCGCTCCGCGACATCGTCTAACAGCACCTATGCGGAATTTATGAAAAAATCGTGATACAATTTTTTCATAAGCTCCGCATCAGGCGCGGACGTTATGTGAAATTTTTGAAAAAAGAGATATTAATTTTTTTTCAAAAACTACACACAACAAGTGCTATGCGACTACGCCGGACGTGAAACAAATCTAAAATTATTTTATGACTAATGTGGCTAAAAAAATAAAATACGACTTCTATTGTGAAGAAATAATTTCTGGAAAAACCAAGAAAAGTGTACTTTATGACTCTGATACAGTAATCGCCTTTCATCATACTAGACCATTTTATAAAATCCACATTGTTGTAGTACCCAAAGAGCATATTCTTGATTTAACAGCTGTTACAGAAAAACATAGAAATTTACTTTGGGAAATTATCACTGTGAGCAAGAATATTATCAAGAATTTATCTCAGAATAATAAAGGCATAAGATTACTAACCAACTTCGGAGAATATCAAGATTCGCCACATCTCCACTTTCATATTGTTTCGGGAGATAAAATAAAATAATTTCAGATTTGTTTCACTGGCTCCGCCCAAATTTTTATTTTTCTTTTTTAATTAAATTAATGAAGAAAAATAAAAACTTCTCATATCCGCAAACGTTAGCCGAAATCGCTTCGCTTGCGAAATCCTCCGCTTCGCATCAAGCGAGTCTGTTATATAAATCCGCTTTAATTGTATTTAATCTATACAAATCTATGAAAAAATCAGAATACATTTTAAAAAGTTTTATAAATGCTTTAGGTGTTTTTGTTTATACCTCCGCCGTGTCACTGCTTCTCTTTAACGGACAAATTATTTTTGGCAAGGAGTCCAGTTTTCTTATGCCGCTTTTTCTTTTGCTTTTATTTATTATCTCGGCATCCATAACCGGTCTACTAGTTTTAGGAAAACCCATTCATCTTTATTTAAGTAATCTTAAAAAAGAAGCCTTTCTTTTTCTCTTTTCCACTTTAGCTTGGCTTGTTTTCTTCATTGTTATTATTGTGGCCGTTTTATTACTACTGTAATTTTTGGCAGATATTAATTTCTATAAAACCTTGTAAAATCGGTAGATTTGTTTTATAAATATTCTAGTATAAGCTCTTGCTTATCTTTAAAACCCAAAAAAGAAAGGAAATTTATTATGAATGACGCAAAACTTTTAGAAGAACCCGTAAAAGAACTTTTATCCTTTCACAAACTTGTAATAAAAACTATTTGGGAAATTATCAATCCCGAACCCGAAAAATCTAAACAAATAATCCGAAAAAGTTTTTGTTGCGAGTTTTTCCTCTTCGCTTTATGTTTGGAATTTCTTCAAAAATGCAAAATTTCCGTTGAAGAAATTCCAGAAATTATTAAAGAACTTCAAAAAATAAGAGAAAGAATTCCCCATTTAAGAAACGCCAATCTTCTTAGTGAAGAAGATGAAAAAAAACTTTCTGACAGGCTTTTTCAACTTTTAGAAGATTACGGCATTTCAATGTTGCGGGACACCGCTGAAATATTAAAAAAATCTCTTTAAGTTTTCTTTCCCTTTCTTTTTAAAGCCCCTTTTGGGCTTTTCTTTTTTTTCGGCCGCAATCCTCAAATTAAAGTTTTCCACATCTTTTTCTGATTATTTATCAGCTCTTTGCTATAATTAACTTAACGTGCTTGATTACAAGTAACTTAAAGGTCGTCCTAATTTTTTACAAAATCTTAAATAAAAAATATGCTCATTCAAACTTGGAGTAATGTAGTCGTTGAATCTTTGCAAAAACTTTGGATGGATGTCATTGGATATTTACCAACTCTTCTCGGAGCCATCATTGTTTTTATTATTGGTTTAATAGTAGCGGCAGCCTTTGGAGCGGTTGTCGGAAAAGTTATTTCTCTTCTTCGTATTGACGAAGGATTAAAAAAGCTTGGCGTGGAAAAATATTTTGACCGCGCCAATATCCGCCTTGATTCCGCAAAATTTTGCGATCGAGTGGTTTATTGGTTTTTAACAATCGCTTTTCTTTTAGCCGCAACGGACATTCTTCAGCTTTACGCCCTTTCTTCTTTCTTAAGAGACGTCCTAAGCTATATTCCGAGTATCGTGGTTGCCGTTCTTGTTATGCTTTCTTCCGTTATTCTTGCTAACCTCTTAGAAAGAATTGTCAGAGGTTCTATTTTATCTGCTAAGCTTCATTCTGCTCGTTTTCTCGGAGCCCTAACTTGGTACTCAATAGTAGTTTTCGGTTTCTTAGCGGCACTACTTCAACTTAATGTTGCTGCTGCGATAATCAATACTTTAATAACCGGCTTGATTGCTATGTTAGCTTTAGCTGGTGGTATCGCTTTTGGTATTGGTGGAAAAGATTATGCCGCTCATTTAATTGAGAAATTCAGAAGCAAAGTAGAGGATTAATTATAAAAATTCAAAGTAGTTTTTAATCAGCTCCGGCTTTGTGTCGAAGCTGGTTTTTTTGTTATAATTACGAAGAAGTTGATGCTCATCAGTAGTCTCCTAAATTATCCTCATCTTTTCTCTTGACATTGTTTTTAATCCGCTTATAATCATTACTGTTAATGAATATACTGTTAAACATAAAAAAACAAAGCGGCTGAAGACCTCTAAATTTATTTTTTTCAGCCGCGCTCTGCGCGGCTTTTGTTTGATAAAAATCATCTGGTAAAAACTTCACGTCTTTCGACCAAACTGTTTAAACGATTTGGCCGGCAGAAGTGGGAAGAAAAGGGTGGTTGTAAAATTATTTCGTTACGAAATTTAATATTTTCCGCCAAGACGAGGAAAGCCAGTAAAATAATTTGAGTCGTAGTAGGACTACGGTGAAAATCATTTTATGCCAGCTTGACGAAGTATTGGTGAAAAATAATAAATTGCAGTAGAAATAATTTTACAACCACCCTTAAGAAAGATTTCCAGTTTTTTGAAAACAAAAAAAGTTAAAACAATATAACTTCTCATTGTTGAGATGGTCGGAAAAAGGGCGTACGGTGGATGCCTTGACACTAAAGAGCGATGAAGGACGCGGCGTAGCGGCGATACGCCTCGGGGAGGTGCGTAGCAACCTATGATCCGGGGATTTCCGAATGAGGAAACTCTATTACGTAAAACGTAATAACTCTGGTTTAATCCGGAGAGCGAACCCGCTGAAGTGAAACATCTCAGTAAGCGGCGGAAAATAAAACAACTGTGATTCCCCAAGTAGCGGCGAGCGAAAAGGGAACTAGCCTAAACCAATCAGTGCGCAGCACTGGGAATATCAAACGCCAATAATTCCTGTTAAATAAAAATTAATTTAACAGGACAGATGATATCAAATAATTTTTAATTTATTTGTAATTTATCTCTTGGAATTTGGTTCTTCCACTGCTGTGCAGTGGCTGGGGTTGCAAGGTAGATACGTTCTTTATTTATCGCAAATCCTAAAGTCTTGGGAGGTGCGGTAAGTAAAGAGAAAGTTATAAATTCGTTTGTTAGCCAAACCGTGCTGGAAAGCCGGGCTAAAGAAGGTGAAAGCCCTGTAGGCGAAAACAAACGAACTTTTAGTATTTATTCTTAAGTACTTCGATAAAAGAAAACGTCGGAGGAATCTGCGAGAACTGTCTCGTAAGGCTAAATATCTTTAGTGATCTATAGTGTACTAGTACCGTGAGGGAAAGGTGAAAAGCAGGCCGGAAGGCCGATGAAATAGAACCTGAAACCGTATGCCTACAAGGAACCGGAACGCTACCGCTGTTGCTCAGCGTCCCGCTTCAATTTTTGATTTCTATTTTTTTTGGAAATTTAAAATTCGGAGCGCTGAGCAGCAGCGAGGCGCGACGGTGTGCCTATTGAAGAATGAGCCAACGAGTTTATCTGTCTCTTTTGTCTAACCTCTACGGAGGGGAGGCACAGCGAAAGCGAGTGTTAAAAGCGCGTTTATAAGGGGATGGATAAGACCCGAAGCCAGATGAGCTTGCCCTGGACAGGATGAACCTCGCCGAAAGGCGAGGGGAGGTCCGAACCGGTTGATCGTTCAAAATCTTCGGATGATCTGGGGTAAGGAGTGAAAAGCTAATCGAATCTGGTAATAGCTGGTTCTCTCCGAAATAGCTTTAGGGCTAGCCTCGAGTGTTTCTGATTGGGGGTAGAGCACTGGATGGTCTTGATAGGGTGAAAGCTCGCGAGACCAATCAAACTCCGAATACCAGTTAGATAACTCGGGAGTTAGAACGTGGGGGCTAAGCTCCATGTTCGAAAGGGGAACAGCCCAGACCGCAGATTAAGGCCCCTAAATGTTTGCTAAGTGTGCCAAGGTAGTGTAACGCCATAGACAGATAGAAGGTGGGCTCAGAGGTAGCCATCCTTTAAAGAGTGTGTAACAACTCACTATTCAATGGCGGGATGCGCCGAGAATGTACGGGGCTAAGCAAGCTGCCGAAATCGCGGACTCATGGGTTTTATTGGGTAATTTATAAAGATGATTACAAAACTATTTTATAATCATCTCATAGCACATTATTAAAAATTATGGCTGGCGTTTCGAACGCGCGTCGAAAACTCCTAATAAAATAGGAGCGGGGAGACATCCTCCCGCCAGCCGCCATTTTTAAATTAAAACTTTTTTTAAAAAGTTAATTATCCAATTAAACCCATGAGTGGTAGGAGAGCATTTCATGCGCGCTGAAGGCGGACCCGCGAGGGCTGCTGGAGTGCATGGAAGAGAGAATGTTGGCATGAGTAACCACAAAGCTGATGAGAAATCAGCTCCCTGAAAATTCAAGGTTTCCGTGGCACTGGCAATCAACCACGGGTTAGGCGGGCCTAAGGCGATGGCGAAAGCCGCAGCTGATGGACAGCCGGTTAATATTCCGGCCCTCCCGCTTTTTTCTAAAGGAGTGACGAAAAGGAGTAGGTCAAGCATCTTAATGGTTTGGTGTTTTTTACCGAGGGTGGTGGAAGATAAATCTTTTCACCTGCTTTTAATGGCGAACTTTAGGGAAAAGACGAGTCTTGGCTTTGGCCTGGATTAGTTGACTAATTACTTTTCCGAGAAAAACTTCTAGGGTTAAGGAAGCGGGATCCGTACCGGAAACCGACACAGGTGGATAGGGCGAGAAGCCCAAAGGGAACGAGTGAATTCTCGTTAAGGAACTCGGCAAAAAAGCGGCCGTAAGTTAGCAATAAGGCCTCCCTGATGATGGCGCCGCAAGGCGTTATCAAAAGGGCGCAGCGAAAGTATCTCTAGCGACTGTTTACCAAAGACACAGCTCCCTGCGAACTCGTAAGAGGATGTATAGGGGGTGACGCCTGACCGATGCGAGAAGGTTAACGGTGGCGGTGTCCAGCACTAAATTTTTAAAATTTTTGAAAATTTAGTGCTGGATGCTAACTGCCCGAAGCCCTCGTCAATGTCAGCGATAACTATAATCGTTCTAAGGTAGCGCAATTCCTTTCCGGGTAAGTTCCGGAGCGCATGAAAGGCGTAACGACTGGAGAACTGTCTCAACGAGAAGCTCGGTGAAAATGCGATTCCCGTGAAGACGCGGGATACCTGCAGCGGGACGAAAAGACCCCGGGAGCTTTACTGTAGCTTGATATTGGGCTTAAATTGTTGTTGCGTAGAATAGGCGGGAGGCTTTGAAGTTTCAACTCCGGTTGAGATGGAGCCGCCAGTGCAATACCGCCCTTTAATGGTTTAAGTTCTAACTCATTAGAAATCCTTTTAGGTAAGTCTAATGAAGACAGTGTCTGGTGGGCAGTTTTTCTGGGGCGGAATCCTCCTAAAGAGTAACGGAGGAGTTTATTAAGGTCGGCTAGAGTCGGATGGAAATCGACTCGATTGTGTAAAGGCAGAAGCCGGCTTAACTGCAAGACCTACAAGTCAAGCAGATGCGAAAGCAGAACTTAGTGACCCGACGAACCTTTACAGGAAGGTCGGAGACAACGGATAAAAGCTACCCCGGGGATAACAGGCTGGTGTTGCCCGAGAGTCCATATCGACGGCAACGCTCGGCACCTCGATGTCGGCTCATCACAGCGCGGGGCTGGAGAAGGTCCCAAGCGTTTGGCTGTTCGCCAATTAAAGTGGTACGCGAGCTGGGTTCAGACCGTCAAAAAAAAGAACCCTTAACGATAATCGAACACGGCGGCCTTATGCCGTAAGGCATATTGCAAAACTGACTCATATCGGTGAAACCCTAATAATATAAATTAGAATTTAACCTGTCATATGTTAGGATAATACCGAGGGAAGTTTTGTATGAAAAATAAAATTCAAAAAGCATATATTGCAGGATTTCTTGACGGCGATGGGAGTATTTACGTTAGGTTGAAACCTAATTCTACTTATAAGTATGGATTTCAAGTTGCGCCCTATGTTGTATTATTTCAATCGCAAAAAAGTCAAAAAGATTTTGAGAAAATTTGCTCACTTATCGGCTTAGGATATTTAAGAATTCGTAAAGATGGAATCCTTGAATATATTATTAGTCGAAAAAAAGCAATTTATAGTTTTCTTAAAATAGTTAAACCATTTGTGATTTTAAAAAAAGAACAAATTAATTTAACATTAAAAATCCTGAATAAAAAAGAAAGCGTTAAAAATAAAAACGACTTTCAAAAAATTATGAATCTAATTGATCGTTTTAGAAAATTAAATTATTCAAAAAAACGAAAAAAACATACAATAACCCCGTAGAGACTTGATTATTTTACTAATCAGAGTCCGCGATTTTTCGCGGGCTAACACGTCAGTCATCCTAAATTTAGGATGATGGTATAGTCCACACTGTTAGTAATAGCAGATAATGCAATTCTAGTTACTTTTTTGTTACTAGTTTTTTAATTTGCGTGAGACAGGTTGGTCTCTATCTGCTGCAGGCGATAAGCACTTGAAGGAAGTTGACCCTAGTACGAGAGGACCGGGTTGAACGAACCTCTGGTCTACCGGCTTTGCCACCAGGTGAATTGCCGGGTAGCTATGTTCGGAAAGGATAAGCGCTGAAAGCATCTAAGCGCGAAGCCTCTCCTAAGATTAAGTGCATGACCTCGTAGAAGACTACTACGTTAATAGGCTCTAGGTGTAAGGCTCGTAAGAGTTTTAGCCAAGGAGTACTAATGGTCTATTCCGGCCATCTCAACGATGAGAATTTATATTGTGATAATTAAAAATGAGAACCTTTGCATTTGCCGGTGTTCTATTTAAGTGTGCCCCACCTCTTCCCATTCCGAACAGAGAAGTGAAAGCGCTTAAAACTGATGATACTATTTAGGGAAAGTAAGTTATGCCGGCAATTGTAAGGGTTTTTTATTTAACTGAAAGTTTTCTCTCTTGGTAAACCATTCTTAATTTTCTATAATATCTTTATGTCTAATCGTTTTTTAAAACAACTTATTTATGGCTCTTTTTTTATTATTATTTTTCTTGCTTTCGGCTACGGATTTTTTCTTTTTATTTCTCCTACCTCTTCCTGTTTTGATGGAAAGAAAAACGGACTTGAAGAGAACGTAGACTGCGGCGGTTCTTGCCAATCTTGCGAAATTAAAGCACTTTCCAAGCTTGAGGTAATAAAAGCTATGCTTATTCCAGCTAAGGAAGGAAGCTCTGTTTTAGTTTTTCAAATTAAAAATCCTAATCCTTTTTATGGTGCCTCCAGTTTTTTTTACAAAGTTTATAACGAAACAGGAGAATTTTCCTTTCTGTTATCTTCCGGAGAATCATTTATTTATTCCGGTGAAACTAAATATGTAATTGAACCTCTTTTATCCTTAAACGCGGAATCTGTTAAAAATATTGTCGTTTCTTTAGATAATATTTCTTGGTCTAGGCGTGACGCTTTTAATTCTCCCGATCTAAATATTCGTGAAACTTCCACTAAACTGGAAAATGACTCTATTTCTGTTTCTGGCATTATCTCTAACCGCGACACTTTTAATTTTTCAAAAATCCCGGTTGAAGTTTTATTTTTTGATGCCGCTAATAATCTTATTGGCGCCTCTAAAACTGAAATTAAAGATTTAAAATCTTTTACTGAAAGACAGTTTATTATTACCTATCCTTCTATACCAGCCGACCCGGGGAAAACAAAAATTTTCTTTGATGCCAAAAAAACCGTATTTTAAAAAATAACTCTTTTATTTCTTTTTCTATCCGTTTAAATCTTTAAACTTTAGTAATGCTCTCTCACTCTTTTAAACTCCTTTTTCCCGTCTATTTTATCTGTTTTTTAAGTTTGGTTACTCTAGCCGGAATTAATATGCGCTATTTTTGGCTGCAATTTTCTTGGATTATTTTAGGCACTCTAGTTATTATAGCTTTTTGGCGTTTTGATTTGAGAAGCATTATTAACGACAGACTTTTTATTGTTTTATTTTACTTTCTCTCGTTATTATTACTCTTGATTGCCTTTTTCCTTTTTTCACCAATAAGAAGCGTCCGTGGTTGGATCTCTCTTGGTTTTTTTAACTTTCAGCCCGTAGAACTTTCTAAACTTTCTTTAATCTTATTTTTTGCTTATTTTTTTGCTAAAAAGCATATCGGCATCGCTAGAATTTCTAACATCATTATTCCATTTTTCATTTTTTTGATTCCGGCAGCCGTTGTTTTAAAACAGCCGGATCTTGGTTCCGTTCTTGTTATGTTTGGTATCTGGATTGGATTTTTATTAACTAGCGGCTTGCGTTTAAAACATCTTTTTTTTGGCTCGGCAATTCTAATTTTTGGCTTTTGTTTGGCTTGGTTTAGTTTTTTGGCAAACTATCAAAAAGAACGTATTATTGGGGTATTTTACCCGGAAAGCGATCCTCTCGGCGTGAATTACAATGTTATTCAATCAAAGATAGCTATTGGCTCTTCTGGATTTTTTGGAAAAGGTTTTAAACAAGGGTCTCAAGTACAACTAGGTTTTCTTCCGGAATCTCACAACGATTTTATTTTTGCCGCTCTTTCTGAAGAATGGGGATTAATTGGCGGATTTTCTGTTATTACCACTTTTTTTCTTTTATGCGTGGAAATTATTTACGTCGGCCGGCGTCTGGCTTTAAATAATTTTGATCGTTTTTTTTGCCTTGGCTCGGCATTGGTTCTCATTATTCATTTTTTTATTAACACCGGCTCAGCCACCGGTTTTTCTCCTGTTATCGGTCTCCCTTTTCCTTTTTTAAGTTATGGCGGATCAAATTTATTGACTAATTTTTCTATAGTGGCTATAGTTAACGCTATTGCTTTACGGTCATCATAAAATATCCGCTTTTATATTAGTGGGTGCGATTGTTCTAGCGGTTATTTTTTTTATCTCTCTTTTTTATTTTAAAAAAAACAAGGCAGACGAAGTTGTTGTTATTATTCCTGAAGGAAAAACAGTTAAAGAAATAAACTCTATTTTAAAACAAGCAGGAGTTTTAAATATTAAAGAAGATTTTTTAAGTTTAGATAAATCATTAGAAGGCTTCCTTTTTCCCGACACTTATAAATTTTACAAAAATTCAAATTTAACAATTATTAAAGAAAAATTTTTAGAAAATTTTCATAAAAAAGCGGAACCTCTTCTTATGCGTAATCCTAAAAACTTTAAACGCAACCTTATTTTAGCTTCTATAATAGAAAAAGAAGTTCCTGATCCGGAAGATAGAAAAATAGTTGCTGGTATTCTTTTAAAAAGGTTACTAATTAATATGCCCTTGCAAGTTGACTCTACTTTATGTTATATTAAAAGCCAAGAAGAGGCTTCTATTGACTCCAGTAAAAAAAGCTGTTACCCTATCTTTAATAAAGACAAGGAATACGAATCCTCTTACAACACTTACCGGTATAAAGGGCTTCCTCCTGCTCCCATATCAAATCCGGGAGAAAACGCTGTTATTGCTGTCTTAGACGCGAAAGAATCTCCATTTCTGTTTTATCTTTCTAATCCGACAAGCGGAAAAACAATTTTTAGCAAAACATTGGAAGAGCATAATGCCAACAAGGCTAAATATTTAAGCGATTAGAAAAATTTGCTTTTTCTAAATTAATAATTTCAGAAGGTGCGCAATTTTTAAAAAACATATGTCTCTAATGAGAGTTTTAAGCTCCTTTTTTTTGTGCTTTTTATTTTTTAAAATTATTTAAAATTTTTAAACTTTATGCCCAAATTGCCCATAAAAGTTTTTTCATCTCATTTTAGTTCATCAGTTGCCGAGCCAAAACTGGATGCCATTCAAAAAGATTCTTATAATTGGTTTTTAAAAAAAGGGCTTAAGGAACTTTTTCAAGAAATATCTCCGGTCAGCGACTACACCAATGAAGAATTAGACCTCTTCTTTGAAGATTATACATTTGACGAGCCAAAATATACCGAAGAACAAGCCAGATACAAAGACGCTTCTTACGAAGCAGCTCTCCGTGCTAAACTTCGCCTTGTCCGTAAAAAAAATAAAACCGAAGAAACCCAAGAAGTCTATCTTGGTGATTTTCCGGTAATGAGTGAACGCGGCACTTTTATTATAAACGGAGTAGAAAGAGTTATTGTTTCCCAGTTAGTTCGCTCTCCTGGCGTTTATTTTACCGCCAATATTTGGCGCGGTCAGAAACTCTTTGGAGCAAAGATTATTCCTAATCGTGGCGCTTGGCTTGAATTTGAAACCGAACCAACTGGTTTAATTAGCGTTAAAATAGACCGTCATCGTAAAACTCCGGTTACTGATCTTTTGCGTATTTTTAATTTAGTTAATAACGACAATATTAAAAAAGAATTTTCTTCCGTTGATTCTGGAAAAATAAAATTTATTGATATTTCTTTAAGTAAAGACGTTGCTTCCGACGCAATGTCATCCTATCTTGAAATCTATAAGCGCATTCGCCCAGGAGATTTAGCTACCGCCGAAAATGCCAAAAACTTAATTGATTCTATGTTTAATCGCTCCGACCGCTACGATCTTTCTGAAGTAGGACGTTTTAAATTAAATCAGCGCCTCGATTCAAAAGGAAATGAAAGTCATCTTCTTTCCTTAAATGATCTTATTTTAATAATTAAAGAGGTTATTAGATTAAACAATTCTCAAGCCGAAGAACCTGATGATATTGACCATTTAGGAAATCGCCGCATTCGTCCTGTTGGCGAACTTTTACAAGGAAGACTGCGCGTCGGTCTTGCTAGAATGAAAAGAGTTATCCAAGACAGAATGTCTACTATGGATTTTGACACTCTTACTCCCGCTCAGCTTGTCAACCCAAGAATATTAATGGCCATCAGTAAAGAATTTTTTTCTTCCTCTCAACTTTCTCAGTTTATGGATCAAATTAATCCGCTTTCTGAAGTGGAACACAAACGTCGTCTTTCCACTATGGGTCCGGGCGGCTTAGTGCGTGAACGCGCCGGCTTTGAAGTACGCGATGTCCATAGCTCTTACTACGGCCGTATCTGTCCCATCGCTACTCCGGAAGGTGCTAATATTGGTCTTGTTAATCACCTTTCTAATTTTGCTCGTTTAAACAGTCTTGGTTTTTTAGAGACGCCGTATTTTAAAGTTAAAGATAGAAAAATAACTGACGAGCTAGTATGGCTAAACGCTTTTGAAGAGGAAAAACACAAGATATCTCCTTCGGATGTTGCTTTAGAAGATGGGAAAATAGTAAACGGCATAGTAGATGCTCGAATAAAAGGGGAACCGGATGTTTGTTTAAGCCGTGAAGTTGACCTCATAGATGTTGCTCCTCATCAATTTGCGAGCGTTGCCACTTCTCTTATTCCATTTTTAAGGCACGACGATGCTAATCGCGCTTTGATGGGTTCAAATATGCAACGGCAAGCCGTTATTCCTTTAAAAGCTGAAGCTCCGATTGTTTCTACTGGTATGGAAGAAAAGGCTGCTCTTGACTCCGGCTATTTAATTATTGCTGAGAGCGCTGGTGAAATAATTGAAGTTGATGCTACTCATATTAAAGTTAAATACAAAGACGAAACCAAAGAATATAACCTTAATAAATTTAAGAGATCCAACCAATACGGTTCAATCTCTCAGCGTCCAAAAGTTAAAAAAGGAGAAAAGGTTAAGAAGGGAGACATTTTAGCCGATGGTCCTTCTATAGACAACGGCGTTTTAGCGCTTGGTCAAAACTTAACTGTAGCTTTCGTTTCTTTTGAAGGTGCTAATTTTGAAGACGCTATCATTCTTTCTGAAAACTTGGTCAAAAATGATATTTTTTCTTCTGTTCATATAGAAAATTATTACTGTGATGTTCGCGACACAAAACTTGGTCCTGAAATTACCACTCCTGACATTCCAAATGTTTCTGAAGAAAAACTTAAAAATTTAGATGAAGAAGGTATTATTAGAATCGGCGCCGAAGTAAAAGCCGGCGACATTTTAGTTGGAAAAATTTCTCCTAAAGGTGAAGCCGATCTCACCTCTGAAGAAAGGCTTTTACGCGCCATATTCGGAGAAAAAGTGAGAGATGTAAAAGATACTTCTCTTACTCTTCCGCACGGAAAATATGGTCGCGTAATTGGTATTAAAATTTTTTCTCGCGAGCGTGGCGACAATTTAGAACCGGGAGTAATTAAAAAAATCCAAGTTGATATTGCTCAACTTAGAAAAGTAAGAGTAGGTGACAAACTTGCTGGACGACATGGAAATAAAGGAGTAATTTCTCAAATCAGAGCTGTAGAAGACATGCCTTATCTTACTGACGGCACACCTGTTGATATTATTTTAAATCCTTTAGGAGTTGTCTCTAGAATGAATCTCGGGCAGATTTTAGAAACACACCTTGGTTGGGCTGCAAAAACTTTAGGTTATCGTGCTGTCACTCCCTCTTTAGCTGGCGCGACAGAAAATGAAATAGTGGAAGAACTTAAAAAAGCTGGTTTATCAGAAGATGGAAAAGTTGAACTTATTGATAGCCGGACCGGCGAACACTTTAATCAGCGGGTTACTGTTGGCTGTATTTATATGTTAAAACTCAATCACTTGGTTGAGGATAAAATTCATAGTCGTTCAATTGGTCCTTACTCTTTAATAACCCAACAGCCTCTTGGTGGTAAAGCTCAATTTGGCGGTCAGCGCTTTGGAGAAATGGAAGTCTGGGCTCTTGAAGGTTATGGTGCCGCTTATACTCTTCAAGAAATGTTAACGGTTAAATCTGATGATATTATGGGTCGTTCTGCCGCTTTTGAATCAATAATCAGAGGCGAAAAAATAAAAAATCCAAACATCCCCGCCTCTTTTAACGTTATGATGAACGAGCTAAAAGCCCTTGGATTTAACATCAGACTTATAGATAGTCTTTCTGAAAAAACTCGTTTTAACAGTGAAGAAAGCAATAATGAAGAAGAAAGGCCGAGAAGAAGAAAAACCGCCGAATAATAATTTTAAAAATAAAAAATAAAATATGTTTTTTGATTCTCTTAAAATAACAATTGCTTCTCCTGACGATATAAAAGAATGGTCGCATGGAGAAATAATCAAGCCTGAAACTATAAATTATCGCACTCAGCGTCCAGAAAAAGATGGATTGTTTTCTGAAAGAATTTTTGGTCCGACAAAAGATTATGAATGTTATTGTGGTAAATATCGTCGCATTAGATATAAAGGCGTAATTTGCGACAAATGTGGTGTAGAAGTAACTCGCTCTATAGTCCGTCGCGAAAGAATGGGTCATATTGATCTTGCCACTCCCGTATGTCACATCTGGTTTTTTAAAAATGTTCCGTCCAAACTAGGCTTAATTCTTGATATCCCCACTTCTAAACTTGAAAAAGTTATTTATTATGCCGCTTATATAGTAATGGGTGTTAATGAAGAAAATAAAAAACGAGCGGTAGACGAAATTAAAAAAGAATTTGAATCCAGAAAAAAAGAAGAAGGCAACAATAAATCTTCTGAAAAAGCTTTGGAAGATGCGACTGAAAACACTATTGAATCTTTAAAAAATTTGCGTATTGGTTCTGTTCTATCGGAAGCTGAATATTTTAATCTTGCTAAAAAATTTGCCGATGTTTTTAACGCTGGAACCGGCGGCGAAGCTATCCGTAAAATTTTAGAAAAAATTGACTTAAAAGCCGAATCTAAACGTATTGGGAAAGAACTTGAAAATTCAAAGGATGCTACTAGAAGAATAAAACTATTAAAACAAAATAAAATAGTTGTTTCTCTTTTTAATAACAATCTACGACCGGAGTGGATGGTTCTAAAAACCCTTCCGGTACTTCCGCCTGATCTCCGCCCGATGGTTCCATTAGATGGAGGACGCTATGCGACAAGCGACTTAAACGATCTTTATCGCCGCGTTATCAACCGCAATAATCGTTTGAAAAAACTTTTAGAGCTTAAAGCTCCAGAAGTTATTGTCGTTAATGAGAAAAGAATGCTTCAAGAAGCCGTAGATGCTTTGATTGATAACTCCGCCCGCACCGGCACTTCTCAACAAATGTCTTCTAGTCGCCGTCCTTTACGTTCGCTAGCTGATATGCTTAAAGGAAAACAAGGGCGTTTTCGTCAAAATCTTCTTGGAAAACGTGTTGATTATTCCGGTCGTTCCGTTATTGTTGTCGGTCCTAAATTACGCTTAAACGAATGCGGTTTACCTAAAAAAATGGCGCTTGAGCTCTTTAAGCCTTTTATTATTTCCAAAATAATTGAAAGGGGATTTGCTCACAATATAAGAAATGCTAATCGCCTTATAGAAGAAGCTCCACCGGAAGTCTGGGCTATTTTAGAAGAAGTTATTTCTGATAAAAAAGTACTTTTAAATCGCGCCCCTACTCTACATCGCCTTTCCGTGCAAGCTTTTCGTCCCGTTTTAATAGAAGATCTTGCCATCCAAGTTCCACCTATGGTTTGCGCCGCTTTTAATGCAGACTTTGACGGCGACCAAATGGCCGTCCATCTTCCTCTTTCCGAAGAGGCTCAAAAAGAAGCGCGTGAAAAAATGCTTGCTTCCGTTAATTTATTAAAACCTGCTACTGGCGATCCAATCACCACGCCTACCCAGGATATTATTTTAGGTTGTTATTACCTTACAAAAATAAAAGAAAATGGCGCCGGCGCTGGTAAAATATTTGCTAATGAAGACGAAACTGTTATGGCTTTGCATAATAAAGTCATTGACATAAATTCTCCTATTAAAGTTGGCTCTCCAAAAAATGAAGAAACTTCCTGTGGTCGTCTGATGTTTAATGGTGTTCTTCCAAAAGGTTTTCCTTTTGTTAATAAGACTTTAAATAAAAAAGAACTTGCAAAAATAGTTAACAAAGTAATTAACCAATACGGTTTTGACGAAGCTTTCGCTACTTTAGATAAAATTAAAACTTTAGGTTTTGAGTATGCTACTAGATCCGGCATTACTTGGGCTATGTCTGATCTGCACCTTCCTCCTGAAAAAAAAGGCATTATTGCCGAGGCTGAAAAAGAAATAGAAAGAATAAGAGAACAATATTTTGAAGGTATTCTTACTAAAGAAGAAAAAAGAGAACGTTCTATAGTTGTTTGGAATAAAACAAAAAGCCAAATTGCCGCTCTTGTTCCAAAAGCGTTGGATGAACATAATCCTATTTATCACATAATTGATTCTGGTTCTCGTGGCTCTTGGGCTCAGCCTGTCCAGATGATGGGTATGAAAGGCTTAGTGCAAAATCCTAAAGGAGAAACAGCTGAACTTCCAATAAAATCATCACTGAAAGAAGGTTTTAGCGTTCTTGAATACTTTATTTCCACCCATGGTTCTCGTAAAGGATTAACCGACACCGCTCTTAAAACTGCTCAAGCTGGTTATCTTACTAGACGTCTAGTTGATGTGGCCCAAGACGTTATCATTAAAGAAAAAGATTGCCATACTAAAGAAGGCGTTGAAGAAAAAAGGGAAAAAGATTCAAAAATAGCGCAATCTTTTGCTTCCAGGCTTTTCTCACGCACCACTCTGGAAAATATAAAAACAGGTGGAAAAACAATAATTAAAGCTGGAGAAATTATTAATCATGATCAAGCTGAAGAAATAGAAAAAAGCGATATTCAATCCGTTCTTATTCGCTCTCCTTTAACTTGCAAGACGCTTTATGGCGCCTGCTCTAAATGCTATGGTTCTGATTTAGCTAATAATGAAGAAATCAAAATAGGGGAAGCTGTCGGTGTTATTGCCGCTCAATCCATCGGTGAACCTGGCACTCAGCTTACTCTTCGAACTTTCCATATCGGCGGTACCGCTGGCGCTGATATTACTCATGGTCTTCCAAGAGTTGAAGAGCTTTTTGAAGCTCGCGTCCCGAAAGGAAAAGCAATAATGGCTGAAAGTGATGGCGTTATAGAAGATATCAAAGAAGGCGGACTAATAAAAAACATAGTTTTAAAAACGTCCGGCAAAAAATCAAAAATTATAGAATACCCAACACATCGTTCTGCGGATATTTTTTGTAAAATAGGCGACGTAATAAAAAAAGGTGATCAACTTTCCGAAGGCCACTTAGACTTAAAAGAACTTCTAAAATACAGAGGTATTTTAGAAGTGCAAAATTACATTATTAGCGAAATTCAAAAAATATACGGCTCTGAAGGTGCGCCTATTAATAATAAGCACATAGAAATTATTATTCGCCAAATGTTCTCACGAGTTAAAATTACTGAAGCTGGGGATTCCAGATTTTTAGTTGGTGATATTATTGATAAATCAAAATTCCTTGAAGTAAATAGAGCTATAAAAAAAGAAGGTAAAACTCCTGCTAAATCCCAACAACTTCTTATGGGCATTACAAAAGTCTCTCTTTCTTCCGAAAGTTTCTTAGCTGCCGCTTCTTTCCAAGAAACTGCTCGCATTTTAGTTAATTCTTCCATTGAAGGAAAGGTTGATAGATTAAGGGGTCTTAAAGAAAATGTCATTATTGGTCGTCTCATTCCTGTCGGTACTGGGTTTCACGGGGATGAAAGAATATCTATTATAAGCGAAGACGAAGCAAAAGAAGAAGCTTCAAACAGCGGCGTTGAATAGTTTTACCATTGACTTAAATTATTTTTTTTGCTACTCTTTCACCGATATATGGATATAAACGATAAAAAGAAATACGAAATAGGGTTTTTATTTGAGAACGAACAAGATGTTGCCGAAATATTATCCGCTTTAGAAAAAAACGGAGCGGAACGTTTAAATGAAATTCCTGTTAAAAAAATTTCTTTATCTTATCCCATTAAGAAAAGATCGCAAGCAAATTTTAGCGCGATTATTTTTTCCTCTCTTCCGGAAAAAATAAAAGACATAGAAAATAGCCTAAAATTTTCGCCTTCTATCCTTAGATTTCTAATCGTTCTTATTCCCGATAGTAATAAAAATTCTCGCTCCAGAAAAAGTGAACATCAAAAAAACGCTCCCAAAAATGAAACTCGTGATAATTTTTCTTCGGAAAAAGAAAAATATTCCGAACAGCACGATTATATTGGCGGTATTTTAAGTAATGAAGCTTTAGAAAAAAAACTGGAAGAAATTTTAAGTTAAATATATTTTTTTGCTTATTAGGTTGATTTTTACTTTTCTTAGGTTTAAACTCCAACAATGGACTTAAATAAAGTTTTTGTTATTGGTCGGTTAACTTCCGATCCGCAAACCAGAACTACTCCTTCCGGTCAGCTCGTCGCTTCCTTTTCCCTTGCTACTAATAGGGTTTGGCGTGATAAAAACGGGGAACGTAAAGAAGATACTCAATTTCATAATATCGTCGCTTGGGCGCGCCAAGCTGAAATAATCAAACAATTTACCACTAAAGGCTCAACTCTTCTTATAGAAGGGCATCTTCAAACAAGAGCTTGGCAAGATCGCAACAATCAAAATAGGCGTACTACTGAAATAATCTGCGAAAACTTGCAATTAGGCCCGAGGCCTGCTAATATGCCAGGCGGTGGTGGAAGTTTTTATTCAAAACCGCCGGAAAAAAATTCCGCCGATCAAGAAGAAAAATCTCCTCAAACTAAAGTGGAAGAGATGCCTTCTATAGATTTAGACGATACTCCTTCCGAAATTAAAGACGAAGATCTTCCATTTTAATTAAATTTATCAGCAAAAAACAAGAATATGAAACAGTGCTATTTTTGCTCGCAAAACCTAAAAAATATTGACTATAAAGACGTTGATTTACTTCGTCGCTTCATCTCTTCCAGAGGTAAAGTTATTGATCCGAGACATACAAGCACTTGTGCTAAACATCAAAGAATGGTTGCTACTTCCGTCAAACGTGCTCGTTTTTTAGCTTTCCTTACTCACGCTTCTTAAACTAAAAACTACCGGATTTTTTCCGGTATTTTTTTAAATTTTTTTATATGTCTCTGGATTCTTTAATTTTTCACTTTTTTTTCAATCTTGCCGGTAAAAATTGGTTTTTTAACGTCGTTAGCGTCTTCTTTGCCCGCTATCTTCCTTTTTTAATTTTTATTTCCGCTGTCTTTTTCCTTTTTTCTCTTCAAGACTGGAAAAAAAGGATTAATTTATTTTTTCTGTCTCTAGTCTCTATTATTATTTCTCGCGGCATTATTGCCGAATCTCTTTCCTTACTTTTTAAACGTCCAAGACCTTTTGAGGTTTTTAGCCTAAACAGTCTTATTCCTTCTTCTGGTTATTCTTTTCCTTCTGATCATATGTCTTTTCTTTTTGCTCTCTCTTTTTCCGTTTGGATTATTAACAAAAAATGGGGAGCTGCCCTTCTTTTTCTTTCTCTTTTTGTCGGTTTTGGAAGAATATTTGTCGGCGTCCACTGGCCGAGTGACATTTTAGCCGGTATTATCATTGGCGTTTTTTCTGTTCTTCTGTCAAAAAAGTTAATTTTTAATAATAAATAAAGCCCTATTAGAAATAGGATTTCCAATAGGGCAAAATACTTTTTTAGGAGTAAATTATTTTTTTATTTAAATAGCCAAAGAAAAACAGCTTTTTTCTTTCCCAACTACAAATTTCTTTTTTTTGGCGGTGCATTTATTACCGTCTGGAGAAAAAACCTTCAAATTTGTGCAGATGCATATCTTCTTCCCTTTTCTTCTTTGATTTAGTCGGCAATCTCTGCAAACTTCCCCATGCCCAGGCAATACTTCCTTATTAAATAGTACACTCGACATAACAAATCCTCCCAGCAGATTTTTTGTTGCGCGCCAACATTAAGCGCACTTCTGCAAAACCCTCAAGATGCTACTTAAAAGTATAAATTACTTATTTTTCTCTGTCAATTTTCCTGAACTTGTGCAGTTATTTTGTGCTGTAATTATACACTTTGCGCGAACCTTTTTCGAGCGGAAATTGAACGAATGAATCAGCCCCGCCACCGCCCCGCAGAGTCTCGGCGGACCCCAAAAATATTCCTTGCTTTTCGGATTTGCCTGCCTGCCCTGCCTACCGGCAAGCAGGCGGTAGGCAGGGCGTGCGACCAATTTTTTCTAAAAAGGAAAGGACATTTTTCTTTGGTGTTCTGCCCTAGAAGTTTCTGGGCAGGTGGCGGGACTAATGCGGTCTCGGTTTTGCGAAAACTATTTTTTGGGGAAAGGATTTCGCAAAACACTCGGCTAATCTTTTTTGAATTCGGAAGTCGCAAGCGGAGGAGGAGGGGTTTGGGGAGGAATCCTCCGCTTGCTCCGCTGTTTTCTTTTGGCGGGATTGGGGCGGGATTAAATTAACTTTCTTCGGTAAAAAAATTTCCGTATCTCTTCGACCAAGATAATTGATGAGGCAATTGGAATAATAATAAGCCATTCCAAAAGCGAGAGTGGTGTGGTGTGCAGGATTTTCTGCAAAAATGGCGTATGGAGCGCGAAAAGTTGTAGAAATATAACTATCACTGTGGCGCCGACTAGAAACTTATTAGAAAACGGATTCATCTGAAAAATAGATTTGCTTTCGGATCTGCAATTCCACGCATTGAACCATTGGAACATCGCAAGCGTTGTGAGAGAAATTGTCAAAGCTTTGGTAAAGTCAGTTTCAAAGTACCCTTTGAAAAGATAGAGTGTTCCAATGGCCATCGGTAATGCCATCAAGAACATCCTTTGCGCCATAAGTCCATCCACAATCCATTTTTTAGGTCGCTCAAATTTTCCTTGCAGGAGTTCTTGTTCTTTTGGTTCCATAGCGAGGGCAACATCAAGGAAGCCATCAGTAACAAAATTAAGCCAGATGATTTGAGCGGCGAGAAGAGGCAACGGGTATCCTAAGACAAGCGCGCCGGTAACAACTAACACTTCGCCCGCGCTTGTGGAAAAAAGATAAAGAATGACTTTTTTAATTGTCTTATAAATCCCTCTGCCTTCTTCAGCAGCTGAAACTATACTTGCAAAATTATCATCGAGAAGCACTATATCCGAAGCTTCTTTTGCCACCTCGGTTCCAATTTTCCCCATTGCCACACCAAGGTCGGCAGCAACAAGAGACGGCGCGTCATTCACGCCATCTCCGGTCATGGCCACGATTTCGCCTCGCTTGCGATAGGCTTGAATAATACGAAACTTGTGATCCGGCGTGACGCGTGCAAAGACGGTGGTGTGGGCAAGTTTTTCCGCTAGCTCATCATCGGACATTTTATCGATTTCTTCCCCAGTAAGGACACTGTCACCTTCACGCCAAATATCCGCCTCTTTCGCAATTGCCTGCGCCGTAAGACTGTGATCGCCCGTAATCATTACCACGCGCATATCCGCCGCTCTTACTCTCTGCATTGCTTCTTTAACTTCTGGACGAAGCGCGTCACTCATACCAAAAAAACCAACAAAAGTGAGCGGTGGTATCACATTCCCATCAACGCTCCGCTCAGTATCTGGATTTATGGCATAGGCAACTACCCGAAAACCTCCCTGCGCAAGATTATGGAAAACTGATTCTAATTCTTTTTTCTTTTCTCCGTTCAGAGTTTCGGTTTCATTTTTGTGCCAGATATTTTTACAAAGTTCAAGCACTTTCTCCGGTGCGCCAACGATAGTAAGGAAATTTTTGCCGTCAACCGCTCGAATTGTAGCGTGATACTTTTTTTGATAGTCAAACGGCATTTCAAAAATTTTCGGTGTTTCCTGCTCCAGCGCTTCGTGGCGAAATCCAATCTTTTCAGAGAGCACCAACATCGCCGCCTCGGTTGGATCGCCCGCAATCTTCCAAGTACTGGTTTCTTGGAAATATGACAGTCGCGCGTTGGCGCAGAATGCCGCAATTCTTCCGCTAAAAAGCAGGTCAGGATAATTTAAAAGGTCAATAATTTTACCATCAAGAATCGCTTCGCCCTTTGGCTCGTATCCGCTACCTGTGATATCAAAAATTTTGCCGTCCACATACACGCGCTGAATCAACATTTCGTTTCTAGTAAGCGTTCCAGTTTTGTCCACAGCAATAACTTTCGTTTGCCCTAAAGCTTCCACCGCCTGCAATCGCTTCACTAGCACATTGCGCTTTGACATTCTCCGAACGCCAGTTGCCAAAACTAAAGTCATTACAATCGGAAGCCCTTCGGGGATAATAGAAACCGAAAGTGCCACCGCCGTGGTGAACATTTCTTTGAGGGACTTACCAGAAAGAACGCCAAGGACAATTAGCGAGGTGCTGATGACGGCTACTGTAACGATAATAACGCGAGAGAGATAACGAATATTGGTTTTTAGAGGAATCTCGGTATCAATCGAGGAGATTTTCTGCGCAATTTTTCCAATTTCCGTTACGAGTCCGGTAGCCACAACAACCGCCATACCGCTTCCGCTTAAAATATGTGTACCTTTGAATACCATATTTTTCTGATCCGCCACTGGCAGATTGTCGGCTGGTACTACTGTATTGGTTTTAGTCACTGGTTCTGATTCTCCAGTAAGACTTGCCTCGTCAACTTTCAGGGTATTCCCGAAAATAATTCGTGCATCAGCCGGCACTTTTTCTCCTTCCTGCAATATAATAATATCCCCGAGCATTACCTCGATATCTGGGACGATAATTTCTTTTCCATCTCGCAATACAGTTGCCGAAGTCTCGGCAAACTTTTTCAAAGCAAGTAGGGTATTTTGCGCCTTACCCTCCTGAATTGTTCCTACAATCGCATTAAAAAGAAGCACCGCAAAGATAATCGAAGCATCAATAACTTCTCCCATCGCAAAAACAATACCCGCCGCGGCAAAGAGAATATAAATCAACGGACTTTGAAATTGTCTGAAGAAAATAAGGAGTAAGCCATCCACCTTCCCTTCGGGAAGTTTATTGAGTCCATATTTTTGAAACCGTTCTGTCGCTTCTTCTTTTGTTAGGCCGTGCTCACGCGAATCGAGCGCAAGAAGAACCTCGGGGACTGTTTTTGTATGCCATGAAATTTGTTGCATTATTGCCATAGGATTACTTAATCAAGTCTTCAATTGCGACATTAAGAGCTTTCGCGATTTTGCTCACCACAAAGACGGATGGCTTTTTAATAACACTTGTTTCAATCTTGGTAAGTGTTGTATAAGCCACATCCGCCTTACGAGCAAAATCGTCTTGCGAAAGCCCTAATTTTTGTCGCAATTTCCTTATTTTTTTGTCCTAGTTGATTACTTTCCATATATTGATAACCATATTACTATTGCTTAATTCCGAACAAGTTACTACTGGTGCCCAGAGTGGGAGTTGAACCCACAACCCTTGCGGGACACGATTTTGAGTCGTGCGCGTATGCCAGTTCCGCCATCCGGGCAATATTTATTTTAAAAATTCTTTTTCTATTCCTGACTTCAGATATTTTTTTCCTTTTCTTATATCTACTCTATTTGCCAGTTCCGCCATCTGAGCTTTTATTTTCTCTAATCTACCTGCTATAATAAACAATAACCGCCAAAAAATCAAAACATAAATTTAAATTTAAAAATTGTTTTTTGTATGTTTGTAATTTGGCTTTTGTGATTTGGAATTTTTATATTTATGGCTAGAGTAATTGCTGTTATTAATCAAAAAGGCGGAACTGGGAAAACAACCACGGCCGTAAATTTAAGTGCTTACCTCGCGGCTTTAGGTAAAAGAGTTTTATTAGTTGATTTTGATCCGCAAGGAAATGCTTCTTCCGGTCTTGGTCATCATCACAATCTTGAAGATTTAAGTATCTATCATGGGTTGATCGGTCAAACCGAACCGGAAAAATTAATTAGGGGATCGGCTGTTATGAATTTACACTACATCCCCGCTAATAATCATCTCGCTGGCGCTCTTATTGAACTTGTCTCTGCGGAAAACCGTGAATATTTTTTGCGCCGTTTCTTAAACAATCTGCGTCATCAATATCACTACATTTTTATTGATCTTCCGCCAAGCTTAAGTCTTTTAACTGTAAACGGTATGGTAGCATCCGATGAAGTTTTAATCCCGGTGCAAGCGGAGTATTATAGTTTGGAAGGCTTAAGCCAGCTTCTTGAAACTATTTATCTTATTCAAAACAACTTAGCTCATCCTTTAAAAATTACCGGCGCTCTTATCACTATGTATGACAAAAGGGAAAAGCTTTCCCGTGAAGTTACTAAAGAAATAAGAAGGCATTTTCGTCACCATGTTTTTGAATCAGAAATTCCCCGCGCCGTTGCTTTAGCTGAAGCGCCCAGCTTTGGCAAACCGATAATTCTTTACAACTCATCTTCTCCCGGAGCCATCGCTTATCAGCGTTTAGCCAGAGAAATAATTGAACAAGAAAAACAAATGAGCGAAGTAGAACGCGGTTTTGGTAATTTTAACATTAGAATCTAAATATTATTCTACAATTATTTTTTTAAATTATGCTTGGTAGAGGATTAAATTCTTTAATACCGGACAAAAGCGGATTGAATAGTCAAAATAATCCGTTAGGCGAAGAAATAAACTCTTCGTTTTCAAACCAAAATAATTATCCCGCAAAAAATCCGGCTGTTTTTCAAAACCAAGATCAGGTAAGTCAGTCTGTAAATCAATCCATAATCCAACCTGAAACCAACCCCTCTCTTCCTAATGAGGGAAAAAAAGAAATTAATAATTCTTATTTAGTTGAAGAAGAAAAACTTTTAGAACCGGTAAAGCCGGAAATAAAATCTTCTCTAACAGAAGAAAAAGAAAAAAACTCTTTTTCAAACCACATTTTCTTTTTGGAAATTGAAAAAATAAAACCCAATCCTTTTCAACCCCGCCGCTACTTTGATGAAACAGCTCTTAAAGAACTTTCTTCTTCTATTAGAGAGTTTGGCGTTATTCAACCTCTTGTTGTTACTAAAAACGAAATAGAAACTCCTACTGGCACCGACGTTGAATACGAACTTATTGCCGGCGAGCGCCGCCTTTTAGCGTCAAAAATGGCTGGGTTAGAACGCGTTCCGGCTATTATCAAAGGAGTTACTCCCAAAAAAGAAAAGCTAGAAATGGCTGTTATTGAAAACTTACAAAGGGAGAACTTAAATCCTATTGAAACTGCCCGTGCCTTTTCTAGGCTTCAAGATGAATACGCTATGACTCAAAGGGAAATAGCTTCTCGTTTAGGTAAAAGCCGAGAGGTGGTGGCAAACACTATTCGTCTTCTTTCCCTGCCAAGCCAGATGCAGGAAGCTGTGGAAAAAGGGCAAATTTCTGAAAGCCAAGCGCGCCTTCTTCTTTCTATTTCCGATATTACTGTTCAACAAAATCTTTTCAACGAGATTCTGCGTAACAGTTTAAGTGTGCGTGAACTGCGTAACCGTATTATTTCCATTAACGCTCGCGCTAATGCCGTGGAGCGTTTTTCTGAAGTTGACCCGGAAATAAAATATATTCAAGAAAGGCTGGCAGAAATTTTAGGCGCCAAAGTGCGAGTGGAAAAAAGCGGCGATTCCGGAAAAATTACTATTTCTTTTAACTCTTCGGAAGAACTTAAAGGAATTATAGAAAAAGTAGTCAAAGAAAAACTCTAATATCGCAAACTAAAAATTCTTATTTTTGTTTTTTAGTCCCTTTCTTTTAGTTGCTTGCCGAATATGCTCGCGAGCCATATTTGTTTTTACGAATTCCAGCCAATCTGGTGATGGCTTTTTTCCTTTTTGTTTCAAAATTTCCACTAAATCTCCGGAACTTAAAATATAATTTAAAGGAACTATTTTCCCATTTACTTTCGCTCCCACTGCCTCATCGCCAATTTTTGAGTGTATTTGATAAGCAAAATCAACCGGTGTCGCTCCGGCTGGCAAATCTTTTACTTCGCCTTTTGGAGTTATAGCAAAAATCCTATCCTTAAAAAACTCAACTTTTAAATCTTTAATAAAATCTGCCGGTGCGCTTATTTTATTATGCCATTCTTTTAATTGTTTTATCCATTCCATTTCTCTCATTGAATTTAAAACATCTTTTTTATCCAAACTCTTGTATATCCAATGTGCCGCTATGCCGTTTTCTGCTTCCTCGTGCATTTTCTCTGTTCTTATTTGAAACTCTGTTATTTTTCCATTTAAACAAAAAACCGTGGTATGCAAACTCCTATACCCGTTTGGTTTTGGCATAGCTATATAATCTTTTATCCGTCCCGGTAAAGGTGGCCAAAAACTATGGATCACTCCCAATGTTGCGTAGCATTCTTCAATTGTTTTAACGATTATGCGAAAAGCTATTAAGTCATATACTTGGCTTAATTCTTTTTCATCTCTTTTAATTTTTTTATATAAACTGAAATATCTTTTTGCCCTGAAATTTATCTCTTTTGGTTTTATATTATTTTTTTCTAATGCCTCCTCTGTTACTAATTGAACTTTTCTTAAATATTTTTCTCTTTCTTCAAATTTATCTTTTACTTCCTCTAAAAGTTTTCTATGATCTTCCGGATAAATAAAAGGAAAAGCGAGATCTTCTAATTCACCGCTCAAATTTTGCATTCCTAAGCGATAAGCGAGAGGAGCGTAAATTTCTGCCGTTTCTAGTGCTATTCTTTTTTGTTTTCCAATTGGTAAAGCTGAAAGAGTCTTCATATTATGCAACCTATCGGCAAGTTTTATTAAAACCACTCTAATATCTTGACTTAAAGCCAAAATCATCTTGCGTAAATTTTCCACTTGCGTTTCTATTCCTCTAAACTTTACCTTTCCAAGTTTGGTAACTCCCTCTACTAAAAACAACACTTCTTCTCCGAAGTTTTTTAAAAGTTCTTCTTTTGAAACTTTTGTGTCTTCTAAAACATCATGCAAAAGCCCGGCTGCTATGCAAATATCATCTAATTTCCACTTAACAAGCTGTTCTGCCGTTGCTATTAAATGATTAAAATATGGCTCTCCAGTCAGCCTTTTTTGTCCGTTGTGGGCCTTTTTTGCAAACTCATAGGCTTTAGCCACTAATCCTTCCAGGTTTTCCTTTATAAAACTCTTTATCATTTTTAACTATAAATCTACCAGTTTTTATTTTTTAATCAAAAAAACCGGTCTCATCAACCGGTTTTCTCTTTTTTTTCTTCTCCTGGCTTTTCCCATACCGCATGATCGCACTCTGGATATCTTGAACATCCCCAAAAAATTTTTCCCCGCGCCCGTCCTTTAGAAACTCTTTTTGATACTAATTCTCCTTCTTTGCATTTTGGGCAGATAATCCCTGTCTTCTGCGATTCAAACTTTTTAAATCCGCCAATTCCACCTTCTAATGTTTTTGTGTTTTTACACTCCGGAAATCCGGAACAAGCAAGAAATTTTCCAAACCTCCCTATTTTTATAATCATCGGCTTTCCGCACTTCTCACATTTTTCATTTGTCTTTTCTTCTGGCATTATTTCTTTTTTATCAAGCTCTAAATATTTTTCTTCTAGTCTTTTTGCAAATGGCCCATAAAACTTGCTTATTACTTCCCGCCACTTTGAAACACCGAGAGCCACTTCATCCAACTCTTCTTCCACATCCGCCGTAAATCCAATGTCTACTATTTTAGGAAAATGTTCAGTCAATAAATTATTTACCACTCCTCCAATTTCCGTCGGCTCAAACCTTCTTTGCTCATTTTTTATTACATAATTTCTTGCTTGTATCACAGATATTATGGAAGCATAAGTAGATGGCCTGCCTATCCCGTTTTCTTCCATAGTTTTTATCAAGCTTGCCTCGTTAAATCTTGCCGGCGGTTGGGTAAAATGATTTTCTAAAGCGGCTGAAAGTATTTTTCCCTCCGTATTTTCTTTAAAAGGCGGCACTTCATTCTCTTTAAACTTTGACGGCCACACTTTTAAAAATCCGTCAAAAACCAATGTACTCCCCGAGGTTTTTAAAGTATATTTCTTTTTTTCTCCTGCTTCCGCCTCCGCCGTTATTGTTTTAAAAACTGCCTTCGGCATCTGCGAAGCGACAAATCTTCTCCAAATTAAATCGTAAAGTCTTTTTACATCTTTTTCCACCTCTATGTCTTCACTTGTCACTTCCGGCTTTGTTGGTCTGATAGCCTCGTGTGCCTCTTGGGCTAATTTTGATTTTCCGGAAAACTTTCTTGGCGCTTCCACCGCATACGCACTGCCGTATTTATCTTCTAAAATTTTTTTTACCGCCGCCAATGCTTCTTTAGCTATATTTACAGAATCCGTTCTCATGTAAGTTATCAATCCCTTTTCATAAAGTCTTTGCGCTAGCATCATTGTTTTTTTTGAAGAAAATCCCAGTCTTTTTACTGCTTCTTGTTGTAATGTGCTTGTTATAAACGGCGGCAGTGGTGTTTTTTTTACTTCTCTTGCTAAAACTTTAGTTATTTGGCAGTCCGTTTTTTCTTTTAAACTTTTTTCTGCCTCTTCCGCTTCTTCTTTATTAATTATTCCCGGCGGCTCTATATTTTTTTTATTTATCTTGCTTAACAAAAAAACCGCTTTCGCTTTCTCTTCCTTTTCAGTTTGCGCCTCTATTTCTGCTGTTATTGTAAAATATTCTTCCGGTTTGAATGCTTTTATCTCTGCCTCCCGTTCCGCTATTAGCCTTAAAGCTACCGACTGCACTCTTCCGGCTGAAAGTCCTCTCGCTACTTTTTTCCATAAGAGGGGAGAGAGCTTGTATCCCACAAGTCTATCTAAAACCCTTCTTGCTTGCTGGGCATCCACTAAATTCATATCAATTTCTCGCGGATTTTTAAGCGCCTTTTCTATGGCTTCTTTCGTTATTTCATGAAAAGCGATTCTTTTTATTTTTCCTTCCTGAAGCTTATCTTTTAGTTTTAAAGCTTCCACTAAATGGAAGGCAATTGCTTCTCCTTCTCTATCCTCGTCAGTGGCGAGTATTATCTCTTCCGCTTTTTCCGCCTCTTTTCTTAATTTATTTACCTGTTTTCTAGCTTTTGTCGGAATGACATACTTCGGCTCAAAATCATTTTCCACATCTACTCCAAGTTCGCTTTTTGGAAGATCCCTCACATGCCCAAAAGAAGAGTCTACCTCATACTCTTTTCCTAAAAATTTTGTTATTGTATTTGCCTTTGTCGGCGACTCCACAATAATAAGTTTGTTTGGCATACTTTATTTTAATATGACCGTCACCGAATGCACTTTTATAACAAGATTTTCAAAATTCATGATAATTTTTTAACTTTCTAACTTATTCTATATTTTCCGCCTTCTTCCGCTATTATTCCTTCAGCTTCTAAAAACGCTAACTCTTGGTTCACTTCTTGTGCCGTAAGTTTAACGGCGTTTATTATTTCGTCAATAGAAACTGCCGCTGTCTTTTCTTTTATTATTTCCAAGATTTTTTTCTGCGTTTCATTCTTAATTTGCGCAATTACTTTATTTTCAACTGAAAACGTTTCTTCCGCAAGTCCTAAATCTTCTAATAACTCTTCCAGTGAAGAAACGATTCTTGCTCCTTCTCTAAGAAGTTTATGCGATCCTTTAAAATTTATATGCGTAATTGGCCCCGGAACTACATAAATATCCCTGTTTTGTTCTAAAGCAAATCTAGCCGTTGCTAAAGCTCCGGATCTTTCCGGCGCTTCTATTATTAATATCGCAGAAGAAAGTCCGCTTATTATTCTATTTCTTTCTAAAAATCTGTAAGACAGGGGAGGCGCTTTCGGCGGATACTCTGAAATCAACGCGCCTCCTTTTTCTATAATTCCTTTTGTCAGATTATAATTTTGCCTTGGATAAACGGAAGAAAGGCCGTTAGCTAACACGGCAAATGTTTTTCCCCCTGCTTCTAAAGCGCCGCTATGCGCCGCCTCATCTATTCCAAGAGCTAAACCGCTTATAATAGAAACTCCTCTTTTTGCTAATTCTCTTGCAAACTCTTTTGCCGCTTTTTTTCCTTCATACGTGGCTTTTCTGGTGCCAACTATCGCCGTATTTTTATTATTTTTTTTGTCACCAAACTCCTCACAATTTTCCGGCAACTTTCCTTTATAATAAATAGCTAAAGGAGTAAACGGTATTTCCAGTAAAAAATTTGGATATAAAGCATCTTCCTTAAAAATCATTTCTATTTTTTCCTTTTTAGCCTCTTCCCATTCTTTTTCTGGTTCAATCTCTTTTTTCTTTTCTTCTGGTAAAGAAAAAAAAGCCTTTTCCCAACTAGGAAATTTTTCTCTTAAAGAAGAAAGCTTGGCGTAATTACTGTCTAAAACAATATTTAACGCGTTATAAAAAATTTTTTCCTTTTCTGTTTCCATTTTTTCTTTTTCCTTTTCTTATGCTAATATTATAAAGTCTTATTCATTTTTTGTCTTTCTTTTCTTTTTTATGTCTCCTGATAAAACGGTAAAAATATTAAAGCAAGCAATTGGAATTTCTGCTCTTATTTTTTCCGCCATTATTATTACTGAAATCGCGCTTGTTTTTTTTCTGCGTTCCTCAATCTCCTCTAAAGCTACCGAAGCTGAAACGGTAAATAGTTCAATTCGTACTAAAGCTGGAGACGTTGAACAACGCTCCGCCTTAAGAAGTGAAGCCGCCGAAGCCGCGCCTCTTAACGCTTCTTTGAAAAATATACTTTCCAATAAAGATTCCCTTCTTGGTCTCTCAAAAGATCTTAATGATACAGCCAACCTTTATAGTGTTAACTTAGCTTTTTCTTTTACCGGAGAAGTTGAAGAAAAAAAAGACCCGTATGGCAAAGCTGGTTTTTCTATGACTGTAGACGGCGAATATGGCAAAATAGTTAATTTTCTTAAAAAAATAAATTCCGGCCGTTTTATTTTTGACATTTCCAATATTGACATTCAAAACCGTGAGGGCACCAATATTTTCCGTCTTTTAGCCCATGGTTATATTCTTTACAGAAAATAGTCCGTATTAAAATAAATGACTGAAAAAATTTCAAAAATATTTAAAGATATTATCCGCAGTCGTCGTGAATTGACTTTTCTTATTATCGGGTTTTTAATCTTTATTGTTTTAGTTTCGTTCCTTTATTCTAATATTAAGTTTTTAGTGGATAGTTTTAACGCTGTCTTTGATGTTGGGGGCTCTGGAGGTGCGGTTCAAAAACAAATCTTCAATATCAAAGACGCCAAAAGCATCCTTGATCAAAAAAATTAAGTCTTCAACGCGCATTTTTTAAAACGCTTGCCTTGTAAAATACTGAATGCGTAGTTCAATAATAAAACATCCCGATAAATATTTTAGTGGGCGGCTAGTTCAGTGGTAGAACGCTGTCCTGATAAGACAGAGGTCGAAGGTCCGATCCCTTCGCCGCCCACCAAAATATTTATCAAGACTATGTTTTTAATAAAATAAATTTTAAAATATATGAACTCAAAACTTCCTAAACCGCCTAAAAAAGCTATAATTTATGAAGATCAATTTTTATACGTTTGTTTAGCAACGCATCCGATTACGCGAGGACATGTGGTAATTGTTTGGAAAGAAAATATACCGGATTTACGTCGCCTTATTGAACGCGATTATGATTTTCTTATGGATACGGTTAACGCTGTTCGTAACGCTATGCTTAAAGCGCTTAAAATCAAAAAAGTTTACTTAATTTATATGGACGAAACACAACATGTCCACTGGCATCTTATTCCCCGCTACAACGAAAAAGGTTACGACGTTTTTTTACATAAACCGGCAAAAATAAAAGATTTTTCTTTAGCTCAAAAAATAAAACATTTTTTAATGTTTAAATAAAAGAAAAGTTTGTCTTTTTTTGTTGACAAAACAATAATATAGTGCTACATTTCACACAGAATTTTTAAATAGCTTTTAAAAGCTAAACGAAACGTTGAAAGGAAATGCGAGATGGACGTAAAATTCAAAGAAATGCTTATTGAAGCGGAAAAAATCCGCGCAATTTGTCGCCGCACTAATAATATCGGCCCGCATGCAGAGTATATGGGGGGTATGACAAAATACGGCACAAAAAAAGGGTTTCTTACTGGCGAAAGTGAGGAGTACTTAAGCCAAGCGGCAGAAATAGCCGCCTGTATTCTTGAGGTAAACTACGGCGAAACGATAGGTTCGGTGCTTGATTCTTCTCATGAGCGTAAGCTTGATATTATTAAAAGCGCAAAAGAGAAGGTGAAAGCAAAATTTAAATCCACCACCGAGTGCGGCCGTTAGTCCCTCTCATCCGATTTATCCTATCTGCGCCTTGCGGAAATTCGGAAAAAGCAAACCGAATCGCAAGGCGCTTTTTATTTTCGTTAATTTATAGTATTATTTTTTTGACATATTTTTACCTCAAAGGACGATTAGCTCAGTTGGTTAGAGCGCTTGCATGACACGCAAGAGGTCACTGGTTCAAATCCAGTATCGTCCACAAAAAATAAATATGGGTTAGCCCCTCACTTGAAAAGCATATGTTTTTTGTTTACGTATTATTTAGTAAAAAAGATAGTAAATTATATATTGGTTTCACTAATAATCTAAAGCGTAGATATAAAGAGCATCAGCAAGGATTAGTGATATCAACAAAAAATCGTCTTCCTCTAAATCTCGTATATTATGAGACTTATACTTCTAAAAAAGATGCAGCAGAGCGAGAGCAAAAACTTAAACAATTTTCAGGAATAATGACGCATTTGCGAAATCGTTTAAAAAATTCTATTATGCTTTTCAAGTGAGGGGGCCGTTAGCTCAATTGGTAGAGCGCCTCGTTTGCAACGAGGAGGTAGCGAGTTCAAACCTCGCACGGTCCACATCGCCTAAATTTTTAAAAAGAAAAGCCCGTTTTTAAAACGAGCTTCAGTTCAGAGAAAATAAAAGAGAATAATTTTATGCTTTTAAAATAACTGCTTCTAGAGGAGGACGAATAAATATACCCCCTCTTTCTCCTATAACTATCTCTTTTGAAGAAGAACTTATAAAAGTCTCTTTTCTTGGAGTTTCAGGAAAGCAAAGAGCTACTCCTTTTATCATTAGAATGTCTTTGATTGCCTCAATAAAACTCCTTTCTCCTTCTACCGGAAACATTTCTCCGTTTTTATATGGAGCATTTATCCCTTTTTCTAATAATTCTTTGTGTGCTTCCGGTGTAATTTTAATAAATACCGTTACTCCTGTTTTGTAAATTAAAGCATACTTATCCATCACACTTCTCCTTTTCTTTTTCCGCTAAAAGCGGTTGTTTAAAGTGCTAAATACCAGATAACAAAATCCGGAATTAAAAACTCCTGCGCTAGGCAGGAGTTTTGATTCAAAGTTGGATTAAATTAAATTCTATAAATCAAAAATTCTGCCTACTGCAGGGTTGGTAAAGTAAAAACTAAAGCTAAACCAAATTGAGTAAGTAGAAATTTTATTCATGATTAACGCTAACTAATATAACATGGTAAAAAATAAATATCAAGAATATTGTTAATATTTAACAACTTCACTTTTTCTATTGATAAATTTCTGTAACCTGCCATAATATAACTATACTATTTACAACTCGCACCTTCTTTCCCCCAGCCCAACCCCGTTTCATAGAGGAGGGGGCAACCAGCGAGGAGGAGAAAACTTCCTTTTCTCCTCCTCGCGCAAACAATCAACCCAATAAAGGTTGTTTTTTTTGTTAATTTTCTTCCATTTTTCCCTTTAATAAGGGGGTATGTCCAGGTTCAGATAGATATCCGCCACCTTAAGTTTGTAAAGTAATAACATCTTTTGTCGGCAGCCGACTAGTTTGCCGCTTATCCAAATATTGATT
>Ga0208373_1001281_pt1 | contig 34468 bp, 29 predicted proteins | sample RifOxyC2_FD_184036 | JGI IMG/M metagenome (GOLD analysis project Ga0208373, IMG submission 184036) | Soil microbial communities from Rifle, Colorado - Rifle Oxygen_injection C2 (SPAdes) | ecosystem: Environmental > Terrestrial > Deep subsurface > Rock core/Sediment | place: Rifle, Colorado... | reverse complement strand
TTGCTTATTTTCTTTTTGATGGTTTGAAAAACGGAATTTGTTTTGATCAAAAGATTCTGCAAACTTTTACTATTAGTAAGCCGTTTTTTATTGCTGGTGGAATTAATAGCATGAATCTTGAGAATATTCTGCAAACATATAAACCTGACGGGATAGATTTAGCTTCGGGGGTGGAGGGGATCGATCCTGCTCAAAAAAGCTATATGAAAATTAAATCTATACTTCGAATTGCTAAAAAAATAAAAGTATAATATTATATTATGGCAACAAGTAAGCTATTTGTTGAAAAACATGGATGCACAAAATATTAATTTTAAACCACAATATATACCTAGACAGAAAAAGGTTATTTTAATCAGTATTTTGATTATAATCGCGATATTACTGACTGTTTTTTATACGCTGACAAGTAGAAATTTAAAACATTTGCTGAGAGAAAATTTAATCAGCATGGCTTATTTGGGCAGTTTGCAAATAAATGGCGATTATCTTGAAAAGATAAATATTGAAGAAGATATGTATACTGAAGAGTTTAAAATGATATCTGATCAACTTAATCAAATTAGAAAAGTTCATGCTGGCATACGATATGCTTATACAATGAGAAAAACTGATAAGCCTGATACGGTTAAATTTGTTGTTGATGCTGATAATTATTTAACTGTAGAAAAAATTGATAGAAACGGTAATGGCATAATTGATCCTAAAGAAGAACTTCCTATTCCCGGGGAAGAATATAATTATAGTCATGCCCCTCAGCTTGGCGAGGGATTTTCAGTTCCGACAGCAGATTACGAAATCAATCACGATCAGTGGGGCGATTGGCTGTCTGCTTACGCTCCAATCAAAAATTCTAAAGGCGAAACTGTGGGGATTTTGGGCATTGATATGACGGCAAAAAATGTAAAAGAGGTATTAAATAGCATGCAAAGAGCGATTGCGATGTTGGTTGTGTTAATACTCGCTATTGCCAGTTCGTTTTATTCAATTATTATTGTTAAAGAAAAGGAATTGATGTTGAGTGAGGAAGCAAATATAATTAAGAGTACTTTTCTTACCAAAATATCTCATGAACTTAGGACGCCGATAGTGGCTATTGCTGGATTTGTTGAGTTAATAATGGATACCAATAAAGATTTGCCAAAAGATATGAAATCGCATCTTGAATCAATAAAAATTTATTCGAATAAGTTAATAAGAAAAGTAAATCATATAACTGATTATGCAAAAATTAAAGCTTCAAAAACATCTATTATCAAAAATAAATTTTATATAAAAGATATAATAGATGAGATCAAAGGATCGCTTATTTCTATAATTAAAGAAAATGATATAGATTTTGAAATTGATATTAAAGAAGCTAGAGAGCGAATATTCTCTGATAAGGAGAAATTTTATGATATTTTAAGTAATTTAATCAGTAACGCCATTAAATTCACGCCTTCAAAAGGTAAAGTAAAAGTAAAAGCGGTTCAAAATGAGAATGGAATTACGCTTGAGGTTAGCGATACTGGAATTGGCATACCAAAACAGCATCTAAATAATATTTTTAGTGATTTTACTCAGCTTGAGACAAGCGATTCGGTCAGACAGTACAAAGGTAGTGGTTTGGGACTTTTTATTGTGAAGGGATTGATTGAGCTCTTAAGCGGTACGATTGAAGTAAAAAGTACGGTTAACGAAGGTACAATTTTTATAGTAAAGATACCGTTGGAGGAGAGAGGATGAGGATAATTATATTCGGACTGTCGGATAGGTTGGTAATGGGTAATGGGTAATGGGGGATGGGGTGGGAACAAATGTCATTCCCGCACTTGTGTATATTTACGTTAGTCTCATCAAAGTGTGTGGGCGGGAATCTGTAATTTTGAGCAATTAGTAATTAGGAATTGGTAATGGGTAATGGGTAATGGGTAATGGGGGATGGGGTGGGAACAAATGTCATTCCCGCACTTGTGTATATTTACGTTAGTTTCATCAAAGTGTGTGGGCGGGAATCTGTAATTTTGAGCAATTAGTAATTAGTAATTAGTAATTGGTAATTGGTAATTGGTAATTGGTAATGGGTAATGGGTAATGGGAAAGGGGTAAGGGGTAACCCGCCTTCGTTTCGCTATGGACGGACAGGCGGGCGAATCACGATCAAAAGTGCTCCTTGTCCTAGTTTTTCATGTTTTTCAACCAAAAATTCTTTCACATTTTCAATTTTTTCTAGGAAATCTCTCATTGCATTTTTATGAGATATAACATTATCAACGATTAAGATACTGCCTTTTTTTAAATTAGGTAAAATTGATTCAAAATACTGATTATGTTCGCATTTAGTAGCATCAAAAAATACTAAATCCCATTTTCCATAAATTTCAGGAATCACTTCTGGTGCATGACCTTTAATTTGAACAATGCAATTTGAAAATCCGGCCTTTTTGAAATTTTCTTTAGCCATCTCAAATCTTTTCCCATGCGATTCTATGGTATATAGAACCCCTTTATTCTCTTGTGCGGCTTTAGCTAGCCATAATCCCGAATATCCGATGGAGGTTCCTATTTCTAAAATATTTTTCGCTTCAATTTTTTTAGCTTTTTGATATAAAAATTCCCCCATCTCTTCAGCTACAATCCAAGAGGGATTTTTTTCATTATAGATACGGATTTGTTCTAAAATTTTTGTAAAATTAGACAAAATAAATTATTAAATTGTTAAAGGCGCATTGTCATCCCTGACTTTATGTATATTTACGTTAGTGCAGAAAAGGATTTGGCATCGGGGATCTGCTATTCTTAGCAAGTAAGTGGTTTAGTGAGTTAACCATTTTTTTAGTTTCTCTGCCGCTTTTCCTCTGTGACTCACGCTTAATTTTTCATCTTTGCTCAAAGCCGCGTAAACTTTATCATATTTTTCAGGTTTAAAACATGAACTTAATGGAATCCCAGCTTCAATTGGTGCTTCCAAATTGTTTGTAATAATTCCTTGGCACTCGCCTTGGAAACTTTTTATTCCTTTTCCATTTATAAAAACCACACAACTAACAAAACTTGCGCCTCTATTTTTTAAAGGCACATCTTTCATTTTTTCCATAAAATAAGAAATCCATTGCTCATCAGAAGCTTTTTCGCCCGCTCCCCATCTGCGAGTTTTGACTCCAAGCTCATTTGGAAAAGCGTCAACTAATATTCCTGAATCTTCAGCAATTACTGGGATTTTTAATTTCTCAAAATAGAATTTAGCTTTAATTATGGCATTTTCTTCAAAAGTTTCACCATTTTCTTTAGGTTCTTCATCAAATGCAAAATCTTTTAAATTTAAAAATTTGAAATTAAGCTCTTCTAAGAAAGTTTTCATTTGCTGAAATTTACCTGGATTGCTGGTAGCGATGAGGATGTTTCTGGACATAAGTGGCAATTTTATGATAAAATAAAAAGATTTACGTTAATTTAACATTTTAAATTTTAACATTTTTATATGTCTACTTCTAATGAAAAACCACAAATCCGTCCTGTATATTCGAATATGCAAGAATTAATAGAAAAATTTAAAAAAGCTTTAAGCGAAATTGATCTTAGAAATGAATATGGTGTAAAAAATGCTTATAAAGAGCACTTTGGTTATATTAACGATGCCACTCCTCCAAGCATGGAAAAAGCTGATCAAAGAATTTATGATGCGATTAAGGATTTGGAAGAGCGGATTGTAAGACAGGGAGGGGAAAAAAGATTAAAAGTTTTACAAAATAATGAATTTCTTGACACTTCCAATATGGATTGGGTTTGGTTAGATAAAAAATGGCAGTTAGGAGACGCTACAGGTAATAAAATTAATAATCCAATATTTGCAAAAGATAGAATTAAAATTAATGATCGAGGAGTTAGATTAGATTATCTTAAGGCTTTAATTAAATTAAAAGAAGAAATGACTTACGAGAAGCAATTAGCAACATTACAAATCACAGCGGCAGGATTAGAAAAAGATGAGGAAGAAGTCGAATTAGAAACAGTTATTGATTTATATGCAAAATCATATAAATATTTTGAAAATTCTGCCTTAGGAGAACATATGGATTATCAATATAATTTTTTTAGAGATGGTTATGATATTACAGTCATACATTTTAATGGAGATGAAGGCGCAAAAATTGAAGCAGTTGTTATTAGAAGTAAAGATAAAACTGTGATTATTGAAGCCTTTGATGTTTATACTCCTACAATTATGACTGTAGATAATAAAGATATAGGTGATCCAAAAGATTTGTATGGTAATGGCAGAGTTAATTATTATAGAGATGAATTTTCTAAAATAGAAGATAATTCGCAAAAAATAGCTTATTTAAAAAAAGCAACTGAATTTTTAAATCAAGAAGCACAAGAAAAAGGTATGGTAGAAGATGATGAAGAATTTTCTCCTGATACTTTCAATCAATTAAGAGAAAATATTTATTTCGATGGTTATATATATGAATTTACTCTTGCTGATAGTCATGTAATTGTTGATGGAATAAGGAAGGAGATAATATTTGAAAGCAAGGAGTTCGAAGGTGAGTTTACATTTAATTATTCTTCGGAAAGTGGAAATTTTTCTCTTAATAATAAATTACCTGATGGTAGTAGATATCAAATTAGGTCTAATAACTTAAAAAATAAAATTTTCCGTAGTCTTTTAACGATATTAAAAAAGCAAGCAGATATAAATAAAGAAAGTTTTGCTGATATAAAAAATAAAAAAGAATCTTTAAATAAAGAATATGAAAAATTGAGGAATTTAATTGAGATAATAATTATGATCCCAAATGGTGAGGAAAGAGATTGTTATTATAACGCAGGAGAATATTCAATTGAAACTGTATGGATGGATCATCACTCTCTTGTTTATAAAACAGCAAGCGAAGGTAAAGGTGGAGAATTCGTAAGTTCTAGCACATTGGTGGGATTTGAATTCGCATTAAATAATAGATTTAACGATCTTGAAAGTATACCTATATATTTAGAAAGAGTAAAACAAATGAACAAAGCTTTAAGTGCAGAATTAATGCTTACTTTGAAAAATGGATTTGAAAAAAGAGCTGAAGAACAGGGATATAAAAACATATCTGTAGTTCCTGGGTTTCAAGGAAAATCGTTAAATATTATTTATTTATATGCTGAAAATACATTAAGTTTGCCAGCTGTAACAGGTAATGAAACAAAAAAAATACCTGTAAAATTAGATATTAGAGCTGTTCGTTATGATTCAATCGAAAAATCATGGGATTATGAAATTTGGTATGAATTAGGAGAAGGAGATAAAAAATCCTGGCGGTCGAAAAGTATGGTAAATATAAATAATAGTAAAGATTTGCCTAATTTAGAAGAGGTTAGAGTTGCTATTAATAATTATATTAAGGATGGCCATGAAGAAGGGTGATTTTCCCCTCCTCCATCTCTTTTACTCTAATTAAATTCATCCTGATTTCACAGAAATTACTTGCTTCTTTTTTGCATGTAAAAAAATCTAAGCCTAAATTTATTAAAATTTGTTCGGAAATTAAAATTGCGTAATTTGGATTTTCGGTCAAAATTGTATTGTGTGCGTTTAATTTTAGCTGTTCTAAATAATCTTTTAATAAATTTTCAAATTCTTTTTGCCTTTCCATAAATTCCTGTTGATCCAAAACTTTTAATAAATTGAAGTAATATTCTAAATTATTTTTTGGATCCAAAGAAATTGCTTTTTCGAAGTATTGTTTAGATTTTTTTGGATCTGAAAAGGTTTTTATTTGATAAAATTTTCCGTAAAAATTATAAATTCTAGCGTCTTGTTTATTTTGTTTTAAAGTTTTTCCTAAAAGATTTTTTATTTTTTCAAAATCATTTTTATTAGCATTTGGGAGCAAAAAATTAATATAATCTAAATAAAAATCTCTTTTTAACCATATGTTTTCAGCTTTTTGATAATTTTTTAAAATGTTTTCAGTATTTTCAGTTTCATTAAAAATTTTTGCTTTTTGATAATAAAATCCAAAATAAGCGTCATGAATTGACCAAATAATTAAAAATAAAGAAATTAATAGCAAAAACAAACTTAAAAAATAATTCTTAAATTTGTTTTCTCTTCCTTGCGCTAACCATCCTAACAATACCCAAAATAAAATTATATTTGATACGAAATTTAAATTATAATCAATTAATTGATGCGCGATAAATCCGCTTAAAGCAATAAAAGCTACTAATTGAAGTTCATCAGCATTTTTAAATTTTTCTTTTATCCAGTAATAAATTTGGGGAATAAAGATAAAAGATAAGAATAAAGTAAAACTTAGAAAGGCGAAAATTCCATTTTCAACTAAGATTTTTAAAAATAAATTATGCGGATGATCGGAAATTGCTAATAAATTTTGTTGATATTTAGGATAAACAAACTTGAAACTATAGGGGCCATGCCCAAAAAGCGGTTTTTCTTTAAAAAGTTCAAAACTTGCTTTCCAAAAATTAAGTCGTTCCTGAATCGAAGTATTTTGTTCTAAATTTGCTATTTGCTGATTATTAAAATTTTCCAAATTAGACTCTGGAAATTTTGTATGATGATAGGTTTCAAAAGATATAGCGAAAATAGCGATAAATGCTCCTATATATATTAAAGAACTTAATCGCTTAATTAAATCATTCCAATCTTTAATAAAGATTTTATAAAATATCCATAATGCCATCATTCCAAAAATAGATATTCTCGCTCCTATAGAATCTGTTAGATAAAAACCTATGCCGTTAATTATAAAAGTCAGACTCCAGATAATATTATGCAAACAATAATTTTTCCCCCATAATTTTAAAATGATAAAAGGCAAGATTAATAAAATAAAATCCGCATGAGCATTTGGGAAAGCGGAAAGAATTTCATCAAAATTTTGGAAACTGCCGGCAAAACGGTCAAACGGCTTAGTTAAATAAGCAAAAATTCCGATTAAACTGCTTAAAGTAGCTATAAGAACAGTAATTTCCAAAAATTTTTCAATATATTTTTTCTCGAAACTTTCTCGTGAAGTAATCCAAAAGATCAAAATACCGCCAAAAACTTCAATTAATTCTAAAATCCCATAATTTTTAGTTTCAGAAAAGAAAAAAGAAAAGAGAAAAAATATAAAATATAAAATTAAAAATATATCAATAAATTTTATTCTTCCCGCCAGACCACTTTTTATTATATTATTGATGTCGGGCTGGTGTTCTTTATCTTTTGTTTTAATCCTATATAGCGCATAACGGAAAGCGCATAATCCAATTAAAAATGCAAAAATTAAATGACCTTGTAAACTTATTCCTCCTCGATATAAAACTGAAAATATTAGAGCCAAACTTAGAGTAAGCAAAGTAAAATTTTGTTTAGCGAAAATTTTTTTAATAAAATCCATTTCAAAAAATAAAAATCAAAGCTATTATAGCAGAGTAAAATTTAAAATTCTCAAAATGTTTTACCCAATTGCTCAACTTCAAAATAAAATTATCGTTGTGGATCATGAACCATATCTTGTTACTAAATTTAATTTTGCTAAGCAAGCTCGTGGTACCGGATCAGCTAAATGTACTTTAAAAAATCTTAAAACTAGCGCTAATATTCAAAAAACTTTTCAAGGTAATGAAAAGGCTGAAGCCGCTGACATTAAATTCGTTCGTTGCCAATATCTTTATAAAGAGGGCTCTAAATTGAATTTTATGAATAATGAGACTTACGAACAATTTGAAATAGATGAAGAAATGATAGGTGATCTTACTTATTTTTTAATTGAAGGGACTGATACTGATGTGCAATTTTTTGAGGAGCAACCAATTAGTGTTCAATTTCCTCCGAAAATGAAATTAAAAGTAATTGAAACCGATCCGGGAGTAAGGGGCGATACCGCTTCAGGAGGTTCTAAGCCGGCAAAAATGGAAACAGGACTAACAATACAGGTGCCATTTTTTGTAAAAGAAGGTGATATGCTACTCATCAATACAGAAACTTTTGAATATTGCGAAAGAGTGCAGTGATAATTATGAATTGTCAATTAATGAGAAAAGCTTTGCTTGTAGTTATTTTTCTGCTACGCTTCACGGAGTGCTTTTTGAAAATTTTATTTTTTATTTTTTTTGACTAAATTACTATAAATGTTAAATAAAAACTTTGAACTCATTTGTCCATATCAGCCCGCTGGGGATCAGCCTTTAGCAATTGAAAAACTTGTGAAAGGATTTAAAAACGAGACTAAATTCCAAACACTTTTAGGAATTACTGGATCAGGAAAAACTTTTACAATGGCTAATGCTATCGCGCAGATTCAAAAGCCGACTTTGGTTTTAACGCATAATAAGACTCTTGCGGCTCAGCTTTGCAGTGAATTTACAGAATTTTTCCCAAATAATGCGGTTAGTTATTTCGTGTCTTATTATGATTACTATCAGCCTGAGGCCTATATGGCCAGTACAGATACTTATATTGAAAAAGATGCTTCAATAAATGAAGAAATTAATAAACATCGACATGCGGCAACTATGAACTTATTAACTCGTAAAGATGTAATTGTAATTTCTTCTGTTTCTTGTATTTATGGATTGGGATCGGTCGATGATTATGCGGCTTTAGCGATAGAGCTAACCGTAGGCGAAACTATTATGAGAGATAAACTTTTACGAAAACTAACGGAAATTCAGTACCGTAGGTCGCAAATGTCATTTGATTCAGGTATGTTTCATGTGCTTGGTGATACTTTGGAAATTTTTCCTCCAGGTGGGGAAACAATTTTTCGAATTGAATTTTTTGGTGATGAAATTGAGCGAATTACTGAAGTTGAGGATTTTACAGGTGAACTTATTCAAGAAATGGAAAGTGTAAAAATTTTTCCAGCTAAGCATGATGTTACTACCAAAGAAAAAATTGAACGATCAGTAGCGGGTATAAAAAAAGATTTAGATATTAGATACGAAGAATTTATTAAATCCGGCCGTTTAGTTGAAGCAGAAAGGATTAAAACTAGAACAGAATATGATATTGAAATTTTATTAGAAACCGGTTATTGCAACGGAATTGAGAATTATACTAGATATTTAAATGGTTTAAAAGCTGGTGAGCCTCAAGCAACGCTTCTTGATTATTTCCCCGACGATTTTTTGTTAATGATTGATGAATCGCATATTACGGTCCCGCAAGTTGGAGGCATGCATAATGGTAATTTATCACGTAAAAAAAATCTTATTGATTATGGATTTCGATTGCCTTCAGCTTATGATAATAGGCCGCTAAAATTTGAAGAATTTGAAACGCACATGAAAAATGTTTTATTTATTTCAGCTACTCCGGGACAATATGAATTTGAACATACCAAAAAAGAGAACTTAATCGAGCAAATTATTCGTCCGACTGGACTTATTGATCCGGAAGTTGAAGTTAGGCCTAGTGAGAATCAAATACAAGATATTTTGGCTGAAATAAAAAATAGAATCAAAATGGGAGATAGGACTTTAATCACTACTTTGACAAAAAAAGATGCTGAAAAATTAACTGATTTCTTATCAAATATTGGGATAAAAGTTCGTTATTTGCATTCTGATATAGATACGATGGAAAGAATTGAGATTTTAAGATCACTTCGACTTGGTGAGATTGATGTTGTGGTTGGTATAAATTTATTGCGGGAAGGGCTTGATTTACCAGAAGTATCTTTTATTGCTATTCTTGACGCTGATAAACAAGGATTTCTTCGTTCCACAACTAGTTTAATTCAAACTATCGGTCGTGCCGCTAGGAATGTGAATGGCCATGTAGTGATGTACGCTGATAAAATGACTCCGGCCATGATTTCAGCGCTTGATGAAACAAGTAGGCGTAGAGCTATTCAACTTGCTCATAATGAAAAACATGGAATTACTCCGGCAACAATTAAGAAAGCAATAAAAGATATTGCCATGGGCTCAAAAGATCCTGATAAAGAAAAACGAAGGAAAAAAGCTCAGAAGCTACCAAAAGAATTAATGAAAGAATTTATTCAGAAATTAGAAGCGGAAATGGAGATAGCAGTTATCAATATGGAATTTGAAAAAGCCGCTGATTTGCGGGATGAAATTGAGGAATTGAAAATGAAATTATGATTATTAAATGTTTTCATCTTGACTAATTGTTTAGTTTCAAATTAGAATGACTAACCTTAGGTTCTACTATTAGTAATTCGCTAATAGTTTAATTTTTTATATTTTAATTATTAAGTTATGCTAGATGCGTTAAAGTCAGATGTTGACAGTCCTACTGATGGAGGGATAGATAAATCGCCTCATGATAAAGAAGCTTTATGGCTCCAAAGTATCGGTAGAAATTTTATATTGCCAATTTTAAGTGCAATAATGCTATCAATGGGAACTGCAGATTCTGCTTTGGCTCAGCCAAGAACAAGTCCTGTTATTGATACTGCTACTAATACTACCGCTGGTACTTATTCTACTTATCCTACTCATCCTACTGATAAAGGATCAGCAGATGAATCAAAAATTTTATTTAATCTGAAGATGTTGCCAGGAAATGAGTTGATTACATTAACAGACTTAACAGATTTGGCGAGAAGAAGTATAGAAAGGTGGCGGAGTGAGTTATCCGCAATTGTTGCGGAAAGTGGAGAAAATCTTGATCAAGATATGGATAAATTTATAGATATTTTTGCTAGACTTTATGGATTTTTATTATCTGGTTTTCCTGAAGTGTGTCGAGAAATAGCACCAATAAATACATTACTTGAATCAAATCCTGAATTTTTTAAAGCGCTTTATTTATATCTTTTAGAGCATCCTGAAATAAATATTAGACTTCATAATGTTACTGCTGGATTTTATGATCCGATTGTAGAAGTAACAAAAACAGTTGAATTGGCTCAAAAAGTAGAAAAAGCTAAAAAAGGAAGTGGAACAGAAGTTAAGCCAGATGATTTCACTCAAAGATTGGATAAATATGTCGTCGATTGTTTAGCTAATTTTGCTGATGATCCTGATAAATTTTATGAAGAATATATGAAATTGGTGGATGGAGATCAGATGAAGGGGCAATTTCTAAAAGTAAATAATAATATTAGAAGCTATTACGGTTTAGCTTTAAATTACCCATTAAGAGCAATTGAAGAATTACTTGAAGGTAAAGGTGTATGGGAGCATGACACTGCACATTTTCCAGGATCAGTGGGTAAAGAAAAATTAGGAGCTGTATATCGAAAATTGGAAGAGGAGCAAAAGAAATATTTACCTAGTTAATCTAAATAATTTTTTTATTTTCCATATCTTCCTCCGCCTAAGTTTTTTATAAATCCTTTGATTTCCATTAATCCTAGAATTGAACTTAATTCGGCTCCAGATATGTCTATTTTTTGTAAAATCTCATCAAATAATAGATTTTCATTTAAAATTTCATAAATTTGTTTTTCAATTTCTAAATCGAATTCCGGTTCTTTCTCCTTGTTTTTGAAAGTTTTTACAGGAAAATTGTCAATAATTTTTTCCAAAACATTTTCTGGATTTAAAACTAGTTCTGCTTCGTTATTTTTTATCAATAAATTTGTCCCAACGCTTTGTAAATTAAAAACGTTTCCGGGGACTGCTAGAATTTCACGATTTTGATCGAGAGCTGATTTCGCTGTTATTAGCGATCCAGATTTTTCCTGCGCTTCTATAATTAAAGTAGCGGAAGAAAGACCGCTTATTATTCGATTTCTGATCGGAAAATGATAGGCTATTGATGGAACTCCTAAAGGATATTCAGTTAAAAATAAGCCTTTTTTACTCATTTCATCTTCAAAGATTTTTTTATATTGGGGATATTTCAAATCTAATCCTGAAGCTAAAACTGCGATAGTTTGACCATTATTTTCAAGAGTGTTTTTATGAACTTCAAAATCAACTCCATACGCATATCCACTTACTAAAGCCAAATTTGATTTTGTAAATTCAGGAATCCATTTTTTCAAAATTTCTTTGCTATAAGCGCTAATATTTCTGGTTCCGACAATTGATAAACAAGTGTTTTTTAAAATTTCTAAATTTCCCTGTGCATACAAAATTAAAGGCGGATCATAAATTTCTCTTAATAATCTTGGAAAATTTTCACAAGATAAAATTGAAATATTTAAATCCAGAATTTTTTCAAATTCTTTGTTTACATTAATCAGCTCTCTCATTTCTAAGAATTTTTTTATGGTTTGTTCTCTTAATCCTAAATTTTTTAAATTCAAAAAATTTGCTTTATTAAAAGCAGTTTTTGCATCCGCAAAGAATTTTAATATTTTGCGAAAAGAATTTTGATGGTTATATAAAATGATGTTGATGGCATTAAGATATTTCATGGGGATTTGTTTAAATTGTAGAGACGTATTGCAATGCGTCTCTACAATTTAAACACCTAATTATGAAATTTTGATGAATTATTTGTTAAATTTTCCTATCTTTCCAAAATTAAAGAAAAAATATATAATAATTAACGATGATTTTCAGATAATATTTAATAATTTAATTCATGTTGATTTTCGAAAACGTAACCAAAATTTATGATGGGAATGTTATTCTTGATAACGTTAATTTAAAAATTGATGGTGGTGAATTTGTAACAATTATTGGTCCGTCAGGAGCTGGTAAATCAACTTTGCTTCATGCTCTGATTGGTGCTACAAAAATTAATGGTGGCGGCATTTATGTTGATGGCTATCCAATTCATAATTTTACATCAGTTGCTCTTCAAAGTTATCGACGAAATTTGGGTCTTGTGTTTCAGGATTTTAAACTTTTACCAAAAAAAACTGTATTTGAAAATGTGGCTTATGCTATGGAAGCTTGTGATTATCCAGAAGAAGAAATTCAAAAAAGAGTTCCTGAAGTTTTAGATATGGTAGGTATGACTGATCATTTATCAAAATTTCCAGCTCAACTTTCTGGTGGTGAAAAACAAAGGACAGCAATAGCTAGAGCTTTGGTGCATAGCCCAAAACTGGTAATTGCTGACGAACCAACAGGTAATCTTGATCCAGAAGCGGCAAAAGAGATTATAGAACTTTTACTTAAATTAAATGCTGTAGGTATTACGGTGATTTTAGCTACTCATAATAAAGAACTTGTAAATATGATTCAAAAAAGAGTGGTTTTATTAAAGAAGGGTCAAGTCATTTCTGATCGAGAAAAAAGCGGCTATAATTTTAATTTAGGATTTAATGAGGAATTGGAAATTTTGGAGATTCAAAGTTGAAAATATTTATTTTGAAACTTTTTCTCTTGAAGAACATGTTGTTATATGTCAAGCTAAACTAGCTTTACGAAACTAACATTTTATTTCTTATATTTTTTATTATGAAAAGGACCATTCAAATTGTTCTTTTAGTAGCAATGTTAAGCATTTCAATGTTGGCTATAGGTTGCCAAGAGCAAGACGAAGATGTAGCTAAACGTAAAATGTCACCTTCAAAAGAGGAGGTATCGACAAATGACGTAGATGCTACTACAGAAGAAAAAACACCTGGAGGTGATAAGTTTTAATTTCTATTCTTGAAACTTTTCCTCTTGAAGGGGGTGTTATTATATGTAATTATTTCTTTAGCTTTACAAAGTTAAAATTTTATTTCTTATTTTTCTATTATGAAAAAAATGGTTCAAGTGATTGCTCTAGTGGCAATGTTAAGTCTTTTAATACTAGCAGTAGGTTGTGGGGATCAAGACGATCAAGATGTAGCTAAACGTAAATTTCCGCCAAATCAATTCAAGGAATTTACTAATAATGATGTTGACCTTGATGATAGTACTGGTGGAGGTACCGATGAAGAATCAAAAATTCAATATAATGATTTATACGTAAAAAATGTTAAAAAAGCTTATATCAACAATGATACAAGTAAGCCAATTATTAGCGTTGATGTGTGTTTTAATAATTATGTTAAAGTTGATTATGCGGAGGCATCACTTCCGATAACTTTGCAGGAGAAAATTACAAATCCAAGTGATACATCATTTTCTTTTGAAGATTATCTTCCTTTAACAATCGCATTAAATGGAACATCTCAATGCCAAACAGTAGGATTTAGTCTTTATGAGGGTGCTGTAACTGAAAGTGGATCATATTTTGTTACTGTTCTTGTATCTTTAGCTTCAGGTTATGAAAATGTTGATTTGAAAGAAAGTAATACACAAAATAATTCAATGATAGCGGCGTTTGATTTTGAGGCTTTGAAATAATAAAGTGGAAATTAAAAAAGGCGTAACAGATAATTCTGATACGCCTTTTTTTGTGAATTTATTTATGGAATTTTGTATGTACTTCTTTTAATCTTTGATTAGTAAGATGCGTATAAATTTGCGTGGTGGTGATGGAGGCGTGTCCAAGCATTTCTTGAACTGATCGAATATCAGCTCCGTTAATTAACAGTTCAGTAGCGAAAGAATGTCTAAGAGTATGAGGGGTAACTTTTTTTACAATTCCGGCAAAATTCGCATATTTTCTAACAATATTTTCAATTGAAACCGTAGAAAGTCGTCTTTTCTCATCCGCTAAATTGCTTATTTTAATTTTTTTATAATTTATAAATAGAGCTTTACAATTATCTGTTCTAGTTTTTAAAAAATTATTTAAAAACTCGGTTGCACGTTTAGATACAAATACTAATCTCGGTTTGCTTCCTTTTCCTCTAACCATAAATTCACCTCTTTTTAAATCAACCTGTTCGCGATTCAAAGATCTTAATTCTGAAACTCGCAAGCCTGAAGAATATAGAAGTTCAAGAATTGCTCGATCACGAAGTCCTGATTTTGAATTTAGATTTACGCTTTCAAAAAGTCTTTCAAGCTCATCTCGAGTTAAGAATTCAACTGTTCTTTTTGGAATTTTTGGTAGATCAACTTTTTCAGCAGATAAGCAATTAATATCATTTCTAGCTAAATATTTAAAAAAAGCTCGTAAAGCAATTAAGTGATAAGCTTGAGTTTTTTTTGACAAATTTTCATTTTTTACTTGCAAACGATTTAAATATAAGCGAAAATCTTCAATTAATTTTAGGTCTATTTTTGCGACTTCAATATCTTTAGTAAAATCTAAGAATCGATTTAAATAATGCTCGTAATTTTCAACAGTTTTCAGAGATTGGTTTTTGCCAATTTCTGTAAAAGTAAGGAATTCGGAGATGTGTTGAGAGAGAAAAGCCATAAAATATTTAGTATTTTCTTAAAAATCATCTATTATTATACTACTCCGCTTGTAAATTTTAAAATTAAGTAGTATATGCTCCGAAGCTTAATTATTTATTTTATAAGGTAAATAAAGAATATTATAAAGCTACGTAGCATTATACAATTTTAAATTATTAAAGCGTAGGAGTATATAATACTTTATTTTATTTTAAATCAAAATGCTTGCTTCTTTCGCTGTTGAAAATTTAGCTTCAAAAGGCCGTGTGTATCCTGAAAAAGAAGATGTTTTGCGGACTTGTTTTCAAAGAGATCGTGATCGCATTATCCACTCTCGTGCTTTTCGTAGATTGGAAGGAAAAACTCAAGTTTTTGTTTCAGGTGAAGGGGATCATTTTCGTACTAGATTAACTCATACCATTGTTGTTGCTCAAATCGCACGTGATATTTGCCGGACTTTAAATTTAAATGAGGATTTGGCTGAAGCGATTGCACTTGCTCATGATCTTGGTCATACGCCGTTTGGTCATGCGGGAGAAGAAGCTATGGATGAAATGATGAAAAGGCATGGATTTTATTATGAGCACAATGAACAGAGTAAAAGAATTGTTGAATTTTTGGAAAATACTTATCCCAATTTCTTGGGTTTAAATTTAAGTTTTGAAGTTCTGGAGGGGCTCATGAAACATCAAACAACTTATGACAATCAAGGGAAAAATTTTAAGATTCATCCCAGTTTAGAGGCGCAAGTTGTTGATATTTCAGATGAGATTGCTTATACCACTCATGATATTGATGATGGTTTAAGGTCGAAATTAGTTGATATCAAACAATTAGAAAAATTATCACTTTGGCAAGATTCAGCAGTTTTGATAGAAAAAGAATATGGAAAATTAAATGATAAAAAGATTTTTTTTGATGCTGTTATAGATGCAATTATGACTTCGCTCATTAAAAATTTAATTACGCAAAGTGAAAAAAATCTTAAAGAAAACAAAATTAAATCTTTAGACGATGTGTATCAAGCAAAGAAAAAAATTATTAGTTTTGATTTAAAAATGCAGGAGCAATTTTTGATTATGAAAAAGTTTTTGAAAGAGGAGTTTTATTTCCATCCGAAAATTATAAAAAAATGTGATGCAGGCAAAAAAATAATAAAAAAGCTTTTTAAATTTTTTGAAAAGAATCCTCAGAAACTCCCGGAAAATTTTAGAAAAACCATTAAAAATAATGAAACAAAAATAATTGTGATAAAAGATTATATCGCTGGAATGACTGATGATTTTGCGAAAAATTATTTCATTATGGCTTCTAAAAAAGGAAGTGAATTTTAAGCTTTTTTTTCAAAAATACTTTTTCTTTCGCTTAAATCACCTTCAGTAAATAAATCTTTGATGGCTAAGATTGCTTTGTTTAATTTACCTTGATCTTGAGCTTTGGCGTAAAATAGCCTAATTACTGAATTATCAGGATCGCGTTTTAAAAGTCGTTCACAAATTTCTTTTACTTCTTTATATTTACCTTCATTCATCCACATGCCTAAAAGTTCAATCACAACATCTTCATCTTTTTTGGCCATTAGAGATGGTCTTTGATTTTTAATTCCTAGCAAAACATGAGCGGCTTTTCTTCTCATGACGTGGTGAATATATAAATATCCTCCCAATACAAGAAATACTGCTGGCCATAACATTTGAAATTGCAGTAAAAAATTAAAAGCCGCATGAAGCCCCATGGCAATTAGTAAACCTTTAATCATTGTGCTGATTCTGTAGGAATTGATTTTTTTAAATTTAATTAATCTATCCATTAAATCAACAAAAATAAATTTTTTACCTTGCCAGCTAGCCTGATTGAAGAATGGGTCCGCGAATTTTGCCATTCCATAAAAATAGCCCATAATTCCAGAAAAAGTCATATGAGCGCACATGGTTACAATTGAACGAAAACTAAAAACTGACACAATATCAACAATATTTCCGGTTTTTAAGATGCTATGCAGATAAACAATATTTTCTGTAAATGAAAAACCAAGCGCGGCAATTACCGCATATAAAATCGCGTCATTAATAGTATTAATAGCAATTCGAGAATGATCGACATAATGAACGACCGAATCTTTGGCTATTTCTTCAAACATACCGACGAAAATAAAAGTTAATAAAAATCCGATATGGACATTAGTAACATTAGCGTTTATTTGAGCATAGACGTCGAGTTCTGGGAAATAAAACCATAAATATTGAAGTCCTATAATCGGTAAAACAGTTAACGTTCCTAGTAAAAAAACTAAAGAAACAATTTTATAGTTTTTATCTTTTTTGTAATAAATAATTGGGACCCAAAGTAAGACTGGAATTAAAGCTAAGATAATTATTAATAGCCATTCCAAGTTATTTAAATTTAAAAAAGCACTGAATTTCGTTAGAATTGTCTCTGCGTTTATCATGAAGTTAAATTTGGAAAAAATAATGTCTTCTTAATATTTTACCATATTTCCTCTTAAAACAGCAAAAAAATTGGAGAAAATTGCTCTTAAATGCTATTTTGTAAATGTAGTAAATATTTTTTATTTTCAATTTTTATATGTATTGTCCACAATGCAATCATCGAATTACTTACGTTGTTGATTCTCGGGAGCTTAAGGATGGCCAAGGAATAAGACGACGGCGTGAATGTGAGAAATGTCGTTACCGTTTCACAACTTTTGAACGTTTAGAAACAAAAAATTTAATAGTAATAAAAAAAGACGGTGCCAGGGAAAGTTATAGCCGAGATAAATTAAAAATCGGTATTTGGAAATCTTGCGAAAAGAGAAAAATTACCCAAGAAGATATAAATAAGCTTATCGATAGATTGGAAGAAAAATGGCAAAATAAAAGTGAGGTAGCGGCGAAAGAGATCGGAGAGGGTATAATGGAAGAATTAAAAAAATTAGATGAAGTAGCCTATATCCGTTTCGCATCAGTTTATCGGGAGTTTAAAGATGTCGAAAGTTTTGAAAAAGAATTAAAAGAGATGAGACAAGAAACATAATTCATCTTTGTTTGTTTAGTAAGACCCTTATATTAAAAATTCTAAATTTTATATTGGAAGTTTTAGCTTTTTTATGATAAAATAATAAGATTTAGTTTTTTTCTTTTTTCTTGTCAAATCTTGTCAAATTTATATTATTTTTTTTAAAAAATGTCTGTTTCAAGCCTTAAATTTGTGCGGTATTTGAAATCTTTTGCTTGGGTGATTCTTGGGCTTTTTTTACTTACTTTTACTATTCATTACGCTAGAGGAACTTTTTTTGAAAATTTAACCGCGCAAACGAAAATTGCCGTGAAATTGAATATAGAGATTCAAGAATTACCTGAAATGAAATTTGATAATAAAGAAAATATTAAAAAAATAAATTGTAGAGATAGTTTTGAGTTAGTTGATTATTCGAGTGAATTTATTGGTTATGCTACCAATGCTAATGAAAATTCTGATGAAAATATCGCTACCGTCAATATTTTTCTTAAAAATACTGGAGCGACTCTTTGGTATGGAGAAGAAACCGCTTGCAAAAATAAAATTCAACTTGGTACGCAAAATTATCAAGATCGGGCTAGCATATTTTGGAGTGATGTTAAAGATTCGAATTGGGCTCAGAATAGTGACAAAAATAGAATTACTTTAACTCAAAAATTAATCGGACCAAATGAAATTGCTGTTTTTGAATTTAAAATAAAAATTCCTGAAAAAGACGGAATTTATAGAGAATATTTTTCTCCAGTGATACCAGGTGTTGGCTGGATGAAAGAAAAATTTTATCTTGATTTCGAAATTGGCGAACCTTTAGCTGAAGATAGAGAGAAAATTAATATCGCTAATTTATCAGTGGCTAGTAATGATTTAATTGGCGAAAAAAATATTGAAGCAGATTTGGGCAGTCAAATGATATATTTGCGTTATGGAGAGGTTAGATTTCGTGAAGCTCAAATAAGCAGTGGTAAACCATCAACGCCAACGCCAAAAGCTAATTGGACGATTCATAATAAACAAAAACTTAGAGTGAGTAGTGGAAGCACGCCTTATAAAATGCCACTTTGGCTTGGGTTGAAAAGAGGAAGATATGGGTTTCAAGGTTATGGATTACACGGTCTTCCTTATTTGGAAACAGCCAATGGATATCGGTATTGGGATGAAGTAAATGAGCCAAAAATGCATATGGGCATGCCGGTAAGTCATGGATGTGTGAGGGTTGAACCCGGATTTGATGAAATTATGTGGGATTTTGCCGAAATCGGAATGGCGGTATGGACGCATTAAAAATTATCAAGAATAATTATTTTAAATTGCTAAACAAATGAATCATCATTATGCTTTTTTGGTAGAGAAAAATAAATTTTTGTTATTTTCTTGTCATATTCTTTATTCTCTTTTAGTGTTAAATTCTCCTCAAAAACTCGCTGTTGAGACGATTTCGGGTCCGCTTCTTATTATTGCTGGCGCAGGAAGTGGCAAAACTCGCGTGCTTGCTTCTCGAATTGCTTATTTGATTGAAAAAGGAGTTAAGCCTTGGAATATTTTGGCGGTTACTTTTACTAATAAAGCGGCTAATGAAATGAAGGAACGAGTGCGAAAACTTTTGAATTTACAGAAAGATGGAAGCTTGAAGGTTAATATGGGGACATTTCATTCGATTTGCGTGAAAATCTTGAGAATTGAGGCACATCTTTTGGGATATGAAAATGAATTCACAATTTATGATAGTGCCGATAGCGTGGCTTTGATGAAAAACATTATGAATGATTTTCAGATTGATTCTAAAAGATTAAATCCAAAAGCAATTCTTCACGCGATTTCTATTGCTAAAAATCAATTAATTACTCCTGAAGAATATCAAAATCAAGCTTTTGATAATTTCCATAAAGAAGTGGCACGGCTTTATCTTGAATATCAGAAGAGACTGGCCTTGAATCAGGCTTTTGATTTTGATGATTTGATTATGAAAGTTGTGGAAATTTTGAAATTAAAAGCGGAGATTTTGACTAAATATCAAGAAAAATTTCAATATATTTTAGTGGATGAATATCAAGATACTAATCAGGCGCAGTATGTTTTGGTGAATTTATTGGCTCAGAAATATAAGAATTTATGTGTGGTTGGGGATAGCGATCAGTCAATTTATAGTTGGCGAGGAGCTAATATCCAGAATATTTTAGATTTTGAAAAAGATTATCCAGAGGCAAAAGTGATAAAATTAGAACAAAATTATCGTTCTACTAAGAATATTTTGGCGGCCGCGCATCATGTGATTGTAAAAAGTAGTCAGAGAAAAGATAAAGAAATGTGGACGGAGAATGACATTGGACAAAAAATAAAAGTTCTAAAAGCTTTTGATGAAAAACATGAAGGAGAGTTGATTGCTAACGAAATTGAAAAAATTTTAAGAACTTATGAAAACCCTCAATATAAAGATTTTGTAATTTTGTATAGAACGAATGCTCAGTCTCGAGTTTTGGAAGAAACTTTGCTTAGGCACGGTATCCCTTACAGAATTGTTGGCGGTGTAAAATTCTATGAACGTAAGGAAATTAAAGATTTGATTGCTTATTTAAGAGTGATTCAAAATCCAAGTGATTCAATATCTTTGCTACGAATAATTAATATTCCATCTCGGAAAATTGGAGCAACAACTTTACAGCAAATTCAAGAACAAGCGTTTTTGAAAAATCAAAGTTTTTTTCAAGCTTTGCAGAAAGTTGAATTTTTACCACAATCAAAACAAATAGCGTTACTAAATTTTGTTTCTTTAATTCAGGAATTGCAAAAAGAGAATCAGGAATTTTCAGCTAGCGGAATTTTGAAACAAGTAATTCAAAGAGTTCATTATAAAGAATATTTGCTTAGCGAAAGCACTAAAGAAGCGGAATCGCGTTTTGAAAATGTGATGGAGCTTGTTTCTGTAGCTTCAAAATATGATGGAATTGAACCACAAATTTCACTTTCGACTTTTTTGGAGGAAGTGTCTTTGATTTCTGATTTAGATAATTTAAGCGATCAAGACAATGCTGTGGCTTTGATGACTTTGCATTCGGCAAAAGGTTTGGAATTCGAGACGGTTTTTATTGCTGGGGCTGAAGATGGTATTTTACCTCATAAAAGTTCATTTTTTTCGCCTGAAGAATTTGAAGAGGAAAGGAGGCTGATGTACGTTGGGATGACTCGGGCAAAAGAAAATCTTTATATTTTGCATACTAACGAAAGAATGGTTTTTGGATCATATAATTCAAATCCACCAAGTCAGTTCATTAATGATATTGAAGAAAATCTTTTAGAATTTAATTATGAAAGAGGATTTAAAAGTTTTGGCGCAATCGATTTAGGAAATAAATTGATTCCAGCTGAAGATACTTTTGAAGTAAAATATGACTTTGAAAAAGGAGACATTATTGAACATAAAATTTTTGGTATTGGAAAAATAATTTCAGTTGTCGGGGATATCGCTACAGTACATTTTGAGGATCCAGAGATTGGAGTGAAGAAGTTAGCTTTGAATATCGCACCAATTAATAAAATTAAAAATTAAAAATGAAGGGTGTTTTTCATTTTCAAAGGCTCCAGGCCATTTCAAAAAGTGCCCGATGAGTTTTGGCGATTTCTGCGTTGTCAATGATAACTCCGCCTAAACTCAGCCATGACAAAATAGCAATTTTATTATCGTAAATCATGATATCATTTGAGAATCCAAATTTTTCTTTAGATACGAGTTTTATTTTTCTAAAAAATTTATCATCTTTTGATTTAAGTTCATGTCCTTCAAGGCTATTTATAGCAATTCCGCGTAAATAAATTTTATTTTCAATTCGTTTGGCAACATAATCAGTTTCATATGTAGGCCAAATAGGCTGAATCGCTTCTTCATTAATAATATTTAAAATTTCCGTTGTTGAATCAAGAGTGTCAAAATAAATATTTTTAAGTTCGTCAACGCCTTCAAAATATGAAATTCGCAAAGGATTTTTTATTTTTGATAATTTTTTTAAAATGGGAATGTGCGCTTTAGCTTTTTTTACTTTTTTTTCAAAAGAATGAATAATAATCTCTGGATCAGTAGCTAAAAAAGTTTGATTGTTTTTTTGAGAAATAAAAGTTACAAAACCTTTTTGCATTAATTTTTCTAAAACATCATAAGCGGTAACTCGATTTATTTTAGCTAATTCCGCTATTTCAGAAACTTTGGCCTGACCGAGCTTTAAGGCTGAGAGATAAATTTCTGCCTCTTTATCGTTTAGTCCTATGTCTTTTAAAATTCTTTTAAGCATTTGTCAATTTATAATTTGTTGTAGAAAGTTTCGACAAAAATGATTTTATCAAATTTAAAAATAGTATGCAATTTCATTAAGCAAATTAAATTATTTTCTACAGGATAAAAATTTGCTAATTAATTTCTAATTTAATTATTGATTTTAATAATTATAAAAGTTAAACCTTTAGTGTTCTATTATATAATTATTTTTTATGATAAATGATAACAAACCGCTTCTTAATCTTTTAACTTTAACTTACGAAGAGCTTCAACAAAAGAATTTAAAAATTAAACATGCTTGCGAAAAAGATATTTTTACTAAAAAATTTGAAGAAGAATTAAAATCAGAAATTAAAAATGAAGCTGGTATTAAATCAATATTGGTGGCTTTTTCCAGTTTAGAAGGGAAACTTCATTTGCTTGATTATTCTAAAGATTTTTTATTTTCCTCAGAAGATAATCTCACTTTTGATGGTTCTTCTATTTCTGGATTTGCGAATTTAGATAAATCTGATTTGAGATTATTGATAGATTGGTCAACTCTTCGTTTCTTACCGGCAGATGTTTTTGGTGCTGGTAAGGTTTTGGTATTTGCGAATATTCACAATCAGGATGGGCAACTTTTTGAATCAGATTTTAGAAATCAATTAATTAAATTAACAACTGATTTGAAAAAGAAAAAAGGTTTAAAAGTGAATATGGCGCCTGAAATTGAGGGTATTTTATTTAATGGAATAGATGCTGAGCAGAATTATGATTCGCGAAAAGGATTTGAACTCGTCACAAAAGGCGGATATTTCAATACCTTACCTAAAGATGAACTACGCATATTTATAGATAAAGTTGCTGAAACCAAAAAAGCTTTGGGATTTGAAAATGAAAAAGATCATCCGGAAGTTGCTCCTTCTTCTTTTGAATTAAATTATAAATATTGCGAGATAGTCAGAGCTTGCGATCAGGTTTTGATTTTTAAACTTGTTTGCAGATTAGTGGCGAAGTCTATGGGATATACTGCTAGTTTTTTGCCAAAACCAATGACTGGAATTAATGGTAACGGTATGCATTCCAATATTTCTTTGGCACAAAATGGCAAAAATATTTTTTATGATAAAAAAGGCGAATTTAATTTATCACAAACTGCTCATCGTTTCGCTAAAGGTATTATGTATTATGCAAAAGATATATGTCTTACTTTTTGTCCAAGCGTTAATTCTTATCGAAGACTTGATCCGAATTTTGAAGCACCGAATGAGATAAAAATGTCTCCTACAAATCGTAGTGTTATGATAAGAGTTCCGTTTGGGAATGAAAGATCGGCCAGAATAGAAGTAAGATCAGTTAGTCCCGATTGCAATCCATATTTAGCAAGTTTTGCTTTACTTTCTGCTGGGCTTAAAATGATGAATTCTTCAGATAAGGATGTGAAAGAAATAGATTCTGAACTTCAAAAAAGAGGTAAAAGCATTCTTCCTTCAACTATTTATGAAGCTATAGATTATTTCCAACAATCTTCATTTGTTGAATCAGTATTGGGGAAAGAAAATAAATCTAAATATTTAAAAATTAAACAAATAGCGGCAAAAAGAAGCTCACAAAATTTAGGAACGATAATTAAAAGCAGTGAAATATTATTTCATCATGAAGTTACGAACCAGTATCTTTGGAGTAGATTTTAATCAATTGTGATTCGTGGTTCGAACAATTCATTCCTTCGGAATGAAACAAACGAATCACGAATCACCTGCCCGACACAAATGTCATTCAGGCGGGCGAACCACGTTTTTTCATCTTTCCTTTTTCATTTCTTTGGATATACTAAGATAGCCATAATTTTTCATAATGAATAAAAATAAAATTATAACTTCAGTAATATTAGTTCTGATTGGAGGACTAATTGGTTATGGAATTAATGATAAACCACAAATAATTTTTGAAAATGTTCAAGATCAGAAATCTGAGGTTGTTGAAGATAACGCGCCTTTGGATTTAACTAATTTATGGAAGGTTTATAATATTTTACAAACTGATTATTTTGATGCCACAGTTTTTAATTCGCAAAAACAAATTAATGGCGCTATAAAAGGTTTGGTTGAATCTGTAGGCGATCCTTATACTGTTTATATGAGTTCAGAAGAAAATTCCGCCTTTAAGACTAGTTTGGCTGGAGAATTTGAAGGTATTGGCGCTGAGTTGTCAATAAGACAAGGAGCTTTAATCGTCATATCGCCTTTAAAAGATTCACCAGCGGAAAAAGCTGGTTTAAAATCTGGAGATATTATATATAAAATCGGGGATGAATTCGCTGGGGATATGAATCTTTTGGAAGCGATTATGAAAATTCGTGGACCACAAGGTACTTATGTAAATTTAACTATTTTACGCGAAACTGAAGCGGAACCAGTAGAGCTTTCGATTAAAAGAGATACGATAACTATTCCAGATGTTGATTATAAAGAACTTGAAGGTGATATTTTTCATATCAGTATTTATCAATTTGGAGATAATACTTCTTTGGAATTTCAAAATATTATTCAAAAATTGCTTCTTGAAAATCCCAAAGGTATTATTTTAGATTTGCGCGGAGACGGAGGAGGATATTTGGAATCGGCTGTAGATGTGCTTTCAGAATTTGTTTTAGGAGAAAAAGAAGCAGTGAAAATTAAATATAAGGATGAAAATAAAAATTACAGTCTTTATACCAAAAATAAGGGACGGCTTAAGGATATTCCTTTGGTAGTTTTGATAGATAGCGGATCAGCTTCAGCTTCGGAAATAGTGGCTGGAGCGATTCAGGATTGGGGAAGAGGAATAATTATTGGAGAAAAATCTTTTGGCAAAGGTAGTGTTCAGGAGTTAGATGATTTGGAGAATGGAGCAAGTTTGCGAGTTACGATTGCTAAGTGGTTTACGCCAAATGATAGAACGATTCAAGATGTCGGTATTATGCCCGATCAAATTGTCGAATTCACAAAAGAAGGCTATGAAGAAGGTATGGATTCGCAACTTCAGGCGGCATTGGAAGCTTTGAAAATAGGAAATGGAAAATAGAAATTTTCTTATAAATTATGAATAAAGATAATAAGAATTCATTTAAATCTTCTGATCTTTTGTATTTAGAGAAATTGGAATTTAAAGATGAACTTAAAAAAACGTGGCTTAATTTTTTTGTGACTAATGCTCGAGTTGTGCTTTTATTAATTATAATTATATTAATTGCAGGTATTTATTCGTTTATAAATTTACCAAGAGAATCTAATCCGGAGGTAAAAATTCCAGTGGCAATGGTAATTACAGTTTATCAGGGGGCTTCGCCTGCCGATATTGAAGAGTTAATTACTAAAAAAATAGAAAATAAAATCGCCTCAATCAATGATATAGAGAAAATAACTTCTAGTTCATCTAATTCTATTTCATTAATTAGTGTTGAGTTCGCAAGCGGTTCTAATAGTGACGATGTAATCAGGAAGTTAAGGGATAGCGTTTCAGAAATACAAAGTGATTTACCTACTGATGCTGATGCTAGTGCTGTAAAAGAAGTTTCTTTTGATGATCGGCCGATTTGGTCAATGCAATTAACTGGCCCTTACGATGGATTTATTTTGCGAGATTATGCCGATAAAATTAAAGATGAATTAGAGAAAATACCTACAGTTAGAGAAGTAACAATTTCTGGCGGTGATGAAAAAGAATTTGAAATTGCTTATGACCCTGACAAACTTGTTTATTATGGAATTTCTTTTAGTCAGATAAATCAAAAAATAAGAGCCACAAATTTAGTTTTCCCTGCCGGCAGTATTGATGGAGATAAATATATTTATAACGTCAGGACAGATGGTAGATTTTTTGATATTGAAAGTTTACAAAACATTCCGGTATTTCATAATGATAATGGAGGGATTGTTACCGTTGCGGATTTAGCCGTTGTGACAGAAAAAGCCATTAAAAAAACAATATATTCAAGGCTATCTATTAATGGTTCAGTTCCTGAAGATGCGGTATCTGTTGATATTTTAAAAAAAGCCGGAGGATCAGTGATTAAGACTGCTGATCAAGCAAAAGAAATTGTAGATAAATTATTACCTACTTTTCAGTCGGGTGTGAAATATGCAGTAACTACAGATTTTGCGAAACTTATTAAAAGAGATTTTGATCGGTTAACTCATGATTTTTTACTAACTTTATTTTTAGTTGGAGTGATTTTGTTTTTAATTGTTGGATTAAAAGAAGCCTTTGTCGCGGGGTTGGCAATTCCATTGGTGTTTTTTGTCACATTTACGGTAATGTTACAAACAGGTATTTCTTTAAATTTTCTTTCCTTATTCTCATTAATATTATCGCTGGGATTGCTGGTTGACGATGCGATTGTTGTTGTTTCAGCAACTAAACAATATATGAAGACCGGTAAATTCACTCCGGAGGAAGCGGTGTTGCTTGTTTTAAATGATTTTAAAGTCGTTTTGACAACTACGACTTTAACAACTGTTTGGGCTTTTTTGCCGCTTTTAATGGCCACAGGAATAATTGGAGAATTTATTAAATCAATTCCAATAACAGTATCGGTAACTTTGATTTCTTCTTTATTTATCGCCTTAATGATTAATCATCCACTGGCCGCAACTCTTGAAAGACTGCGTATGACAAAAAACACGTTTTATTTAATTTTGGCTTTGATATTTATTTTAGCAGTATATTTAATCACTAGGGGATCAATATTTTATTTTTTAATGGCGATATTTTTAATGGCGTTGATTTATTTTTTTATTCGTCAATATAACAAGAAAGCTTGGAAACCTATTTTTGAAAAAAATGAAAAATTATATATAGAAGAATCTTATGATGATGAATTAATTAAGAAGAAATTGAGAACTCAAGGTTCAGAAGAAGAAACGAATTTGCTGTCGCGTTTTATGCATGGGATTTTTCATATGGATATATTTTTGCCAATTTATGAAAAAATTTTGAAAAAGATTATAGAAACAAAGAAATCAAGATTAAAAGCTTTAGGGTTAATATTTGTTATTTTTATCATGGCCATTTTTTTACCTATAACTGGATTAGTTAAATCAGAATTTTTTCCACAATCAGATGAAGATATAATTTATATTAATGCCGAAGCTGAAATAGGTTTAAAACTTGCAGAAACAGATAAAATTATCAGACAAATTGAAGCAAAATTATTACAATATAAAGAAATAGACAATTTTTCAACCGTGGTAGGCTCAGCAGGAGTATCGGCGAATGCTGTATCTAGTTCGCCAAGTGGAGGATCGCATTTAGCAGGAATAATAGTTAATTTAGTTGATAATGAACATCGCGACGTAAAATCTTATAACTTAGCAAAAACAATTCGTGAAGATTTGAAATCTATTAATAATGTTACCATTGATGTTGCTTCAGCTAGTGGCGGACCACCTTCTGGTAGTGCTTTTGAAGCTAGAATAATGGGTGCGGATTTAAATGAACTTAATTTAATTGCTACTGATTTAAAACAAATTCTTAAGGAAATACCAGGCGTGCTTAATCCTAGTATTTCGTTAACTGATTCTCCTCCAGAATATACTTTCAATTTAAATAAAGATAAGCTTGAATTTTATAATTTAGATGTAACGACAGTTGGATTTATGCTTAGAACAGCTATTTATGGTACTGAAGTTACAAAAATTTTAATTGACGGTGAAGAAATCAAAGTTATTGCTAGATTTTTGGAAAATAAAATTCTAAATATAGAAGATATAAAAAATTTACAAATTTTGAATTCACGCGGACAGTCAGTTTTTTTGTCAGATGTGGCTGATATAAAATTAACTAAATCAATTGATACGATTACAAGGATTGACCAGAAAAGAACAATTCTATTGTCCTCCTCAATAGAGGAAGGTTTGATTGCTAGTGAGATTTTATCTCAATTTCAGGAAAAGCTGAAAGAAAGTTATCAATTACCTGAAGGATATAGTATTGTTTATGGTGGTGAAAATGAACAAAATACGCAGTCAGTTAAGTCAATTTTGAAAGCAATGATCCTTGCCACTTTATTAATTATTTCAACTTTAGTAGTTCAGTTCAATTCTTTTAAAAAAGCTTTAATTGTTCTTATCACAATTCCTTTAGCCTTGATCGGAGTTTTCTTTGGAATGTTTGTGTTTAAAATAACTTTAAGTTTCCCTGGATTAATTGGGATTTTGGCTTTATTTGGGATAGTTGTAAAAAATGCGATTATTTTGATGGATAAAATTAATTTGAATTTAAAAACAGGAATTGAATTTAAATCCGCGATCGTTGACGCGGGTAAATCTAGGCTTGAAGCAATTTTCATTACCTCTATCTGTACAATTTTTGGTATTTTGCCAATAACGCTTTCAGATGAGACTTGGAAAGCTTTAGGTAGCGCTGTGATTTTCGGACTTATGGTCTCTTCATTTTTAACATTATTTATTGTGCCAACTTTGTTTGTAAGCTTGATTAAAGAAAAGCCTCAAAAAGTTGCATAAAAAATAACTTTTTTACAAAATAACATTATCGATCTATACTTTGATTAAATATGATTTAATTTATTTAAAATGAAAAAGTTTTTTTGTTTCATGGCAGGAATTTTATTAACTTTAAGTATTACAACTTTTGCCGCTTCAACAGTTTTTACAGATGAGAATACTTTTGAAGATTGGTATAAAGATGCCGTAATAAATATGTATAATAAAGGGATTATTACTGGCTATCCAGATGGAAGTTTCCAGGCTTCAAATAACGTGAGTCGTGCAGAATTAGCAGTTATGATGGATCGTCAAACAACTTTAATAAAAAATGGATGTATTTATGTAGAAGAAAGAGAACATCTTGGACTTGGTGGTGATCTATTTTTCTTGGATGGTGATATAGTTTATCAAGGTGATCAAGATTATTATTATTGTTTTAAAGGTAAAATTAATCAGAGTGAAACTTGGGATCCTATCCTGTGAATTAATAAAAACACACATAAATTTTTAGGATCAAACAATTTTTAGTTTGAAAAAATTTCTTACGAGTCAACTCACCCCGACCCTCTCTTACATTAAGAGAGGGAGGTTTTTTCTATAAATATTTTTTAAGTTTCAAAATTGTCTCCTCCAGATCATTTATAAGTTCTTCATTTTTAAATCTTATCCCGCATTACGGGACAATGATTAATTTATATTTAAATGCTATTGGATGTTGTCTTAAAATTTCTTATTTTTAATATTTCTATTTTTAACTAAATTCCAGAATATTTTTTCAGCTATAGTTTGTTCTTTTCTAAGCTTTTTAGTTAAAAGTTTAACATTCTCATTATCAAGCATATATTTATTTGGTTAAGATTCCCCCTTCTCTTAGTGTAAGAGAAGGGCAGGGGTTGAGTTAACTCTTTAGCAATTTTATTACTACTTTTTGGCATTTTCATGATTTTTTCAAATTAATTTCCGCTTGGTCCATAAAAATACACATAACTTTTTTACAAAATAACATTATCGATCTATACTTTGATTAAATATGATTTAATTTATTTAAAATGAAAAAGTTTTTTTGTTTCATGGTAGGAATTTTATTAACTTTAAGTATCACAACTTTTGCCGCTTCAACAGTTTTTACAGATGAGAATACTTTTGAAGATTGGTATAAAGATGCCGTAATAAATATGTATAATAAAGGGATTGTAACAGGCTATGCCGATGGAAGTTTTGGTGCAAATAAAAATGTGAATCGGGCTGAGCTTGTAGTTATGATGGATAGGCTGGTTAAATCTTTAGGAGAAAACAATGTTAAAACATATACAACGTCAGACTCCGATATTACTTTATATATTAAAGTTGGTGAAGAATTTAAAGTTCAATTAAATAATCCGGGTGATGGAGGTTATTCATTTGATCCAATTACGTATAATGCAAATGGTTCAAAAGCTATAATTCAGGCTTCTTATCAAGATATTGGTCCAACATATCATGCTGATAATCCAGAAGAACCATATTACGCTGGAGATTTTGGTAAGGTTATTTGGACTTTCCGTGGTTATGAACCAGACGAAACAGATTTGCTTATTACTATTTCAAGGTCATGGGAAGAAAACAGTAAAGAAACAGCATTTAAAGCTCATATTGTTGTTTCGCAGTAAACAAATTACTTCACTCTAACTTTCTCTCTTTCCACTTTATCACCATCTTTTAAATCTTGCGTGTTGGAGATAATTAAGATATCGCCTTGATTTAGACCTGAGATAATTTCTACCATATCGCCAAAAATATTCCCAATTTCTATAGTTTTTTCTATTGCAAGACCATTTTCATATACAAAAACTGAATATTCTGAATTGGAAATTTTAATGTTTTTCATGGGGATAAAAATTTTATCTTCTTCGTCAACAGTAAAATCAATATCAACAATCATGTTCGATTTTAATTCTTTATTTATATTTTGCAGTTTTAATTCAATTACGCCTTGTTTCGTTATTTGATCTAAAGAATCAGAAATATTGATAATTTGAGCTTTATAATTTTTTACCTCGCATTTATCGCAATAAATATTAGCTTCTTCATTGACTTTTAATTCTGATAAAATATCTTGATTAACACTAGCGATAATTTTCACTTCATCTAAATCCCCAACACTAAATAAAGGCTCTCCAGGATTGACTAGATTTCCAGGTTCAGTGTATTTTTGTAGAATAATTCCATCAATTGGACTTTTGATAAATTTTCTTTTTAACTGACTTTCCAAAATATCTATTTGCGTATTTGTTTTATTAGATTGCCCTTCTAATTGAGTTAATTGCAAGGATTTATTTGCTTGCTGTTGACTGACTGTATTAGCAAGATTTTCGATACTGTTGGTTAGATTTTTGATTTGTAAATCAACATCAACTTTTGTTTTTTCAAGTTGGGTCTCGGCTTTTACTAAATTATTTTTTGCAATATCTAGTGCGAATTCAAGTGAGCTGATTTGATTATCGTGTTTTTGTTGTAATAAATTTACAGAATCACTGCTGTTCTCATAAGCTGTTTCAGCTTGATTATATTGATTTTGAGAGGCAAGCAGGGCGATGTCAGAGTCTAATTTTAATTGTTCAAAGGCTTGTTGTAATTGATTCAAAGAATTTTGCTGAGTTGCCAGCCCGATTACTAATCCATAAATATTAGAAACTAATGAATCAACGGTTATTTGTTGAACATTGCCAACTGCAGTTGTATAATCAGTTGCTAATACATAATATTTATCCAAGTAATCTCTTTCAGAACTTAAATATTGTTCAAAATAATCAAACATTTCATCTAAAGTATATTTTTCAATTTCATAATCTTTATAAATTTTCTTAAATTCCTTCATCTCAGAATCAAAAAATTGAAATTCAAGGAAAACATTAGTTTTTAGATTACTATTCGATACTCCAAAGGCCTCATCATAGGCATCATTTGAGGTTGAATTGGTATAGCCTCTGATTTTATCCATTTCCACTTCAGTTTTAGTCATGGCTGAATAAACGGTGTTAAATAAAGTTGAAGTATTTTTTTCTAAATCTTGTTCTGCTTTTTTAAGTGATAATTCGGTGTTCTCCAGATTTTTTTCTGCAAAATCTAAATTCATTTTAAGCTGTTCTTGTGAATTTTCTGTTTGTGATAATTCTAATTCATTAGTTTTTTTAGCTGTTTCTAGGTTATTTTTAGCATTTTCCAATACTTTTTTCGCGTCAGATACCTGCTCTTCTAAAAGATCTATTTGCAATTGAGAAGAAGTTTTTGTTTTGCTTAATATTGAAAAACTGTTAGTCAAGCTATCATTGGTAGATGAAATTGTATTATCATATAAATTTTCAGTATTTGAATTTAAATTTTGAACATTTTGATAAGATTTAAGTGCGTCTAAATATTGTATCATTAAGGCATCCATACCCTGAGAATCTCCAAGCTCTGCCAAGATATCCTCTTTTTCAATTTTGTCTCCAACTTTGAAGTTTAATTTATTTATACGTCCAGATAATTCAGCTTTAATCAATATTTCATTTATTGGTTTTATCGTCCCAATTACTTTTTTAAAATTATTATTTTTGGTAAAATTTAGAACTTGAATTTGCACTTTAGGAATTTGCACTTTTTTTTCAGGTTCATTTTGATTGGAGCAGGCTGAAAAAAATAAAATTAAAAGCGATATAGTTATTATTAATAATTTGTTCATTTGAAAAGTTTTGTAAAGATCTAATTAATACATGATTTTGCAAAAAAAGCAAGATTTTAAAGGTAAATTTTTATTTTAAAAGATTTTTAAACTTTTTGAAATTTATTTTGCATTTTTAAAAATGAAATGCTACAGTAATTAACTATTAGTACTTTACTAATAGTTAAGATGATTTTCAAGCTGTGTCGTTATCTGTTTTTTAATATCTAATCATTTGTCATTATGGAAACTATTTTAAAATCTGGTCAAGAAGCGCCTGATTTTTTACTTCAAGATAAGGATGGGGAATTCTATTCGCTTGATAATTTTCAAGGACATTATTTGGTGCTTTATTTCTATCCGAAAGATTTAACTTCAGGATGCACGATTGAAGCAAAAGATTTTTCAAAACTTCAAAAAGAATTTGGGAAAGAATCAGCTATTATCGTGGGGATCAGTAAAGATTCAATTCAGTCTCATCAACAATTCACTGATAAAGCTAAGCTATCAATTTTTCTTTTTTCTGATCCCCAGGCTGAAGTTCATAAAAAATATGGCGTATGGCAACCAAGGAAATTTATGGGCAGAGAATTCTTGGGAACAGTTCGTTCCACATTTCTAATTGACCCGAATGGCAAAATTTTGGAGATTTGGAATGACGTGAAAGTAAAAGGACACGCAGAAGAGGTTTTGAAAAGATTGAAAGAAATGAAACGGTAAGATATCAAATTAAATATATCCACTTTTTGGCTCTGGTAAATTTTTATATTCTTCTTTTGATTTTATAATTTCTATAACATAATCGGTAAATTCTTGAAATTTATTGCGTCCTTGGCAATCATCCCAAGATAATTCTTTTTCTGTATAATTTATTTGAACTTTTAAATAATAACTTGAACAAGGTGTGACTGTCATTGTTATCTCTTCTTCTATTATCTCATATTTATTAAATAATTTTAAATTATTCATTTTGTGATATATATTTGTAAGTTCATTTTCTGTTAGTTGAAATTTTATTGTTATTGATGGATCAACTATCATATCTTTAGTATAAGTTTGGTCAAAAGTATTTAGTTCGTTTTTTGCATTAACTCCATATTTGAAGATAAAATTGAATGTATCTGGGTATGTTGGATTATAAGTATCTCCAAAGCTATTTTGGGCTATTGATTGTAGTTTTTTATTGGTGCTTGCTGTGTAAAGATTATGAGAGTCAGTTATGATTTTTTGTATATTTAAAGGAAAAATGAGTTTGATGTCTTTTGAATATTGAGATCCGTCGGCAGGTGTTTCGTAAGAAATTTTATTTGAGTCGAAATATGATAATTCATTTGGATATATTATTTTAGTTGGTCCAGATGATCCGCTTGCTTCTTTTAATTCATTATTTTCTATAACAAATTCCGAACATCGCACCCAAAGATAAAATGGGAATATATTATTAGTTGGATCCAAATTCTCTATAACGCAAAAATTACGACTATCTTCTACTGTTTTCCAGCTAAAATGTTCTTGCGTAACAAGATAATTGGTAATAAATTTTTCCAATTTATCATTGCCAACAGTAGATGAAGGTGAGATATAATCTTTACATGTTTTTGGCGAAATATCAGTAAAATTATTAGTTTCATCAACTTCACCAGTTTGTAAAATATTCTGATTGTTATCAACTAAAAAACATTTTGCTGAAATAATAGGCCGTCCTGATCCTTCTTGAATAAATACTAAATACCAATTGTTACCTTCCTGTTCTGTTTTAATTGATTTATACTTAAATGGAAGTGGTTTTCGGTATTTGAGGTAAATAAATCAAAAAGGGCTTGACGAATTTTGATGATTTTAAGAAGAGAATAGAGGTGGGGGTATTTTGTTTTAAAATGTTAAATTTGAGAA
>Ga0208373_1001280_pt1 | contig 34471 bp, 32 predicted proteins | sample RifOxyC2_FD_184036 | JGI IMG/M metagenome (GOLD analysis project Ga0208373, IMG submission 184036) | Soil microbial communities from Rifle, Colorado - Rifle Oxygen_injection C2 (SPAdes) | ecosystem: Environmental > Terrestrial > Deep subsurface > Rock core/Sediment | place: Rifle, Colorado... | reverse complement strand
CCCCTGAAACCAGTGATGAACGGCTTTCATACCTTTCTTCCCTGGCCTCCGGCTTTGTCTACTGCACGGCCCGGAAAGGCGTGACCGGGAAAGAGACCCGTTTTTCAGAAGACCTTTCCGCCTATCTGTCACGATGCAGAAAAGCTGTTTCCCTGCCCCTGGCCGTGGGCTTCGGCGTCCGGGAAAAAGCCGATGTGGAGTTTTTAAAAGGCAAGGCCGACATTGCCGTCATCGGGTCTGAAACCGTCCGGGTGGTGGAGGAAAAAGGGGTTATGGCCGTTGGGGAGTTTATTAAAAGTATCCGGTGAGATGGATCATTTAAGAGAAGGATGGATTCCCTTAATCTTCAAAAAAGAACAATTCGGGGAATCCTTTTTGAATAAACTATATTTTCACACAAGCTGATTTGTTGAAATATATTTACAGCCCTCAAAGATATTGATATGGATTATCGAATCTGATTTTGAATTTATTTGGTCGGATATCATTCAAAATTGCATGATACACTGATCTGTATACTAACTTGCTAGGCGGCACGGTGAATCTCGACGACCTCGCACATAGCATCTCGGCTATTTCAAATCACACGGTGATTCAGCACCTATCGCAGCTTCTCCGTGTCTGGAAGCTGGATGCAAGGACCGTTCTCTACATCCTCCTTGCACTTGCCGTTGGCTTTGTCATTGGCCGCTACCGTGCCTCACGTGCCTCCCCATTCCAGAATCGTGGCGAGGCTTGGCTGTCCCGCGTCGCGCTGACGCACTTCGGTCCTCCTGACTATCACCTGATGAATCACGTCACCCTTCAGATGAGTGACGGAACAACTCAGGTTGATCACATCCTCGTTTCTAGGTTCGGCGTGTTCGTCATCGAGACCAAGGACTACAAAGGATGGATCTTCGCCAACGCGAATCAGGCGAATTGGACTCAAGTCCTTTTCAAGTGGAGGTTCAAGTTCCAGAACCCAATATTCCAGAACATCCGGCACGTTCGGGCGGTGCAAGGCCTCCTTGATTTCTTGCCGCCTGGCGCCATCAAGTCGGTTGTCGTTTTCACTGGCGAATCGGAGTTCAAGACAGAAATTCCTCAGGGGGTGTTTAGTATCTCCGGGTTTATTGATTACCTGCACGAACAGACTGTCGAAGTCATGTCCCTCAATCGAGTACAGTTCTGCGTGGGCCGGATCGAGACTGCGCGACTCGCCATCAGTGGCAAGACGGACGTTGAACACGTTCAGAGCCTTGAGCGGAGGCACGGCAGTGCGGTCTAACGAATACGGATAGATCGTGTGAGGAACGAGCCAAAATTTTATCCAGTGGTTGAATAAGCCTGATCTATATAAAGGAAATATCTTTTTTTGACAAGGGTGGGAAGAGTATTTTCCGGGAAGGCCTTTCCATCACAACCCCTTTCTCTTTATCCTGCCCGCTTTTATCATTTTTCTTGACATGAAATTGAAATCAGCATAGATATAAATTTGATTATATTTTTGATTATATATTAATTTTAACCATAACCATCACAGGCAGATGAAACAGATGCCTGACGAAAAAGGAGTTTGCATGTACGGATGGATGGGAAAAATACTACGCGTGGATCTCACGGCCGGAACCTGTAAAGAGGATCCGGTGGACCCGTCGGTCGCAAAGGATTATATCGGCGGCCGGGGGCTGGGGATCTATTTGCTGCGGCGGGAAGGGGATGCCGGGGGCGATGCCCTGGCCCCGGAAAATCCGCTCATCATGGCCACGGGTCCCCTGACCGGGACCGGAGCCCCCACCGGGGCCCGTTACATGGTCATGACCAAGTCCCCGCTGACCGGGGCCGTGACCTGCTCCAATTCCGGGGGCATGTTTCCCACGGAATTAAAACGGACCGGGTTTGATGCCGTTGTCTTTACCGGGCGGTCCGAAACCCCGGTCTATCTCTGGATAGACCAGGGAAAGGCGGAACTGAGACCGGCCGATCACCTGTGGGGGAAAAACACCCACGAGACCACGGATCTGCTTCTTCAGGAAACCCAGGCCAATGCACGGGTGGCCTGCATCGGGCCTGCCGGGGAAAAAAAGGTCTTGTTTGCCTCCATCATGAACGACAAGCACCGGGCCGCGGGACGGTCGGGGGTGGGCGCGGTCATGGGCAGCAAAAACCTGAAAGCCGTGGTGGTAAGAGGCAAGGGCAGGATTCCCCTGGCCGATAGCGACGGCTTTAAAGCCTTTAACAAGCAGATCCTGGATGTCTTCAATGCCGGGGTCAAGCAGGCTCCCCTGGGCTTGACCGTCAACGGCACCGCCGGTGTGGTCATGTCCACCCAGAATTTCGGGGTATTGCCCACCAAGAACTGGCAGCAGGGCACCTTTGACGGATGGGAAAAAATCCATGGTGAGGAATTGACCAGGCGGTTTCTGAAAAAAAATATTGCCTGCTACGGATGCCCCATCGGATGCGGCCGCCTGACCCGGATAGATGATCCAAGGTTTTCGGGCGAAGGCGAAGGCCCGGAATACGAGACCATCTATGCCATGGGGTCCAACTGCATGATCGATGATCTGGCCGCCATCGTCAAGGCCAATTATATCTGCAATGAACTGGGCCTGGATACCATTACCATGGGCGCCACCCTGGCCTGCGCCATGGAATTGGTGGACCGGGGGTATCTGCCCGAAGACCGGGTGGGACGTCCTCTTGCCTGGGGTGATGGAGATGCCCTGGTGGAATTGACCCGGATGACGGGCATGAGAGAGGGTTTCGGCGACCAGTTGGCTGAAGGCAGCTACCGTTTGGCCGAACGCTACGGCCATCCCGAGCTGGCCCCGGTGTCTAAAAAACAGGAATTCCCCGGTTATGAGCCCAGGGGCGCCCAGGCCATGGGGCTGGCCTATGCCACCTCTCCCATAGGCGGCTCACATATGCGCGGTGATCCAGCTTATTTTGAATTGTTTTCCGTGCCCAAACCCATGGACCCCCATATATGGGAGGGCAAGGCCAAGGTGACCGCGGCATTCCAGAATTTATCGGCCATCATCGATTCTGCCGGGCTGTGCATTTTCTTTGCCGTCCGGAACTTGGCGGCCAAGGATCTGGGGGTGGCCCCCACCGGGGTCCTGGAATATCTCAATGCCGCCACGGGAGCGCATTATACCCTGGAAGAACTGATGCTGGCCGGGGAGCGCATCATCAATGCCGAACGGCTGTTCCTGGCCGATGCCGGGTTCAGCAGGAAGGATGACAGCCTGCCGGACCGGCTCACCCAGACTCCGGCTCCCACAGGCCCGGCCAAGGGCATGGTCTGTCATTTGGACAGCATGCTGGACGAATATTACGAGGTCCGGGGCTGGAGCCAAGACGGAATACCCGAAAAGGCAGTGCTGGAAAAACTAAGCCTGGCCGTCTAGGATAAACCCGGCCATGCGCATCCACGTCACCTTATACAGTGAGTTCAAGAAATTTGCCCCCGGCGGCACAGGTTCCTTTGATCTGGACCTGCCGCCGGGGGCAAGTCTCGGGCACTGTTTCGAACATTTAAATATCCCGGAAAACAGCGGGTATACCGCCCTGGTCAACGGTCGGCGGGCCGACGGGGACACCCTTCTCAGGGAAGGGGATACCCTGGTGGTCTTCCCCCTCATCTGCGGGGGATAGACTAAATCTTCTTAAAAATTCAGCTTAAATTTCCTTCCAGACCTTTTTGCTTTTGTTGATTTTTGTCTGCACATTTTCCCAGGTTTTGGTGGTCAGAAACGAGGTCTTATACCGGTCTATCATCCGGGTAAACATGGAAAAGGGAACCGTAAAGGAAAGCTCGTCCGTCTTGAAAAATTTTCTGGCCGACGGGTCCCATCCCCCCACCACAGCCCTCTCCTTCCCTTTTTCCAGATAATGCAAGGGCCAGACCACCAGGCTTCCGCAGGCCGCGCTCCAGGGGGAGGCCACCACCTCGGGATCATTGGTGACAAAGGCGGCCAGTTGATGAAGGCCGTTGAGAGATTCCGGCCGGGTGAAAAAAGACACCAGGACCGGAGTTTCCGTTTCATCGAATTGGCTGAGGGGCTTGAAGACACAGAATTCTTTGGCCGCCGGAACCGGATCAATGTATTCAAAAATCTTTCTCAGATTGTCCGGCGAATCGCAATAATGTTCTCCTTCCATCCGGCCGGGAACGCCTGAAGACACATAATGGATAATGGTTTCCGACTGGGGTTTGTTGAATCCCAGCCAGAAGGCGCCGCCGGGGCAACCGAACTGTGAGGAGGAAAAATAGGCTGCGGTCTTCTTTTTCCTTGCCAGCCAGATATTGCCGATGACGCAGGAAAACTGGCCGAACACCTCCTGCCAGTTGATTTCATTTTTCTTTTCCTTTTCACGGGTCGGCAGGTCCATGGGCTTGGGGGAAAAACCGGCCTCGGGTTTGATATCCGTGAAAAACATGCCCATGGGTTCTTCCATCATCCCAAGGATGTTTAAAAAATCGGAAACAGCGGATTGAAGGACAGGGTCCATGATACCTCCTGTAACGGGTTGAATTGGATATGTCTATTTTCTAAACAAAATCCAAACCAAAGGCAATAAAGAAAATGATTAATAAATTGTTTAATATTTGATATAAGGGTGATTCTGTTTTGGTAAAATGATATTCAATCGAAGAGGAGATCCCATGAATCAAACATATGTCAAAATCATCCTGCTGATGGCGGCCGGTCTTTTCCTGTCCGGCTGCAATTCTGTCTATTATAAGACCATGGAGCAGTTCGGCAAGGAAAAGCGCCATATCCTCAAAAGCGATGTCAAGGATGTCCGGCAGAGCCAGACCAAGGCCCAGAGGGAATTCCAGGATGCCCTCACCACGGTAAAAGAACTGTACGGGTTCCAGGGCGGGGATCTGGAACAATTTTACAAACGGCTCAAAACCAATTATGAAGATTGTGAATCACGGGCCAACCAGATTGAAAAACGGATCAATACCGTGGAAGAGGTGGCGGCGGACCTGTTCAAGGAATGGGATGCCGAAATCGCCCAGATCCAGAATCCTGAGATGAAGGCGAGCAGCCAGCAATCCTATGCCGATTCAAAGGAGCAGTATGAACGGCTCCAAAAGGTCATGAAAGATTCCACCAAGGGCATGTATCCGGTCCTTGCCAAGCTGAAGGACACCGTGCTCTACCTGAAGCATAACCTGAATGCAAAGGCCGTGGGGGTCATGGGCGGTGAGGTCGATTCCATTGAGCAGGATGTGGAAAAACTCATCTTTGATATGAATGCCTCCGTTGACGAAGCGGAAGCCTTTATCAACCGGTTTTAACCTCGGAGCATCCGGCAATGAAAGTAGACGGAAAAGACATGAGGCCCATCTGGTTTGATCCATCCTCCCAAAGGGTCCAGGTCCTGGACCAGCGGTTTCTTCCCCATGAACTGGTGATCAACACCCTGGCCACGGTGGATGAGACGATTTTTACCCTCAAGGAAATGGTGGTGAGGGGGGCGCCTCTCATCGGCGCCACCGGGGCCCTGGGGGTCTATATCAGCCTGGTTCAGACGGGCCATAAAGGTGCAGGCAACGACTATCTTCTTTCCCAATGCCGGCGGCTTAAAGACGCCCGGCCCACGGCCGTGAATCTGGCCTGGGGGGTGGACCGGGTCCTGGCTGCGGCCCTCAAATACGAGGCCTATGAGAAAAGAGTTCAGGCCTCACTGGACGAGGCTTTGGCCATTATCGAGGAAGAGGCGGTCAATTGCCGGAAAATCGGTGAATACGGCCTGCCCCTGATTGAGGCCCTCAGCCGGAAAAAAAAGGGCGAGCCCGTCAACATCCTGACCCACTGCAATGCCGGCTGGCTGGCCTGCATTGAATACGGAACGGCTACGGCGCCCATCTATACGGCCTTTGACGCCGGGATTCCCGTCCATGTCTGGGTGGATGAGACAAGACCCCTGAACCAGGGGTCCCGCCTGACGGCATGGGAACTCGGAAAACACGGGGTCTGCCATACCATTGTCACGGACAATGCCGGGGGCCATCTCATGCAGCACGGAAAAGTGGACCTGGTCATCGTGGGGACGGACCGCACCACCCGGACCGGGGATGTGGCCAATAAAATCGGGACCTATTTAAAGGCCCTGGCGGCAAAAGACAATGGAATTCCGTTTTATGTGGCCCTGCCGTCCTCCACCTTTGACTGGCGCCTCACCGATGGAATCACCGGCATCCCCATTGAAGAGCGGGACCCCGATGAAATCCGGTATGTCCAGGGGCTTTGCAACGGCAAATCGGAAAAGGTCCTGGTGCCGCCAAAAAACAGCCCGGCGGCCAACCATGCCTTTGATGTGACCCCGGCCCGATTGGTGACGGGGTTTATCACGGAACGAGGGGTCTGCCGGGCCACCGAGGAAGGCATCCTGTCCCTGTTTCCGGAAAAGGAAACCCGTGATAAACACGATAAAAAATGATAAACCATGAACATCAGGAGACAAATGAAATCAAATACCCTGGCCATTCATGAAGGCACCTTAAAAGACAGGGTCACCGGCGGGGTGAACACCCCGTTGTATACCTCTTCGGCCTGCAATTATATGGACCGGGGAGAGGCAGTGTACCCGCGCTATTTCAACGCCCCCAACCAGGATGCCGTGGCACGGAAGCTGGCGGCCCTGGAACATGCCGAAGCCGGGCTGGTCTTCAGTTCGGGCATGGGCGCCATGTCCACTTCCATCCTGGCCTATGCCGGGAGCGGGGACCATGTGGTCATGCTGGATGCCCTCTATGGCGGCACCCATCATTTTGCCACGGAATGGTTTTCCCATTTCGGTATTGATTGCACATTTACACTGACTTCCGCCGAAGACGTGATCCGGAAAGTGACGCCCAAAACAAAGGTGATTGTGATCGAATCCCCCACCAACCCCCTCCTGGCCGTGGTGGACATTGAAAAGATCGCCCAATTTGCCAAAGAGAAAAAGATCACCACCATCATCGACAATACCTTTGCCAGCCCGGTGAACCAGACCCCCCTGGATTTGGGCATTGATATCGTGGTTCACAGCGGCACCAAATACCTGGGCGGCCATTCCGATCTGTGCTGCGGCATGGTGGCCTGTTCCAAAGAGAAAATGGCCCGGATCCTGAGCCTTGCCAAGGTTCTGGGGCCCAGCCTGGACCCCAGGCTCTGCCACCTGCTGGAAAGGAGCATGAAAACCCTTTTTCTCCGGGTCAAGGCCCAGACCCGGAACGCCATGGAAGTCGCGAGCTTCCTGGAAACCCGGCCCGCCGTTGAGAAAGTATATTATCCGGGGCTGGAAGCCTTTGAAGGCCATGAGATCGCCAAACGGCAGATGACGGGGTTCGGGGCCATGCTCTCCTTTGAGATCCGCGGCCATGATCCGGACCGGTTTATTGAAAGCCTTTGCCTCATCCGCCCGGCCGTGAGCCTGGGCGGGGTCGAATCCACCATCTGCCCGCCGGGCCGGACTTCCCATGCAAAAATGTCGGCCGAGGAAAGAAAGCGAGTGGGGGTAACCGACGGGCTTTTACGGCTGTCCGTGGGCCTTGAGGATGCCGAGGATTTAAAGCAGGACCTGGATGCCGCGCTCCATAAAATTTCAAAGGACATCTGATACCCCTATGACAAATGAAAACAGGCCCGCGTCCGGGTTTACCGACCTTGAAAAAAAAATCATCGCCCTTTTGCAGACCGATATTCCGGTGGTGGAACGGCCTTTTCTTGAAATGGCAAAACAGATCGGGATCACGGAAGCGGAATTTCTGCAGGTCTTAAAGGACCTCAATGACCGAGGCATGATCCGGCGGTTCGGCGCCACCCTGAAACACCAGAAATCCGGATTCAAGGCCAATGCCATGGTGGCCTGGAAAGTGGCGGAAGAGCGGGTGGAACAGGCCGGGACCATCATGGCGACCTTTCAGGAGATCACCCATTGCTACCGGAGAAATCCGGCTCCGGGGTGGCGGTATAATCTTTACACCATGGTTCACGCCGCCAGCGAAGAGGCCGTCCATGCCATTGTGAAACGGATTTCAGAGGCTGTGGGAGAAAAAGACTACGAGATCCTCTTCAGCCGGAAAGAGCTGAAAAAAACCTCCATGAATTATTTTGAAGACTGATCCGCCCCATATCCTGTGTGTCAATCCCTGGATCCATGATTTTGCCGCCTTTGATTTCTGGGCAAAACCCCTGGGCCTTCTGTCCCTGGCCGCCATCCTGAGGGAAAACGGGGTTAGGGTCAGCTATATCGACTGCCTGGACCGGTTTCACCCCAAGGAGCCCCAAGCCCCGAAAATTCTATGGGATGGCCGGGGACCCTTTCGAAAGACCCAGATCCCGCTGCCGGCCGGTCTTGAACATATGAACCGGAAATTTTCCCGCTACGGCATCCTTCCGGAATGGTTCCTGGCGGATTCAAATGGGATATCAAAACCGGACCTCATCTTTGTAACTTCCCTGATGACCTATTGGGCCTCGGGTGTGAAAGAAACCATTGACCTCATTAAAACGGTTTATCCCGATGTTCCCCTTGTCCTGGGCGGGATTTATGCCGGCCTCTGCCATGACCACGCCGTCCGGACCAGCGGGGCCGACCGGGTGGTCAAGGGGCCCGGCGAACCGCTTTTAGCGGGTCTATTAAAGGAATTTACCGGTTTTGATTTAGAGGATGAACGGCTTCTTAGATCGCCCATAGACCTGGACTCCCTGCCCTTTCCCGCCCTGGATCTCCAGCACGGGATACCCTATGCCCCGGTGTTAACCTCCAGAGGCTGTCCTTTTTCCTGTGAATACTGCGCCTCCTCCTATCTTGAGCCGGTGTTGAGACGACGGTCGCCTGAAGCCGTATATGACGAACTTGTCCATTGGCATGAAACCCAGGGGGTGAAAAATGTCGCCTTTTATGATGACGCCCTCCTGGTCAATTCCGAAGACCACGCCTTCCCCTTGTTTGAACGCATCATTGCCAAGGGCCTGAATCTTTATTTTCATACCCCCAACGCCCTCCATATCCGGGCCGTTACAAAAAAGGCGGCTGATCTGATGTTCCGGGCCGGGTTTAAAACCATCCGGCTGGGCCTTGAAACCACAGAATTTTCCAAAGAAAGACCCTTTGACGCCAAGGTGACGGAAAGGGAATTTGGTCTTGCCGTTGAGCATCTTAAGGCTGCCGGGTTTGGCGGACGGCAGATCGGGGCCTATTTATTATGCGGCCTGCCGGGCCAGAATCTTGATCAACTGGAATCTTCCATAAAATTTGTAAAAAAAGCAGGGATCATGCCTGTCCTTGCCTATTATACCCCCATCCCCCATACCCCGCTGTGGGCGGGAGCGGTTCAAAATTCAAAGTATGATCTTCTCCAACATCCTGTTTTTACAAACAATACGATCTTTCCATGTGTCGGGTCGGACCAGGATCTAAGACGCATTTCACAATTGAAAAATTTATAGAACTAAGCTATAACCCTTTTGCTTTGTTAGGACATTGTTGGATTTTTATCAGAAAGAGATAACCATCATACATAAAGAGGACTGAAACGTGAACATAGCAGCTATTTTCATTCAAACTCTCGGCGGTCTCGGGCTCTTTATTCTTGGCATGAAAATGATGACCGACGGCCTCCAGGCCACGGCCGGGCAGCGAATCCGGAGAATCCTGGAAGCTATATCCTCCAACCGGTTCATGGGATTTTTGACCGGAGCCGGCGTCACGGCCATCATTCAATCTTCATCGGCCACCACCGTCATGCTGGTCGGTTTTGTCAGTGCCGGTATCATGAGCTTTCAGCAGGCCGTGGGCGTGATCATCGGCGCCAATGTCGGAACCACCATCACAGGCCAGCTCATTGCCTTTAATATGTCCAAGGCGGCTTTGCCGGCCGTGGCCCTGGGTGTTGCCCTGAAATATTTTTCCAAAAAAAGAAATTACCGGTATATCGGTGAAATCATCCTGGGCTTCGGCCTTTTGTTCTATGGTATGGAGGTGATGAAAGACAGCCTCTCTCCCATCCGGTCCGATCCCCAATTTATTCAGTTTTTTACAACCTTCAATACCGACAGCCTGGGCGGGGTGCTTCTATGCGTGTTCATGGGGACAGCGGTGACCGTGGCCATCCAGTCTTCTTCCGCCACCATCGGGTTAACCATGGCCCTTGCCACCTCAGGGTTATTAAGCTACGAGACAGCACTTGCCCTAGTGCTGGGCGAAAATATCGGAACCACCATAACAGCTCAGTTGTCCACCCTGGGTTCCAATAATGAAGAGGCCCATAACACAGCCAACGCCCATACCCTTTTTAACGTCATCGGTGTCTGTATCATCCTCTTGATCTTTCCCTGGTTTGTGGAGATTGTCGAGGCTGTTACCCTGGCCATAGGGGCGGGACCCGCAACCGATACCCTGAACGGTGAATTTGTGAACGTTGGAAGATATATCGCCAACGGCCATTCACTTTTTAATGTCATCAATGCAGTCCTTTTCCTCATTTTTCTTCCCCAGTTGATTAAATTAACCCTTCTTGTTTCCCCCAAGCTTTTAAAATCAAAGGAGAGATACCGTCTGCCCGGATTTGATTCAGGGTATATCGATTCCACCATCGGCGCCCTTGCCAAAGTCAGGGGTGAAATCATTAAAACCTTTGAATTTACCCAGATGAACCTGAAAAAGACCTCCAAATGCCTGGTCAAGCGGGATGATGATATTTTAGGGGAGAGGGATGCCATAGAACAGCATCTGGATGATTCCCAAAAAGTCATTATCAAATATCTGACCACGGTTTACCAGGGGGAGGTCAATGAGCCCGAGGCCAATGAAATATCCGAACTCATGAGAATTACCAATAATATAGAGCGGATAGGCGATTCCATGGAGAGCGTGTCCAAGCTCCTTGAACGGATATATGACAATAAATTCGAATTCAGTGAAAAAGCCAAAGAGGATCTGGTGGCCATGTCCGAGCAGGTGGATCAATTTATGAGCCTGATTGCGGCGGAACTGCGTGAAAAAACCGAAGGGTTTTATCCAAAGGCCCTGGCCTTTGAGGATTTGATTGACCAGATGCGGGAAAACATGAGACACCAGCATATTGAAAGGCTCAGGGCAGGAGACTGCTCGGTGGATGTGGGGGTATTTTTTATCTCTCTGGTTTCCCACTATGAAAAAATGGGGGATTATTGTTATAATATCGCCACCGGAGTAGACCGAATCTTATAAAATGATTATATTTGATCTTGAATGCTTGAATGGTCATACCTTCGAAGGCTGGTTCGAAGACAAAGAAGATCTGAAAAGACAGCAGGAGCAGGGAATATTGGCCTGTCCGATTTGCGAAACAACAGAAGTGGTGCAGAAATTTCACGCCATATCCATTCGGAAATCATCCTCCTGCCCTGTTTCCCGGAAAGCCTTGCGGGCCGGCCAGGAGGCCATGACGGAATTTGTAGAAAAAGTGGCCGAATATGTGGAAAAGAACTTTGAAAATGTGGGCACGGATTTTACAAAACAGGCCCTGAAGATGCACTATGGGGCTGAAGAATACAGAAGCATCCGGGGCACCACAACGGCGGAAGAAGACAAGGTCCTCGCCAAAGAAGGCGTGCCTGTGCTCAAGGTGCCCGTGGTGAAAAAACCCAATGAGGATCTGAATTAGACACTCTTTACAGAATAACCAAGGAGAAAGCCCATGAAAAAATTTCAAAAATACTGTCTGATGGCTTCAATAGTGATTCTATCGCTGTTTTTTTCAAGCATTATCTGCCTGGCCCAGGAAAACAACATGGCCGGCTGGGGGATGGATGACCCTTACAATCGCCTGTATGATGCTAAGGAAGTGGACACGATCAAGGCCGTTATCCGGGACATAAAGGAAATAACACCCCTCCCCGGAATGGCACCGGGGCTGGGCATGGAGATTGAAGAGAAGAGCGGGGACCGTTATCTGGTTCATATCTGCCCCCTGGCCTATAAAAACGCGGCCTCCATCGGGCTTAAAAAAGGGGATAAAATCAATCTGAGAGGCTGTCTGGTTGAAATTGACGGAAAGGAAGTCATCATGGCCGCCAAGATCAAAAAAGACGAAAAATCCATCAAAGTCAGGTTGACCAGCGATGGAAAACCCTTTTGGACCATGTCCCCGGAAGAGCTTAAAAAAGAGCTGGCAGACGATTAAGGGTTATCATTAAACGCCGGCATGACGGTAATATGGACCCGGCGGGTCCGGGGCCCGTCAAACTCGCAGAAATAAATCCCCTGCCAGGTTCCCAGAACCAGGGAGTCCTTTTCCAGCGGTATGATCTCAGACGGCCCGAAAAGGCTGACCTTGATATGGGCTGCTGAATTGCCTTCCATATGTTTGAAATGGTCATCCCAGGGAACCACCTTGTTGATAAAGGCCAGCATATCCGTGGTCACGGCCGGGTCGGCGTTTTCATTGATGGTGACGGCGGCTGTGGTATGCATGGAAAAGACATGGACCAGACCGTTCTCTATCCCGGATTCCCGGACTGCCGCCCGGACCTCGGCGGTGATGTCGATCATCTGGGTCCTGGCCGTGGTTTTGACGCTGATCTGCATGGCCTGCCTCCTCTTTGCCGGGTGTACGAAAATTACACCCGGCGGATTTTCAACAAGAACGCCTAATTTTTAAACATCTCCAGGGCGTTTCGTACAATATTTTCCGGTGAGAAGCCGTATTCCTTTAATACTTTCCCGCCCGGCGCCGAGGCCCCGAACCGGTTAATACCCATGATCCGGCCACCTTCCCCCACATATTTTTCCCATCCCATGGTGATCCCGGCTTCAACGGCCAGCCGCTTTTTGACATCAGAGGGCAGGATTCTTTCCCTATAGGGCGCCGGGGCTTTTTCAAACAGCTCCCAGGAGGGCATGGAAACCACGGCGGTTTGGATATGGTGATCCTTTTCAAGCATTTTGGCCGCTTCCACGCAGATATGGACTTCAGATCCCGTGGCAATGAGGATCAGTTCGGGATCAGCGGTTCTTTCCACGGTATAGGCCCCGTACATGAATTCCCCGTCCCTTTTGGACACATCCAGGGTCGGCAGGTTCTGGCGGCTCAGGATCAGGGCCGTGGGGGAATCCAAGGTCGTGAGGGCCTTTTTCCAGGCTTGGGCCGTCTCATTGGCATCGGCCGGTCTCACCACGGTCAGATTGGGGATGGCCCGCAAGGCGGCCAGGTGTTCCACGGGCTGGTGGGTGGGCCCGTCTTCTCCCACGGCCACGCTGTCATGGGTAAACACATAAATCAGGGGCAGTTTCATCAGGGACGCCAGCCGGATGGCCGGCCGCATATAATCAGCAAAGACCAGAAAGGTCCCGCCATAGGGACGAACCCCGGAATGGAGGTACATGCCGGCCAATATGGCGCCCATGGCGTGTTCCCTCACCCCGAATCTTATGTTGCGTCCCTCCCATGCCCCCTTCTGAAAATCACTTGCATTTTTAATATAGGTATTGTTGGACGGGGCAAGATCGGCGGACCCGCCCATGAGGGTAGGCAGATGGTCGGCAATGGCATTCAGCACCTTGCCCGAGGCGGACCGGGTGGCCACAGGACCGTCCTCGGGTTTAAACACGGGAATTTTAGAATCCCAGCCCTGGGTCAGAAACCCGCTGACCGCATCCACAAATTGCCCGGCCTGTTCAGGATATTTTGTTTTATAGGCATCAAAGCCTTCCTGCCAGGCATGTTCCAGCGCCTGGCCTGCGGATAATGCCCGGCGGCAGTTTTCCAGGACCTCGTCGGGCACGTAAAAATCCTTGTCTTCGGGCGCGCCGTAGAATTTCTTGGTCAGTTTGATTTCTTCAGCACCCAGAGGGGAGCCGTGGGCATCGGAACTGTCCTGTTTATGGGGGCTGCCGTAGGCAATATGGGTTTTGATCTGCACCAGGGTGGGTCGGCCGGTCTCGTCTTTCCCGGCCTGGATGGCCCTTTTGATCTCATCCATATTGTTGCCGTCCTGCACTGTCACCACATGCCAGTTCTGGCTTTCAAATTTTGCCCTCACGTTTTCCGTAAATGCGATATTGGTCTTTCCTTCAATGGTGATGCCGTTGTCGTCATACATCAGGATGAGTCTGCCAAGACCCAGATGCCCGGCCAGGGAAACCGACTCCAGGGCCACCCCTTCCATGAGGTCTCCGTCACCGCACATAACATAGGTAAAATGGTCGATGAGGGCCTGGTCCGGTTTATTAAAACGGGCGGCCAGATGCCGTTCGGCCATGGCCATGCCCACGGCATTGGCAATACCCTGGCCCAGGGGGCCGGTGGTGGTTTCAACGCCCGGGGTTTCCCCGTATTCCGGATGACCCGGAGTCCTGGAACCCCACTGTCTGAAATTTTTCAGATCCTCCAGGTCAAGGCCGTACCCGCACAGGTAAAGCAGGCTGTAAAGCAGGGCTGATCCATGGCCGCCGGAAAGAACAAAGCGGTCCCGGTCCATCCAGGCCGGATTTTTGGGGTTGTGTTTTATAAAATATTTAAACAGCGTATAGGCAGCGGGCGCAAGGCCCATGGGCGCACCCGGATGGCCTGAATTTGCTTTTTGAACCGCATCCATGCAAAGGGTCCGGATGGTGGTTACGGTGAGTTGGTCAAGGGTTGTTTCAGCGTTTGCCATTGGTTTGTCTCCTGTTATGATAAATTCTCGGTTACAAGGCCCTTAGAAATTCCGGCCGCAAGGCCACCTTCCCTTTAAGCGCCCGGGATATGAGGTCAAGGGTTTTTTCTTTATCCTGGGGCAGCTTTGCCCGGATGGGAAGATAATTGGATGCGTGGTTGGCATGAAACCAGCCGTTGGACAGATGGGTGGAAGCAATCATGAGGCCCAGTTCCGCCAGCATTTCTTCGGGCTCGATGAGGATGAATTCACCCCTTTCGTACTGGTCGTTGAGTTCTGTTCCCGGAACCAGCATGAGGGTCAGGGCGCCCACATAATCCGGGTCAATGGCGCTCAGCACCCGGCCGGTTTCCCCGGCATGGACGGCTGATCTTTCCCTTTGGCCAAGACCGATGAGAACCGTGACGGACAATTTGATCCCGGCTTTTTTGATCCGTTTTCCCATGGTGATCATCTTTTCGGAATCCGCACCCTTCCGGATTTCTTTTAAAATTTGGTCATCCCCTGTTTCAAGGCCCATATAGGCGATTTTTACCCCAAGGTCATGAAGTTCTTTTAGTTGTTCATCGGTCTTCATACCGATGCCCTTGGTATTGGCGTAAAGCCCGACCCTTTCCACCCAGGGCAGCCTCTCCCTGATCCGTGTCAGGATATTGACCAGCCTTTTCTGGGGAATGATCATGACATCCCCGTCACAGAGAAAGACCCGGTTCTGCCGCCGGCAGTATTGCCGGGCAAATTCGATGTCTTCAAATATGATCGCATCGGTTTTGATATTAAAGCGCTTGTCTCTGAATGTGCCGCAAAACGTACATTTGTTATGGGAGCAGCCCAGGGTCACTTGTAACAAAATACTGTCGGCCTCGCTGGGCGGCCGTATCATTATCCCTTCATAATGCATGAATAGTTTCCTTTAAAAAATCAAAGCCCTTTCATAACAGGTATTGCCGGAAAATTCAATATGGCGATTTTTTTGGAAAATCCGCATCCGGACGCCTTATACCAAGGGGCAGGGTCTGATCCGCAAGATTCGGGTGGCATATTTTTTTACTCTGGTTTATGGTACCCGGTATTGAGGGAAAAACAACCAATAATAAAGTGAAATACATAAGGATAAAAGGAAGATTATGAACAAGGTGATGGGATTTAAAGAATGGGCCCTGATCGGTTTTCTGGCCCTGATCTGGGGGGCGTCTTTTTTCTTTGTCAAGATTGCCGTGGAGCGCATGACACCTTTAACCGTGGTGGCCTGCCGGGTGGGAACGGCGGCCTTGCTTCTCCTGGTCTTTGTCATCATCACCGGCCGGAAACTGCCGCGAAACCCCCGGACCTGGGGAGCCCTCCTTGTTCTCGGGGCACTGAACAATGTCCTTCCCTTTTCCCTCATCACCTGGGGCCAGACCCATATCGACTCCAGCCTGGCCGCCATCCTGAACGCCACCACCCCGGTTTTCAGCGTCATCCTGGCCCATTTTCTGACCCGGGACGAGCCCCTGACCAAAAACCGTCTGGCCGGGGTTCTCCTCGGATGGGCCGGGGTTGCGGTCCTCATGGGCATAGATTCCTTGCACGGCATCGGCATGAAGACTGCGGGTCAGGCCGCCGTTCTGGGAGCTGCCTTTCTGTATTCCCTGGCCGCCATTTTCGGCCGGAGGTTCCGGGATCTCGATCCTGTGGTGGTGGCCGCGGGCATGCTCACGGGCTCATCCTTTCTAATGATCCCCCTGGCCTTTATCGTTGAACAGCCCCTGGGCCTTCACCCGACGGCCCAGACCTTTGCCGCCCTTTTCGGGCTGGCCGCCGTTTCCACTTCTCTGGCCTATATTATTTATTTTTATGTGCTGGCCAAGGCCGGGGCCACCAATATTCTTCTGGTGACCTTTTTGATCCCGGTCAGCGCCATTTTCCTCGGCATGGTGGTCCTGGGTGAAACCCCCGGCTGGAATGCCTTTGCCGGCATGATCCTGATCTTTTCAGGACTCCTCTGTATTGACGGGCGGCTTCTGCCCTGGAGAAAAAAAGATGAAAACTAATGAAGAGATAAGGATTCCTGCATCGGATGCCCATTTTTTAAAATTCATACTTTCACCATCCGGATCATAAGCTCTTTTTTTTCGGTATCATATACGGCATATTTTGATTCTTCAAAATCATCCCGTGAAAACCCGATACTGCCCACATTCAGCAGATATTTCCGGTCAGTGCCCAGGGGAATGGTGCAGTTTTCCCTGATCCTCCGGCGATAAAAATTTCTGTCCGTATAGGTAATCAATACCAGTTCATGGGTATGACCTGTGAAAAACACCTGCTTGTCCGAATTATTGAAAAGCGATTTTAAATAATAGTCCGTCACATCGTGGATATAGGTGGTGATTTTATCGGGAGGCGTGCCATGGACAAAATGGCAGTTTTCAAGGGTCAAATAGGCCGGGGTATTTTCAAGATACCGGACCGATGCCGTGGAAAGAGCCGCCATATTATCCAGGAGCGGCTGCTTGATCCTTTTGGGGAAAAGCTCAAGATACTCCGGGTCAAACATGGCCAGCTCATGGTTCCCCCGGACGGAGACCACCTGCTTTGACATGAGAAGCCGGACGGTTTCTTCGGACCGGGTCCCATATCCGATGATATCCCCCAGACAGATATACCGGTCAATCCCGTATTTCTCCATGTCGCTGAAGACCGCCAGCATCTTTGTATAGGAGCTGTGAACATCTGAAAAAACACCTAATTTCATATTACCCCTTATCCTAAAACATAACAGCTATCAAAATAAGGCGGGATCCGGATATGTAAACCCGGAAATCTATTCGTTCTGCCACTGTTTGGCCAGGATTTTTGCCATAATGGACCGGATGCCGTTTTGAGGGGACTCTTCAAGAAAGGAGCGTTTGACCACCTCATAAAATGCGGTGGCCGCAGGGGAAAGGGGCGTGTTTTTCGAAAACCCCAGGCTGACATCCAGAAACAGCCGGATACCCTTTAACCGCCGTACGGCGATCTTTTTGGTTTTGATTTTGTGCTCAACCGAGGGCTTTACCAGAAAGGAAATTCCCTCTCCCCGTTCCACCAGGTCGATGATAAATTCGGTATTGTTGGATTCCATGAAAACATTGGGGATCACCCCCTGTTTCTCATACAGATCCATAACCTTCTGCCGGGTGCCCGAGCCTGTTCCTTTCAGGATAATCGGTTCTTTTGCAATGTCGCTGAATTCCATCTCTTTTTTCCGGGTCAGGGGGTGACCGGCGGAAAGGATGACCACGATTTCTTCCTGGCTGAAGGGAACAAATTGAAGCCTGGAATCGTTGACATCCATCTGGGCCACGACAATGACTTCATTTTTAAAATCCCTCAGACTATTGATCATGGCCATGGAACTGCCCTCTTCAAGAATAATTTTGATATTGGGATAGGCCCTGTGAAACACCGAAATGATGGAGGGCATGATATGGTTGGCATAGGCCTTGGTACACCCGATTTCCAGAAGTCCTTGGTTCAGTTCCTTTATCTCGGCCAAAGTGGACTCCACCTCATCTTCAATGCTGAATAGTCTTTCCGCCTTTTCAAACAATATTTTTCCCGCATGGGTCAGACGAATCTCCCGGCCCTGTCTCCTGAACAAGGTCATATCGTAAAACCGTTCAAACAATTTGATCTGGGCCGTTACGGCAGGCTGGGAAATACAGAGGGTTTCGGCCGCAACCGTATAGCTTGAGTATTTGGCGACGTAATAAAAGGCCCTGAATTGATTTAAATTGATCATGGCGTGCATCCTTGATAACGGGTTCACCCAGGACAACCATAAGAAAATCTTATACTACCCATAATTTTATATGAATTGACAGTTTTTTTGTCAAGTCCTATTACCGGACCAGGATACTTGCTTTTGAAATTCATGACCGGGTCTGCCTTTGTACGTCGGCGGCTTCTATCTTACCGTTGCTCTCCTTTGTCTGCAAGTATGGTTCGGAGTCAGGTTTTGTTTGGTATTTTTAACACTTAATTCTTTAATTGGAGGTAAAAATGGCTGACAAGAGTTTTCCCAATCCCCACGAGATAGAAGCAATACCCGGAACAGAAGGATGGGAGCGGATGTATCCCTACCATTATCTTTTTACGACAAAGGACAAGGAAAGGGAAACCTATGAGAACAATATGTTCTGGTTCAACGATGCCCTTCATTACCCCGAGCCCATGTATCCTTTTGACATTATCTGGGATGAGGCCTGGTTCCTGGCCCTGTCTCAGTTCAATACCCGGATTTTCATGATCCCGCCGGTTTACGGCGTGGACCACCGGATCATCAACGGCAATGTGTATATAACGCCTGTGCCGGTCACGGACCCCGAAGAGGTGCAGAAAAGAGTCCCCCTGTTCATGGAAAGGGCAGGCTATTATTTTGAAAACTGGGACAAGCTCCAGGCCAATTGGGAAAAAAAGATGAGGGCCATCATTTCCGATCTTGAAGCCCTTGAAATCACCAAACTCCCGGCCATGGAAGACATTTCCGTAGTGAAAAACGGCCTCGGTACCTCATCGGGCTATGAATTGATCAAAAATTACGACAAGCTCATCGATCTCGGCATCCGCTGCTGGCAATATCATTTTGAATTTTTAAACCTGGGCTATGCCTCCTATGTCATCTTTGTGGACTTCTGCACCAAGGCCTTCCCGGACATCCCCTTACAGAAAATCACCCAGATGGTGGCCGGCATTGATGTGCTGTTGTACCGGCCCGATGATGAGCTTAAAAAACTGGCCAAGCTGGCCGTTGAATTCAACCTTACGGACCAGATCGGCAAGGACGGCAAAGATGTCATTGACGTCATGGCCTCGCTCCAGGGGTCTGAAAACGGGAAAAAATGGATCACGGCATGGGACGGGGCCAAAAACCCTTGGTTCAATATTTCCACCGGGACCGGATGGTATCACCAGGATATTTCCTGGAATGACAATCTGAATATCCCCATGAGTTCCGTCCGGATTTATATTGAAAAAATCAAGGGCGGGCATAATATTGACCGGCCCGTGGATGCCGTCAAAGAAGAGCGCAGACGGTTGATTACCGAATACCGGGGCCTTTTGAAAACCGATGAAGACCGGAAGACCTTTGATCAGCTCCACGGAACGGCCGAGCTGGTTTTCCCCTATGTTGAAAATCATATGTTCTATGTAGAACACTGGTTCCATTCCGTGTTCTGGAACAAGATGAGGGAAGTGGCCGCCATCATGACGGAATACAAATTCCTCAAGGGCCAGGAAGATATCTGGTTCATGTCCAGGAGTGAAATCAAGGAAGCCCTCTGGGATCTGGTCACAGCCTGGGCCACGGGAACAAAGGGATATGGGCCCCTGCACTGGCCCGAAGAAATCGCCTGGAGAAAAGGGGTGTATCAGAAATTTAAGGAACACCGCCCCCTGCCGGCCTACGGAACCCCTCCGGAAGTCATTGCCGAGCCGTTTACCGTTGTTCTCTGGGGTGTCACCAATGAAAGTATGGCGGCCTGGGCCAAATTAAAAGAAATCGGAGATCCGGACAAAGTCAATGAAATCGAAGGCTTTGCAGGATCACCCGGTGTGGTCGAAGGCATTGCAAGGGTTTGCCGCTCGGTTGAAGATATCGGTCAGCTTAGGGAAGGCGAAATCCTTGTGGCCCCCACCACATCTCCTTCCTGGGCCCCGGTATTCCAGAAAATCAAAGGGGTTATCACGGATGTGGGCGGGATCATGAGCCATGCCGCCATTGTATGCCGTGAATACGGCATGCCGGCCGTTGTCGGCACAGGCCAGTCCACCACCATTATCAAATCGGGTATGAAAATCAAACTGAACGGTGATACGGGAAGAGTTTATATCGAAAGGTAAGAGATTATCATGGAAAAAAGATCTGACTATGTCCTCTGGTTTGAAGAATGTGACTTGAGCTCCATTCCCCTGGTGGGCGGTAAAAATGCCAGCCTGGGAGAATTGTTGAAAGCGCAGATTCCGGTCCCGCCGGGTTTTGCCGTAACCACCAAAGCGTATAATCTTTTTCTTGAGCAGGGAGGCATCAAAAAGGATATTTTTAAACTTCTGGACGGGATCAAAGCCAACGACATGGATTCAGGCGAAGCTGCCAGCAAGACCATCCGGTCCCTGATTGAAAACACGGAGGTATGTGACGATCTCCAGGATTATATCGGAGAATTTTACCGAAGATTGTCCAAACGGTGCAATGTTCCGGCCGTTCCCGCGGCCGTCCGGTCCAGCGCCACGGCAGAAGACCTGCCCGGCGCCAGTTTTGCCGGGCAGCAGGACACCTTCCTCTGGATCAGGGGCATGGATGGCATTCTCACCCATGTGAAAAAATGCTGGTCCAGTCTTTTTACCTCAAGGGCCATCTATTACCGGGCAAAAATGGGATTTCCCCACGAAGCCGTGGAAATCTCCGTAGGGGTGCAGAAAATGGCCAATGCCTGGGTGGCCGGTGTCATGTTTACCTTGAATCCGGCCACCGGCGACCGGGCCACCGTTGCCATTGATGCAAACTGGGGGTTTGGGGAAAGTGTGGTCAGCGGAGAATGTACGCCGGACAATTTTCTGGTGAACAAAATCACGGATGAGGTCATCCGAAAAACGGTTTCCCACAAGACCATCCTTTACACCCGTGAACCGGTCAGCCATTCCGTCATCAAGCAGACAGTTCCTGCTGAACGGTCCGATATCCAGTGTGTGGTGGACAAGGATGTCATTGAGCTTGCGAAAATCGGCAAGCGGATTGAAAAGCATTACGGCAAGGCCATGGACATTGAATGGGCCATTGACAAGGATACGCCCGGCCAGGCCAAAATCATGATTCTTCAAAGCCGGCCGGAAACGGTCTGGAGCGATAAAAAAATAGAACCGGTGATGGAAGCCCGGTCATCGGCCCTGGAACATATCTGTGCCGGACTTTTGGCCGGCCGGAGAATAAATCCTTGATTTAACCCATACGCTTGTTTAACCGCCGGGCCCCGAATCTTCGGGGCCCGGTCAAAAATATAACCCGTGCGCATGGCGCAGGCAACCCTAGTCTTATGCCAAAAGGGGAGCAAAGGAGACAAAAACATGAAAGATATGAGAGATTTTGTAGCGGTCTGTGAGGAAAAAGGGCTTTTAAAGCGGATTAAGGCTGAAGTGGATTGGAACCTGGAACTGTCCCATATCGCAAAACTGAACGAAGAAGCCCAGGGTCCGGCCCTGCTCTTTGAAAACATCAAAGGTTACGACAGCCCCGTTATCACCAGCGCCTGCACCACGGTCCAGCGGTTGGCCATCATCATGGGCATGCCGGAAGATTCCAGTCTGACGGATCTGTATGTGGGCTGGGCGGAAAAAGCAAAAACCCCTATCCCGCCCAAATTTATCGACAAAGCCAAGGCGCCCTGCAAACAGAATATCATGATGGGTAAGGATATCGATCTCTATAAATTTCCGGTTCCCCAGTATTATCCCCTGGACGGCGGGCGGTTTTTCGGCACGGCCCATTTTATCATTACCAAAGATCCGGATTCCGGGTGGGTGAATCTCGGGACCTACCGGAGCCAGCTTCTGGGGAAAGACAAGCTCGGCACCCAGTTTATCAAGGGCAAACATGCCGACCAGATGCTCAAAAAATACCAGAAGATGAAACAACCCATGCCCGTGGCCTCCATTGTGGGCTGCGACCCCATCCTCTTCCTTGTCGGCGCGGCCAGAATCGGCGCTTTCACCAGTGAATACGATGTGGCCGGCGCTTTCAGGGGAGAGCCCATTGAAGTGGTGAAGGGCGAAGTGGTGGACCTGCCGATTCCCGCCCATGCCGAGATTGTTGTGGAAGGCTTTGTGGATGCGGAGAAATTCATGGAAGAAGGGCCCTTCGGCGAATACACCGGGTACTATTCCGGTGTGGGGACGGACCCGAGAAATTTCATTGATGTCAAATGTGTGACCTATAGAAACAACCCCATTTTCTGGGGAACCACCGTGGGCCGGGCCGTCACCGATTCCCATATGACCATGGCCCTGTCCTATGGGGCCACCCTCTGGCAGCAGCTCAATGAAATGCGGATTCCGGGTCTGAAATCCGTCTATTGCCCGCCGGAAGGGGCTGGCCGGTTTCTGGCCATTATTTCTATGAAACAGATGTACCCCGGCCATGTGGACCAGGTACTGACCGCCTCCATCTCAACGGAGATGGGCGCCTACGGCCTTAAGACCGTCATTGTGGTCGATGAAGACATTGATCCCTGGGATATCCCCAGGGTCATGTATGCTCTCAGCTTCCGGTTCCAGCCCAACCGCTGCCAGGTCATCAAACGGGGCCGGTCCACACCCCTGGACCCGTCCCTGCCCATTGAAGCCAGGGATATTACCGGAAGGCTGCTCCTGGACGCCACCATTCCCTATGAGTGGAAACATAAACCCATCCCCATCGAACTGGACCCTGACATGGTGGTCAAAGTCAAGGAAAGATGGTCTGAACTCGGATTTTAAGGAAAGGAGCTGAGTGTGAAACCCATTCGATATAAAAAAACAATGACCGATGAATTTGTCAGGGACGGGTACTGGACCCAGGAAACCTTTTATGATTTCTGGGAAAAGAATGCCAGGGAAATCCCGGATCAGGAAGCCCTGGTGGATTCAAAATACAGGCTGACCTGGAAACAGGCAGTGGAGCTGGTCGATGCCATGGCCGTCTCCTTTGTGGAGATGGGGATTGAAAAGCATTCCAGAATCATCATCCAGTCCCCCAACAGCGTTTACGGGTTCCTGGCCCGGATCGCCTGTGAACGGGCCGGGCTCATTTCCCTGACGGTTTACCCCTATCTGAGAAAAAAAGAGCTGACCTATATGGTGGACCGGACTAAGGCATCGGCGGTGATTATTCTTCATACCTACAACAAATTCAATTATCTTGAAATGTACGAGGATCTTCAGAAGGACTTCCCCCATCTGAAAAATATCTTTTTGTTTGACGACCTGGTTCCGCCGGGAGCCCCGGCCGGGACGTTCTCCCTAACCGCCATGGTTGAAAAAAGGGTCCGGCTGCCCATTGACAAGGAGGTCCTGGCAAAAAGACGGCTGGATGCCATTGAAAACGTGGCCATCCTCACCACCACATCGGGCACCACCGGCATTCCCAAGCTGGTGGAATGGCCGGCCGCTCCCCGCATCTGCACGTCCAAGGGCCGGGTGGATATCTGGAGCCTGACCAGGGACGATATCACCATGGCCATTGCCCCCCATGCGGGCGGGGCCGCCGGGACCCTGACCTATTTTGCCGCTCCCATTGCCGGGGCCAAAACCGTGATGCTGGAAGAATTTTCCCCGGAAGCGGCCCTGGCCTTGATTGAAAAGGAAAGGGCCACGGCCATCGGCGTGGTGCCCACCCATCTCATCCGCATGCTGGAAGCGGACGTATCCAAATATGACCTCAGTTCCCTGCGGTTTATCCGGTCCGCCGGCGGGTACCTGCCGCCCCAGGTGGCGGAAGAAGCCGAAACCGCCTTTGGCGCTTCCATCACCAGCGATCTGGGGACCCAGGACATGGGATCGGTTTCAGGATGCCGGGTGGAAGATTCCAAGGATTTGAGGCGACGAACCGTGGGCAGAATGCTGCCCGGCAACAAGGTCAGACTGGCCCATCAGGAAAACCGGGAACTGACGGTTCCGGACGGCGAGCCCGGCATCCTCTATTTCAGGGGACCCCATGCCCCGGCCGGGTATTACCGGGATGAGGAGCTGACTTCCACGGTATTTGACAGGGACGGCTGGACCACCACGGAAGATATTGTCAAATTCGACCAGGGCTGCCTCTGGATTCTCGGCCGGGCCAAGGACATGGTCATCCGGGGCGGACAGAATATTTATCCCGCGGAAGTGGAAGGGCTTTTGGCGGATCACCCGGCCGTGGGGTCTGTGGCCATTGTCGGCTACCCGGACAAGGAAATGGGAGAACGCTGCGCCGCCTATGTCATCCCCAAGGCAGGCATGACCTTTACCTTCAAGGATATGGTGAACCATCTCAAAGCCAAGGAAATCGCCATGTTCAAACTTCCCGAACACCTGGAGATCGTGGCTGAATTCCCGACGGTCGGAGATTCCGGCAAGATCAACAAGGAAACCCTGAAAAAAGATATCCGGGAAAGACTCGGGTTATAAAGGCTGAGACATGAACACGCCCAAAACCGTTTTAATCATATCCACCCTGGATACCAAGAGGGAAGAGACCCGGTATCTGAAATACAAATTCAAGGAAATCGATGTCCTGCCCCTGCTCATGGATCTCTCCATGAGAGGCAAGGAGCCTTCACGGGCCGAACTGACCCCGGCCCATGTGGCCACGGCCGGGGGCAGTTCCATTGAAGAGATCAATCAATCCAGGGAAAGGTCCACCATCACCAATATCATCATTGACGGGGCCACTAAGATTGCCAAGGATTTGTATGCAGCCGGGAAAATCCAAGGCGTCATGGCCATCGGCGGGTCCACCGGCTCCCTCATGGCCACGGATGTCATGCGATCCCTGCCCTTCGGCATCCCGAAACTCATGATCTCCTCCACGGCGGCCCTTCCCGGACTTTCCACCAAATATATCGGCACCGGCGACATTTTATTGTTTCATTCCGTCATCGAAATCTCCGGGGTGACGGATATGCTGAAAAACGTCATGGACCGGGCCTGTTATGCCATGAAGGGCATGATCAAATATGTGAAAAATGATCTGGCCGTCCACAGCAAAAAAACCATTGCCATGACCATGCTGGGGCCCTGCGAACAATGCGCCGGTACGGTCCGGACCGCCCTTGAAAAAGAGGGATACCAGGTCACCGGGTTTTCCGCAGCCGGGGTCGGGGACCAGGCCATGGAAAAAATGATTGCCGAGGGCTTTTTCGAGGGCGTCATCGATCTGGCCCCCGGCGGGGTGGGGGAGCATTATTTCGGTTATATGCGGGACGGGGGGCCCTATCGCCTGGAATCCGCCGGAAAGGCCGGGATTCCCCAGATCATCTCCACCTGTTCCGTAAACCATATGACCCCCTCCCGGTCCAAATACAAAAAAGAATTCTACGAGCGCCGGAAATATGACCTGGACAAATACCGGACCTGGATCAGGCTTTCTCCTGAAGAATTGACGATAGTGGCCTCGGAATTCGCCAGAAAGCTCAACCAGGCCAAGGCTCCCGTAAAAATCATGGTTCCCCTGAAGGGCTGGTCCTCGGTGGATGCTGAGGGCAACCCGACCTATGATCCTGATGAAGACCGGATTTTTGTGAATGCCCTGAGAGATCTCCTGGATTCAAACATCGAAATCGTTGAAGTGGATGCCAATATGGAAGATCCCTTGTTCAGCGAGCAGGTCACCCGGATGGCCCTGGAGATTTTTTAATGCCGGGCACATAAATTTTTCAGATGTAAATGGTCGGCCCTGTTCACAGACCAGGGTATTGTGATACAACTCAGAAAGCGGAGGAAAATCAATGATCGTTAAAAACTGGATGCGTAAAAATCCCGACACCATTTCAAGCGACCTCACGGCAAAAGAGGCCATGCATCTTTTTGAAGAAAAAAGAGTCCCTTTTTTATCCGTGGTGGATAACAACAAATTCAGAGGCTTTCTGGCCCGGCGGGATTTGAGGGAGGCCGCCTCCTGGGCCATTTCCACCCAGGATATCCATGAGGTCCAATATTTTAACGAACGCCTCAAGGTCAAAGACATCATGGTCCGGAAACCCGTCACCCTGGATGTCAATGATACGGTTGAAACCGCCATCCAAAAAGGCAAGCAGTTCGGCCGGACCTTTCTGCCCATCATGGACGGGGACAAACTGGTGGGAACCTTGTCCAACCGGGATCTCACCAAGGCCCTCAGCCGGCTCCTGGGCGGAGACGAGGGCCTCCACGGGGTCTCCATCGAGCTGAACGGAGATTCCAAAACCACCATCCGGAAAATCCTTGAGGATATTTTCATGATGGGCATGGACATCAAGGGCCTGTTTACCCTGAAAGATCCGGATACCGGGAAAAACCGCCTGATTATCCGGTTTGAGGCCAAATGCTTTAAGCGGATCGTCTCTTTGATTGAGGAAAAGGGCTATCATCTGGTGGAAGCGACGAAAAACGAATAGACAGGGATTCATTGAAAACGATGGGTAAGGAGATCGGTATGAAAAAACGATTAATCGTGGGAATCGCCGGGGCAAGCGGGGTGATCTATGGGGTGAGGATGCTGGAGGTGCTTAAAAACCGGGGCATTGAAACCCATCTCATCATTTCCGAGGCCGGGAAACTCAATATCAAAATAGAAACCGACTATGATGTGGACGAGGTCCTGGCCATGGCCGATATCACTTACAGCAACAAACAGATGGCCGCCTCCGTGGCCAGCGGCTCCTTCCAGACCATGGGCATGGTCATTGCTCCCTGTACGGTAAAGACCCTGTCGGGCATCGCCAATTCCTATAATGAAAACCTGCTCATCCGGGCCGCCGATGTCCAGCTCAAGGAAAAACGGAAACTGGCCCTCATGTTCCGGGAAACCCCGCTCCATGTCGGCCATCTCAGGCTTCTCACCCAGGCGGCGGAAATGGGAGCCCATATTGTGCCGCCCATCCCGGCCTTTTACCACCATCCCAAAACCATTGACGACATCATCAACCAGTCCGTGGGTAAGGTCCTGGACTATATGGGCATCGAGCATGATCTTTTCAAACGCTGGGACAATTCCGAACTGGAAAAACTGGAGACGGTGTCTGAAACGCCCGGTAAAAAAGATGAATCCAAGGTCATTGCCATGAAATAGCAGGGAGAAAATCATGACGCTTCAGCCCAAAGCCAAAATCACCGTCATCAAACGGTCCCTGAACACGGACATCATTGACGCCTATATGAATCCGGAAATGAAACACCATGCCCTGTGCACCAAGGTCAAGGAAGGGGATGAATTCTTCATCTATTCCGAGTGGGACATGCCGGAAAATTTCTGCCCCTGGGCCTGGGCCGATATCCGGCAGGATATCCTGGCCATTATCAGCGGGGCCCAATTCCCCTGGATAGGCCAAAAAGGGGTGACGGTGTCGGGGTGCACCGACTGGTTTCGGCCGGTTCTGTTCAAAATTGAAAAACTTTAAGATTCCCCATGACAAAAAGGTTTGACCTTATCCTCTTTGATCTTGAAGGAACCCTGGTGGATTTTCAATGGCGTCTGGATGAGGCGGTCCGGGAAATCCTTCCCGTCCTTGCCGCCTCCGGCATTGATACCCGGAGATACAGCCCTTCCCCCGATTATGCCGACCTGTTCAACACCACCCGGAACCTGACCCAAGACTGGGATTCCCGACAATCCGCCCAATTGTTTGACCGGCTCGGGGTCATCTATGACAAATACGACCGGGATGCCCTTAGCCGCTGGTCTCCCTATCCCGACACCTTTTCCCTGCTGGACACCCTTTCCGCCTCCGGATACCGCCTGGGCGTGGTCAGCAACTGCGGAGCCAGCGCCGTCCATAGGGTCCTGGCAAAATTCAGGCTCTCAGACTATTTTGAAATCATCTTATCCAGAAATGAGGTCTCCCGTATCAAACCCTCGCCGGAAAGCCTGATCCTGGCCCTTGAACGGCTCGGGGTACCCCCGGACCGGGCCCTTTTCATCGGCGATTCCGTCAATGATATCCTGGCGGCCCAGGCCGTTCCCATGCACTCCTGTTTTCTTTCCGGCGGAGAAAGCCGGGTCACCGGCATAAAAGGGAGCCGGGCCGCATTTCAGATCTCCTCTTTGTCCGGCCTTGTCCCTCTCCTGGTGCATTGAGCCGTTGATGCCATGTGGGTCCTTTAGGAAGCTTTTTTAATAATTGGTGTTAAAAATTTTCTTTACGGTTGCTGAACACTGCAAATCACCCGCTTGTCCGGTGCATTTAGCCGGTTGGAAATAGGTATGGTGCCTCCGAAGTCCAGGATTACTGGAATTCGGTAACATGCCCCCTGTAATTATTGAATTCATGGGAAAGATTTTGCTGAATTGTGAAATCTTTAAATCGAACTTTTAGGAAATGATCTACAAAAAAGATTTTTATTGGTACCACTATCAATCTAAATAAATGAAAGATTGAGGGGGTGAAACTCCTAAAGACTTCTGAATGCATAAAGGGGTATCATATGCTTGATAGCTTTTAACTTTTATTGCATGTCCCATATTTTTATTTGAAAAATATTCAAAAAAACGTTTCTTTGTTATTCCTGCATATTCTTGTGTCTCGCTCCATAAATTATAGGGTTCATCACTGAGAATAGAGTCAATTTCAAATTCACCGATTATTTTTTTTACAGGTGAAGAAGCATATACAACGACTTTTTTAATATCAGTTCTTTTAAAAATAACACGACGAAATTCAAATTTTTTAGATCCATTAAATATTTTCACTGCAAATTCAGGTTTAATCGACAACAATACTTTCATCAGCTTGGCATTCCCTTAAAATATCTTTAAAATTCTGCGTTGTTATTTTTTCAAAACCTCTTGGTACTGAGTTTATATCAGAAATGACACCTATCTCAATAAGTCTTTTTAAATTTATCCTTTTAGGCAACGAATACGAATATAAAAAATTCACAATAAAAGGTCTAATATATATACGGTAGTTCCAGTGTTCGGAGAGCTCTTTGTCGGTAAAAACGCTTCTCTTTCTGCATAATCGGATAAATTCCTTTTCACTATTTATATCAGTTATAATATTCTCAACGATCCCAATTGTTGAGACCACACCTTTATAATACCCTCCTGTTCTATAAAAAACTATTAAGTCGCCAGCACACAAATTTCTTTCGAACGATCGTGATATATAGACTTTACTTATTGCGTTCCTGTAAGGCTCATTCTCAATAAAGTCAAATGGTGACTCATTGTTTAAAATTGAATCAGGAAATAATTCAGTATGGTACTGTGGATAAATTGGAACTATGAATACATTACCTGATGTTGATAAAAAAGGATAAGAAAGTCTTGGCTCATTCTTTTTAACAGTTTTATCAATTTTTCTTACATAAACAGATTCTTTACCATCCACACTATTTTTGTACCCATGAAAAGAAAAACCGAAATCTTCAAGCAAATTGATTAATATTTCTTGCTCGATACCTTCTTTAAAGATTGTTACATAAATTTCTTGGACATTGAAACGAATGGCGTTGTCAAAAACTATTTTCAAAAATCTTTCTCCAAGGCGAAATCCGTTTAAGGCCACTTTGAGAGTGCCTATTTTAAGCCTTTTTTTTGGTAAAAATTGTGGTTCGATATCAAAATAATTTTCATCCTTATTTTCAACTTTCAAATATAAAAAGGCCATGAGATCTTTATCGGATCTACAAACATAAGCTGTCTCGTCAGATTTTTTGTTAAACCATTTTTTGAATCCTGAATAATTATTTTTAAGGGAGCTGAAAAAAGGATGTGCTAAGTCAATGTTCCCGAAATATTCTTTCTTCACAGACAAAATTTTATATTCTGTGAATTCAGGATTTTCAGCAGTCACTTTTTCTAAAAAAGCATCTATCGAAAAAATGTTTCCTGAAATACCAAGAGAAGAAGCCTTTTGATGTAATTTTTTATCCTCTGTTATTATTAAATCTACTCTTTTTTCAAATAGTTCATTCAAAATGATTGTATCGTTAATATCATTTTGACAGTTATCGAACTTTTCTGAGAGCTTTTTGACCTCTTCAGATAAAGGAGCAATAGTTTTAAGGATGTTATAATTTCCTAATTTTAAATTTATCGCTTTTTTTGTTTTAGGATCTTTATGTTGATTAAGCTCTTCGACACTAATCGGGTGTACACATTTTTTATAGTGTAAATTATCTATCCAACGAAATAAGATCCCTACGTCATTATGAACAACTGAAGAGGCCTCTCGATGAATGATAATGTTAGTATCAATTAAGATTTTCATTTTTTTCATGCCCTTCAAGATTTCCGATTTTAAACAAATTATCAAAAAAACGAGTTTCTTTAAATTTGTCATAAAAAGCTGCTGAGGAAATGTTAATAATAAAAGCCATTAAAGATATCAGAATTATATAACACCCAATTGTTAAGACGTTTGAACTTGCGAACCTGATTTTTAGAAAAATTTCCCACCCTTCTTCAGCTAATGGAGAACATGACCAATGAGTTGCACAATATTTCCTATTGTTTCCTGAGACACCCTGTAGATAGTTACTCCAAACGTCGTTTTCAAGCAATCTAACTTTTTTTGGCTTTGCGGTTGAGAACATAAACTCTTCATCATTGTCATATATAAGGAAAAAATGCAGTGTTCTGAGCTTTAGAAATCTGTCTTGATTATCATCCAATAATGATAAATTGAGATTCCGTTTGTTGTTAACTCTAAAGTCAACTGCTTCAACACTACTCCTTACACTTTGATAAAAAGATCCACCCGGAGTATGTTTTTTCGAAAAAGAGGAGCGAATAGTTCGCCATGTTTTGAGCTTAAATAAATTTATGATCGCACTAAAATATGGGATTCTAACACGGAATCGAAGATACCAATTTTTGTTTTCTTCCGGTATTTTAATCGAAAACAATGTGCCGTCGTATCTCTGTACAGTTTCAACATCATTATTTTTATCAAATGTAAAAACTGTTAATTTTTCATTTGGTAACCCTATTTGAAATCTTTTAGGTAAGCTTGAAGTAATTTTGCAATTTTCATTGAATAGTGCATTTGCAAGTTCCCTTTCTCTCAATGCATCACTTATGTCTATCAGGCTTTCGCCAATATTCTTGATGGGAATATAAAAGGTTATTATGCCTCCATCCCAATTTAATAATTTTATACCAAAATCAAGGAAGTGATCTCGAGAAAATATTCCTCGTTTTATGATCCAATAATTAATATGCAAATCAGATTCTATAGGTGGGCTTTTGGTCCAAATAGCGACACTATTTTTCATTTTATTCCCTTTGATTCAATTCGGTCCATATATTTTCGAATTTAATTTAAAAGAAAAACCCCCTCATTGATAATGTTCAAAAAATTAAAGAGAACAAGTTACTGTGTGGTTCCGTGTATCTTGTAAATTTGAATGCTATCCGGCCAAATAGATCATAAAATACATTCTGGAAATCCATATCAACATCTTTCAAGGCTGTAAATAGATTTCAATTAGAATCACGCCAGCATCTTTCAGCGCTGTGATTTTCCATCCCGGTGCACTCACTCCAACTCCCCTTCCAGTTCCGCCTCAATCTCCTCTACCGTGGGCAGGCTGGATTTCAGTTCATCGGGCAGGGATTGGGTGATTTGCCGTTCCCACTGGGCCACGCCAATGGGTTTGGTGAATCCGGCCAGGGCGTATTCCACCACGGTCCGGTTTTTGTCCCTGACCAGCAGAAGGCCGATGGACGGTTTGTCATCCGGATGCCGCAAAAGATCATCCACCACATTGAGGTAAAAATTGAGCTGGCTGACATGGCCCGGCTCGAATTTACCCGCCTTGAGTTCAACCACCACATAACAGCGGAGCTTGAGATGGTAAAACAAGAGATCGAGAGAAAAATCGCTTCCGCCGACTTCCATGGGCACCTGTCGGCCTACAAAGGCGAATCCCTGGCCCAGCTCCAGCAGGAACCGCTGGATATGGTCGATGAGTTTCTGCTCCAGTTCAGCCTCTCGGCGCGGGTCTGCCGTGCCGAGGAAATCAAAGATATAAGGGTCTTTAAAAATCTGGGCGGCCATGTCTGAATCCGTTGGCGGCAACGCGGCTTCAAAATTGCTGACGGCCTTGCCCTGCCGCTCATGGAGGCGGGTTTCCATCTGGATGGCCAGGATATTGCGGCTCCAGCCGTATTCCAGTGTTTTTTGGGCGTACCACAGCCGGATATCCGGATCATCTGTTTTTTCCAGCAGGGCCAGATTGTGATACCAGGTGATTTGTGCAAGCACCTCTTGCACGATTGCCGGTTGTGGCCAGGATTCGGCAAATTTGCGCATGTATTTGAGGTTGCGGGGTGAAAACCCGGTCATGTCCGGGAAGGCGGCTTTCAGGTCATGGGAGAGCCGGTCGATGACTTTTGCGCCCCAGCCTTCCGTTTGCTGGCGCTCCAGGATGGCCCGGCCGATATCCCAGTAAAGGATAACCATGGCCGAGTTGGCGGACAGCACCGCCTTGATGCGCTCACGGGTGATGCGGTCTTTCAGGTCTGAAAAAAAGACGGCATACCCCTGGGGCATGTCCGGCAGGGCGGCCGGGACCGGCATGATCACGCCAGGTTTTGTACTTCCCCTTGATTTTCGGTCGTTCCCGACGCTTTTTTTCGCCGGGTGTTTGTCAGAACCCATACCCGATTCCTTTGAGAGTTTCCCAGGTTTTCAAGTCATATCATCCCGCCAAGACCCTGTAAACGGATTTCTTTAGGACTCAAGGCCCTTGGCGGAAAGGCCGGTCTGTTCCGGGAGGGAAAATCAATTGGTACAGATTGTCAATTCAATTAACAATCTGTACCAAAATCTGTTTTCGGGCGGAGGGCCGTGAGGATGGCCGAGGAAAGAATCAGGGCCGTGCCCGCCGCCTGCATCCACCCGATGGGCTGTCCCAGAAAGACGGCGGAAAGCCCCACCGTGGTGACCGGTTCAAAGGTGGACAGCATGGAAGCGTTCACGGCCCCAGCCAGCTTCATGCCCAGAAAATAGGTATAAATGGCAAGGGCCGTGGAAAGGACGGCAATGGCAAGGATGTGGAGCCAGGCCATGCCGGGTCCGGGGATGAAAAACCCGGCCTTAAGATTATAGATAAAATAGAAACACCCGGAGGAGGCGATTACCACCAGGCTGGCGGTAAAGGCGTCGTTTCGGCCCATGACCCTGCCGCCGGCGACATTGTAAAACGCATAAATCACTGCCGCGCCGATCCCCAGAAGGACCCCGGTCCGGTTTCCCCCCGTATCCAGGCCGATGACCAGGACGGCCCCGGAAACGGCCAGGATCAGGGCCAGGACCTTATTTTTCGTAAAGGATTCCTTCAGGAAAAAAAAGGAGAGGCCGGCCACCATGACCGGGTATAAATACAGGAGGATGGCCAGAAGCCCCGGTGAAATATGGTCCAGGGCCGTGAAATAGCAAAAGGAGACGCCGGCGTACCCGATAAATCCCATGGCCGTGAGGATGGCCAGGTCCCGGCCCCTGGGAAAGCGCCGCTTCTGCAGCAGGGCAATGGGCGTCATCACCAGGGCGGCGATGAGAAATCTGAAAAACAGGAGGGAATGGGTACTGATGCCGGAGGCATAGGCAAATTTACCGAAAATGGCCATGGCGCCGAAGCAGGCGGCTGAAATCAATATTAATCCTATCCCCAGTAAATGGCCCATCCTTTTTCCCCTGAAACCCCATGCGGGTTTATAACTTCAGCAAGGTGTCCTGTTCATGAAAAAAAAGCAAGGCCTATGTGGCTGTATTTAAAAATAATTAGACTGTGAATCCTAGTTGCATTTTTTCCATAAACAATATAATTTCCAGATCAATATTGATTTACCGGGATTGAGACGCCCAAACCGATAAAGGACTTACCCTGCATGATGATTTTCGGCCGACGATGGACCCATGATAGAAAATCTTTGATATATGTTGCTGCCGTGCTGTGGTTGTCCGTCATGGGCGTCTTTTCCCTGTCCGGGTGTTCCATGATTGTGAAATCAGCCACTTCGGACATGATGGGGCATCTTTCCCAAACCATATTGAACAATGACGATCTCTCCCTGGTGGAAAGCGGGGCCCCGGCCTATCTGCTCATGATCGACAGCCTCATTGCCAAAGACCCGGAAAATTCAGACCTGCTCTCCA
>Ga0208373_1001276_pt1 | contig 34550 bp, 34 predicted proteins | sample RifOxyC2_FD_184036 | JGI IMG/M metagenome (GOLD analysis project Ga0208373, IMG submission 184036) | Soil microbial communities from Rifle, Colorado - Rifle Oxygen_injection C2 (SPAdes) | ecosystem: Environmental > Terrestrial > Deep subsurface > Rock core/Sediment | place: Rifle, Colorado... | reverse complement strand
AAACGACCGTCCACGGAAAATTTTAAATTTTTTAACTCCATACGAAGTATTTCATAGACTGTTGCATTAGCAATTTGAATCTACACAGCTACCTATTTAAACTAGCAAGGATACTTCGCAACTACAATAAAATCAAAAAGTGTTTTTTATTTAAATGACATTTTTAATTCGTGCATTGACTTATTCATCAAATAGTGTATAATAAGTAATATGAGTGATACTATTCGTACTAATCAAAACAGTTTTTACGGACTTGGAATAGCGCCAGGTCTTCTTCAAGTTATTACTAAATTGGGTTTTATTGAACCGACACCTATACAATTTAAAGCAATCCCTATTGCTATTGAAGGAAAAGATATTATCGGTATTGCGCAAACAGGTACCGGTAAAACAATTGCATTTGGTGTGCCTTTAATCCAACGTCTTGCTTCAAGAAAAGGACGCGCACTTATTCTCGTACCTACCCGCGAGCTTGCTAGCCAGGTGAATGATGCTTTAAAAAAATTTACACCTACATTTTCCCTGGATACTGCAGTAATTATCGGCGGTGAGTCAATGGGTAAACAGATAAATGCTTTAAGAAAGAATCCCCGCATTATTATAGCTACACCGGGCCGTCTTATAGATTTTATGGGACAACGGAAAGTAAGGCTTGATGATATTAATATTCTTGTTCTTGATGAAGCTGACCGTATGCTCGATATGGGTTTTGCACCGCAGATAGAAAAAATTATTCATTTAATCCCTAAAGACCGACAAACAATGCTCTTTTCAGCTACAATGCCTATGAAAATAGTTAATATGGCTTCGACACATATGAAGTTACCTGTCCGCACTGAAATAGCACCGACCGGAACTATGGCGGAAGGCATATCTCAAGAAATATTTGTTGTTCATAACGATTATAAAGCTAAATTATTAGATGAACTTCTTAAGAAATATACCGGATCTGTTCTTTTATTTACAAGAACGAAACGGAGAGCGTCAAAAGTTGTGCGTATGATACGGGCTTCAGGCAACAGTGCGGCAGAAATCCATTCTGACCGTTCGCTTGCACAGCGAACAGAAGCTCTAAACGGTTTTAAATTCGGAAAATACCGAATTCTTGTAGCTACAGATATAGCAGCGCGTGGAATTGACGTTAAAAACATAGAATTGGTTATTAATTTCGATTTACCTGATGACCCTGAGAATTATGTACACCGTATAGGCAGAACAGGAAGAGCAGGTAAGATGGGACATGCAATTTCGCTTGCGACGCCGGATCAGGGAAGTGATGTAAAAGGTATTGAAAAGATTATTAGAAAGTCTATTCCTTTAGGAAGTCATCCGGCAATACCAAAACAATCATTCATTCAATCTTCGCAACATTCACCAACTGCAAGTAAACAGCATCCAGGCAGGTCTATGTATTACTATTCCCGCCGGCACAAGAGGAAATAAGAATACCCACTTGAAAAATGGTCTTTTTAATTCCTATCACTTAAAATTATTTTTTATTAGCTAAATCTGAACTACAATGCCCGCATTTTACAGCTTTTTTCGGAATGTTTAAGGCACAATATGGACATTCTTTTTCTAACGGTTCGGATACATCGGCGGTTTTTTCAAATTTCTTTTTTAAAACGTTAACCTGTTTAATAAATAAAAAAATTACAAACGCAACCAATAAGAAATCTATTATAATATTTAAAAATGCTCCGTAGTTAATTGTGGGTGCACCCGCCTTTTTTGCATCTGCAAGATTAGCATAGTCGATTTTAGAAAGATTTATATAAAGATTAGAAAAATCTACATTTCCTAAAAGTAAACCTATCGGCGGCATAACAATATCATTTACCAGTGAAGTAATTATTTTTCCGAATGCAGAACCTACTATTATACCTACCGCCATATCTATTACATTACCGCGGGTAATAAATTCTTTAAATTCTTTAATCAAGTTTTTAAACATTTGTGCCTCCATTCATTAAAAATAAAAAAGAACATTAGTAAATTGTCTTATAGGTTCTGTTAAATGCAACTGCAGGAATATTTTGCAAAACAGAAAAAAATATTTGTTAAATTCTATGATTATATTGTTGTTATCTACTATTCGGCGGGAATTCCTGATACTGCATTATCATATTCAGTTGCTATTCTATTTACAAGCTCTTTAACTGAAATAATTTCAGTAGCCATGTAAGCATTTGCACCGCAAAAAGCAAAACCACTTTCAAATTCCCCTTTTTTTGCATTAGATAAAACCATTGCTATACAATAAGGACTATTCACAACATCACAGGTTATTATGCAATGATACGGGCATTTAAACGGTTTTTTACTGCCTTTTAATATGTCAGATATAAATTGATTTTTTATAGCTCTACCAGGCATACCCACTGGGCTTTGAATAATAACAATGTCTTCTTTTTTACAATTTATATACGCCTGCTTGAACTCCAAATATGCATCACATTCATCGGTTGTAACAAAACGTGTAGCCATCTGTACAGCTTTTGCACCCATTTTAAGAAATTTATAAATATCGGCTCCGGTGTATATACCACCGGCTGCAATCACAGGTATTGATGCATTATATTTTTCCTCATAAGTTTTTACAATTTTCAATACTTCCGGAATCAATGCTTCCAACCTAAATTCCGGAGCATCTATATGTTCAAGCGAGAAACCCAAGTGTCCGCCCGCTAAAGGTCCTTCTACTACAATAGCATCCGGTATATAATTGTATTTTTCTTTCCACCTTTTAATTATTATACCCGCAGCTCTCGCAGAAGAAATTATGGGAACTAATTTGGTTTTTGCACCTTTTATTAAATATTCCGGAAGATTTAGAGGAAGACCCGCACCTGAAAATACAATATCTATATTTTCCTCAACAGCTGTTCTGACCATCGCAGCATAATCTGTCAATGCACACATTATGTTTACGCCTATTATGCCTTTTGATAATTCTCTTGCTTTCCTGATTTCTTTTCTCAATGCTCTAATATTTGAATCCAGATAATCTGCTATATAATTGGGCTCAAACATTCCTATACCAGGAGTAGCAATTACGCCAATACCGCCTTCATTAGCCACAGCAGCGGCCAAACCTGAGAGAGAAATACCTACTCCCATCCCACCCTGTATTATCGGTATTTTTGCCGTTAAATCGCCTATTTTAAAATCTGGTAAAGTATTTTTTTTCATATATTTATATACAGAACTACCTATAATTCACAAATTGAAGCGGAATTGGATAGTCCTTGGATTTAATAAAACTTATTACCGACTGAAGATCATCCTTAGCTTTGCTTGAAACCCTTATTTGTTCTTCCTGTATAGATGACTGAACTTTTAAGTTAAGAGTTTTTATATCTTTTACTATGCTTTTTGCAAGTTCCTTTTCTATTCCGCAGACAAGGTTGTTTGTCTCTCTTACACCACCGCTTAGATTTGTTTCGGTATTTTTTATCGATAATGATTTGTTGCTTACGCCTCTTTTTGCCATCTTTGATATTAATATTGCTTTTATCTGTTTAAGGTGAAAATCAGAACCCGCAGATAATGTAACGGTTTTTTCGGTACGGTTGAATTCTATTATCGAATTAGTCCCTTTCAAATCATATCTATTGACTATTTCTTTCATAGAAATGTTAACAGCATCATCAATTGCCTGTAAATCAATTTGTGATACAATATCAAAACTAAAATCGCTCGCCATAAATTCTCCTAATACCTCGCCGAAGTTCCGCAAGAACGTAGGCAGGTATTACCTCGCCAACGGTTTAGTGGCGGGTTACCTTTAACCTGCCCCCTATTAATTTCCTCTTAGAATATTATATCTGACATCCTTCTTTTATAGAATGTCTATTTATTTCTGCTCGTATTTAAGTGTGACCGTTGTCATATCAGTTACTGAATACGGTCCGAAGTATTGTATTGGTCCCGGATATATATAACTTTCTGTTACCGCCCACACATCCCTGTTTTTGAGCAAGGTTGTAAATGGAATGCCTTCAAGTTCTACTAAAGCTTTTTTAATAACCGGTTTTTCTTTGCCTTTTCTTCTTTCAATGTTCATCATCATCGTAAGAGGTATTCCGCCGCATTCCCATTGCCCGGCTTTTTTCGTTAGTTTTCTTACTGATGATAAATACCCGGTAAGTCCGTTAATGGCAAGTACCGCAGAATTATATCCAAGAGAATACGTATAGTTTGCATCAAAGTTTGAAGGTGCACCGCAACGGCCTTCATAACCAAAGAAATGAGCAATAGTTGAAAACTTTCCTGTATATTTCCCATCTTTTTTAAGTTCAGATAGTTTTTTCTTTACCATACTTACTAGAAGTTTTTCTGTTTCTATTTGGGATACCTGCACATTGCCGTGAGGATCTCTATCCAGCATCAATTGTGACGAAATTGTGTTTGGTAAAGATATCATCAGTGATGCAAGGTTCCCGGGAAGTTTTGTATGAATCAAGTTCTTTTTTTCTTCAATATTCGCCATTGATTTGAGTATTTCTTCATTTTCTGCAAGAGTATCATTTAAAGCAGAAATAAGTTCTTTCATTTCAGGTATGAACTCAATTAAACCTTCAGGAATAAGCACTACACCGAAATTTTTCTTTGTTTCTGCGCGTTTAACAACTATGTCAACGATACCATCAACAACTTGTGAAAGAGTCATTTTTTTTGCAAGAACTTCTTCACCTATAAGAACTATGTTTGGCTGGGTTTTTAGTCCGACTTCAAGCGCTATGTGAGATGCGCTTCTTCCCATAAGCCTTATAAAATGCCAGTATTTCCTTGCCGAGTTAACATCCCGGCAAATATTTCCGGTCAACTCCGAATATATTTTTGTTGCAGTATCAAATCCAAAGGATGTTTCAATCTGTTTGTTTTTCAAGTCACCGTCTATCGTCTTAGGAACTCCGATAACACTGATATTAACTTTTTCTCTTTTGAAATATTCAGCTAATAATGCTGCGTTAGTATTTGAATCGTCACCGCCAACAACAACCAACGCATTTATTTTGTTATCAATAAGATTTTTCTTTGTTTGTTCAAATTGTTCCGGAGTTTCGATTTTTGTTCTTCCAGATTGTATAATATCAAATCCGCCGGTATTTCTATATTCATTTAATAACTGGGAAGTTATTTCTTTCCATTTATTTTCTAATATTCCTGAAGGACCGCCGAGAAATCCAATTAGTTTATTTTTTGTATTAGTTTTTTTTAATCCGTCAAAAAGTCCGGCTATAACGTTGTGTCCGCCAGGTGCCTGCCCGCCTGAAAGTACTACTCCTACTGTTACAGTTTTTTTTGAAATTTCCTGATTTTTACCTTTTCTAAAATTTACCATCGGCATCCCGTATGTATTAGGGAAAAGTTTCTGCACCGTTTCCTGATCAGAAATACTTTTCGTTGGTTTTTCAAATACTGGCTTTATAGAAGCGGGACCATTTTTGAATATTCCCGGAAGAGTAGGTTTATATTTTAACCTCTCTGCCTGCAATTCTGAAATTTTTAACTTTGCCATTCAAACACCTCCGAAATAAAAAACTATCTTTTTTCACTATTTCAAAAAAGATAGTTGCATAACTATTTGAGAAAATTTTTAATTTTACTTAGAAGAAGATCCATATCCAGCGGCTTTCGCATAAAATCTACTTTACCGCCTAACTCACTTAATGTCTGCGAAGTTACATCGTCGAAAGCAGAAATAAATATTATTGGTATATTTTTATATCTTTGGTCTTTTCTTATCTCAATTGCTGTCTCAACACCGCCCCTATGAGGCATTCTTACGTCCATGATTATTAAATCTGGATGATCATTTTCCATAACATCAAGAGCATAATAACCATCCGAAACAGGATAAACATGGTAATTGCTAATATTTAGAAGTTCATATACCAAATCCCTCGTTTCCTCACTATCTTCTACAACCAATATTTTCTTTTCCATTTTACCTTTACTCCGAATAGACATTTTCTAGTTTAGAAATATCAATGGAGCTTTTCTTATATATTATTTTAACAAAAAATCAGTTTTTGTCAAGAAAAAAAGGTGTTCCTCCTATATCAGCCTATCCAAACTTTAATCTGGAATGGCTGCAATACGTAAATCCATTAAAATTTTTTAATCTTTTTTTAATTATATTCTAATGTTTAATTTGGTATTTTAGAGCCAGAGAGAAAAATACAAATTATATATTTTTCCGCCACTAAGTCATAGTTGCGGGCCTACCTGACGGCAGTCAGGTCCACCAAAGTATTAATGGTGGATAATTTTTAACCTGCCCGCAGTGCTTTCAGCACAGCTGATGCCCGCCTGACTAACGAAGTCGGGCAGGCAGGTAGGTTTCTGTTTTTGGAGGTAGTTATGGATAATGAAATGTCGCTTATGATGGAAAAACGAATTGAAAAAGCTTCACACCTTCATTTAAGAGTATTCACTTCTTCGCCAAAAACTTTTCAAGTTACTTCTACTTTGATATATGGAAATAAAAACCTGGTTCTTATTGATGCACAATTCACTTTAAGTGAAGCACATCGTCTTGTGAATATGATAAAAGCTACAGGAAAAAATCTGACAATGGTATATATAACGCACGGACATCCGGACCATTATTGGGGTTTAAATGTCATCAAAGATGCTTTTCCAAACGCAAAATTTGTCTCAATGCCTGAAGTAATTGAAGTTATTAATAAACTACAGCCGGTGAAACTTGCTCAATGGAAACCTGTATTTGGCGACGATATTCCTAGTTCCCCCATAATTCCTGAACCGCTCGAAGGAAATACTTTTGAATTAGAAGGCAATATATTCGTAATAGTAAAAGGACAAGGTGATGTAGAAGGAAGCACTTTTGTTTGGATACCTTCCCTAAAAACAATTGTCGCAGGAGATATAGTTTACGGAAATGTCAATGTCTGGATGTTAGAAACAGATAAAATCAGCCGCAAAAAATGGATAGAAACAATTGATCAGATTGCTGAATTTAATCCTGATATTGTAATAGGCGGCCATACAGAATTGAGTTCATCATGTGTTCCAAACAGTCTTTATTTCACGAAATATTACATTACTGCTTTTGATAAAATAGTGGAATCTGCGAAATCAACAGATGAAGTAATTTTAAAAATCAAAGAAAAATTTCCACAACTAAATGGTTTGGATGAAGTTCTTCAAATGTCAGCAAAAGCTTTTTTTCCTGGTAAGGATTCAAAGTTATTACCAGCCATAGGTCATATATATCAAGCAAACTTCGGGGATGTCATTTTCCATCTCAATTTTGAATCCGAAACTAAAATGACATATACAATGATAAAAGGTCCAATGAAAGGAACGTATGAAACAGTTAATATTACAGTCAAACAAATCCGGCAAGAAGTTTTTATGATTTATTGGCAGGAAGATGATATGACAACGGTTGTTCATGTTGAAGATTTTGAAAAAGGAATTGTCTATGCCAATATAACCCAAACTAACGGAACGTTCATTAATTTAGAAGGTTCGCTGAAAATATTACAATAAGGAGGTATTGCAGATGATCGCATTTTTTCAGATTAATTATGTTGCAGTGTTTGTTGCAGGACTGATTTATTATGGTTTAGGAGCATTATGGTACGGCAAAGCACTTTTTGGTGACGCTTGGATTAAAGCATCCGGTATGACCTCAATGGCTTCTCCAAATATGTCTATGACTGGTTCAATGATATGGCTGTTAATCAGCTCACTATTAACCTCTCTTGGAATAGCTTATGTAATAAAAATAAGCGGAAAGATTGGTATAGCAAATGGCATAGAAAAAGCTATCGTAATTGCATTGCTATTTGGCGCTACTATTCAACTTCCAATATGGGTCATTATGGGTAAAGGCACACTTTATTTAATTGATTTTGGATATTTAGCTACCGGATTAATTATTATGGGAGCAATTATAGGTGCTTGGCAAAAATAGCATTTAATAAATACTAAAACTTATCAGGAGTAAATTATGAATGATATATCATTACTGAAATTGAAATTTTGTATTTTAAATTTCTTTTTACTTTTCCTATTTTTTTGCAAGTCCGCCTCAGCTAAAATAATTACAAAAGACATTGAGTATAAAGACGGCAAAACCGTTTTACAAGGATTTTTAGCTTATGATGACTCAATAAAAGAAAAAAGATCGGGTGTTATAATCGTCCATGAATGGAATGGGTTAGGTTCATATGTTAAGGGACGCGCAGAACAAATCGCACAACTCGGATATGTTGCACTATGTATAGATATTTACGGAAAAGGTATCAGACCGACAACTCCGGAGGAATCTGCTAAACAAGCGGGCATTTACAGAAATGATCGTATACTTATGCGAAGGCGTGCTACAGCTGGACTTGAAGAACTCAAAAAACTGCAAATAGTAGATACTTCAAGAATAGCTGCAATTGGGTATTGTTTTGGAGGAGGCGTAGTATTGGAACTTGCACGCAGCGGTGCAGATATTTCCGAAGTTGTCAGCTTTCACGGCAATCTTGATACGCCAAATCTGCAGGATGCGAAAAATATAAAAGCTAAAATCCTCGTTCTACACGGAGCAAACGATTCATACATATCTTCAGAACAAATGTTAACTTTTCAGAAAGAGATGAGAGATGCAAAAGTAGACTGGCAGATAAATATTTACGGGAATGCAGTTCATGCTTTTACTAATCCTAATTCAGGCAATAATCCGGAAACTGGGGCAGCTTACAATGAAAAAGCCGATAAAAGATCCTGGGAAGCAATGAAAATATTTTTTAATGAAATATTCTCCAAATAAATGCCCCGTTAGATATTTTTAAACGTTAGCTAATTAGTATATCTAACAGGGTAAATTTTAGAATAAAAGGAATGCAATTATGAATGAAAACAAATCTAAAGAATTAAATTTTAACGAATTGATAAATGTATGTAATCCGGATTTATTCAATTTTGAAACAACGAAAGATCTTTCTATTAAAGAAGAATTGATAGGACAAGAAAGAGCATTGAGGTCTGTTGATTTTGGAATAAGTATTAAAAGCGAGGGCTATAATATTTATGTTTCAGGGATCAGCGGAACAGGCAGAAAAACAATGGTTATGAAAGAACTTAAGCAAATAGCAGAAGCAGAATCTGTCCCAGAAGATATCTGTTATTTATACAATTTTGAAAAAAAAGATGAACCGAAAGCAATTAAAATCCCTGCCGGTATCGGATGTCAATTTCAGAAAGATATGGAAGATTTAATTATTGATATTGAATCTGAAATAAAAAAAATATTTTCAAGTGAAGAATACGAAAAAAACCGGAAACAAATTATCACTAAATTTGAACAACAAAAAGATGCCCTATTCCACGAAGTAGAAGAAATTGCAAAACAAAAAGGATTGACACTCGAACAAACCCCCTTTGGTTTTGTAACAATACCTTTAGTTAATAATCATGCAGCAAATGAAAAAGATTTCGAGAAATTTAGTGATGAGAAAAAAAGCGAAATAAAACATAATCAAAAAGAAGTTTATGATAAATACGACGAATTCTCAAAAAAAATAAAAAATCTCGAAAAAGAAGCAAAAAAAGAGATTCAAAGTCTGGATGAAAAAATCTCAATTTATGCTATAGGTCATCTGTTAGACGACCTTAGGAAAAAGTATGAAAAACATGAAAAAATAGTTAAGCATTTAAATGATATTCAGCAGGATATAATAAAAAACCTGGATATATTTAAGAAAGAAGAAGAACAGCCTTCATTATCTTTCCTTCCCACATTATCTCTTCGAGAAGTACTTAATAAATATAAAGTAAATCTGTTGGTAGATAATTGTAACACAAAAGGAGCACCTATCGTTTATGTAGACAATCCAACTTATCACAATATTATGGGTAAAGTCGAATATAAGGCAATGTTTGGTGTTTTATTAACTGACTTTTTAATGATTAAACCGGGCACTTCGCATATCGCTAATGGCGGATATATGGTAATAGAAGCGATGGAGATTTTCAAGAATCCATTTGCTTGGGATACTCTGAAAAGAATAATGAAAAACAATCAGATAAAAATTGAAGATATCTCTGAAAAATACGGATTATTAAGTGCTTCGGGACTTAAACCTGAGCCGATACAGGTAAATTTCAAAGTGATAATAATCGGCGATCCGCAAATTTATCATATTTTGAATATTTACGATAATGAATTTTCAAAATTATTTAAAGTTAAAGTGGATTTTGATACAAATATAAAAAGGAATGATTCTTCAGTATTACAATACGCAAATTATATTGCAAATAAATGCAGAGAAGAAAATCTTCTTCCTTTTACAAAATATGCAGTTGCTAATATGGTTGAACTCGGCTCAAGATTTACCGAACATAAAGGTAAGCTCACAACCAGATTTTTAAAAATAACCGATATGCTTAGGGAAGCAAATTACTGGGCAAAAAAAACTGGCTCGAAAGTTATTGATTCCGAACATGTTAAGAGAGCTATAGGTGAAAAAATATTCCGTTCAAATATGATAGAAGAAAAAATTGGAGAATTTATCGAAGAAAATACTTTATTTATAGATGTAAAAGGATCGGTTGTAGGCCAGATAAATGGAATTTCAGTTTTAGATATTGGTGATTATGCTTTTGGGAAACCTTCACGAATTACTGCTACGACATTTTTCGGAAAAGGTGAAATTACGAACATAGAACGCGAAGTAAAACTCAGCGGGAAAATTCATTCTAAAGGTATTTTAATTTTGCACGGTTATCTTGCCGAAAAATTTGGACAAAATGTCCCCCTCTCTTTTTCGGCAAGTATAGGATTCGAGCAATTATATGATGAGATTGAAGGCGATAGTGCTTCAAGTGCAGAATTATATTGTTTAATCTCTAGTTTATCGGAATTACCATTAAGGCAGGATATTGCCGTAACCGGTTCGGTCAATCAAAAAGGAATGGTCCAGCCAATTGGAGCTGTAAATGAAAAAATAGAAGGATTTTATAAGACATGCAAATCGTTAGGACTTACAGGTACTCAGGGTGTCATGATACCGGATTCGAACGTTAAACATCTAATGTTAAATGACGAAGTTGTGAATGCAGTTAAAAATAGTAAATTTCATATTTATTCTGTATCGACTATTGAGCAGGGTATTGAATTACTTACAGGTTTGATAGCAGGTGAAAAAGATATTGACGGCAAATATCCAGAAGGAACTATCTACTACAAGATTTATGAAAAACTTACGCAATATGCAAATCTTGAATCGAAATTCGGCAAAAATGCAGAAACTAATATCAAAAATGGGAAAGTGATTTATGCTTGATCAGTCAACTTTGTATCAAACTTTTACTTTTATAGCTTGTGTAGTTGTATTTAGTTTTCTGGAATTTCGACGTCCGGGTTTTGCAATTAACAAAATGCAGGATATTTATTTAAATATCCTGGCACTTCTTGTAGTTATCTTTGCAGGTGAATATGTAAAAACGTTTATTACTTATGGTTTCGATACTATTGATATGAAAAAAATATTTTCTCAAAATTATTTTAGCGGGTTTCCAAGTTTTGTAAAAATAATCATTGCCATAATTCTAACAGATTTTGCTTTGTATTGGGTTCATAAATATATGCATAGACCTTTATTATGGCGCACCCATACATTTCATCACTCTATAAAACAATTATGGTGGCTTGCGGGTTCACGGACAAGTGTAATACATCTGCTTCTTTATTCTGTACCACAAGTACTCATAGGATATTATTTTTTACAGCTAAATATATTAGAATTAACCGCCGCTTATTCTTTTGGGATAGTGGTAAACATCTGGATACATTCAAATATCTGGGTAACTATCAAACCAATTGATTGGCTTTTAATTACTCCTAATTATCATAGAATTCATCATGGATCCAGAGGTTTCGGTGTAAAGAATCTTGGCGCTGTTTTTACCATTTGGGATAGAATATTTAAAACATATATAAACCCTGGGACAGTAGAAAAAGATTTTCCCCTCTTTGCTGTTCCGACCCAAAAACATTTAATTCGAATGATAATCGGCTTTTAATAAATATTTTTATTTCGGTACATCAAAAATGGTGCCGTAAGAATCAATTAATCCGCCTGAGAAATATCTTGTCCCTTTCGGGTCTTTACTTTTTTCTGCTCTTAAATAAGTATTGTATTTAACATTGTTTGGATGATAAGGATTTGCATATGAAACGATCACACCTTCGCTTGTTGTACTATGAATATATTTTATTGTTCCTTTTCTATCTACACTCTCAATAATTCCCATATGTGTTAAATTATCATCATTTTTTCTATTCCCATTTTTATCATACGTATTATTAAAAAATATCATATCGCCTTTTTTAGGCTTTAAATTCTTACCAAATATCTTATTTTTACTTTTAATCAACCGCCAAATTCTCACAACCCCGCTGTTGCCTGAAATATTATTTATTTTATCTTCTAACTCATCAATCCCAGCCATCACGAAAACTGCACGCACAAAACCAGAGCAATCTATATCATAAGATTTTTTTTTATCTTTCATTGGGTCATAAACTTTTAATTTCTCGTGATAATCAGGATCTTTCCCTTTAACTTTATAAGCACTTTTTATAATCTCTTTCCTGGCATAATTCTTTTCTTTTCTGTACCAGAATCTATCTCCCCGCGGAATGCTTGCGCATCCAATCAATAAAACACAAATAATTAAAATAATATTTTTTTTAAACGTTGAATTAATATTATTTACTAGCTTTCTCATCAAATCAATCTTACTTATTTTTAATATAATATTCAAGAAATAAAAAAACTCACCCTAATTTTTATCAATAAAGTGAGTTTAACAAGAAATATTCCCACCTAAATACTTTTTAATCTCCAAGTATATATTTTATTTTTTCTTTTACTTTTTCAATATCGAAAGGTTTTACAATATATCCTACTGCGCCAACGCTTAATCCTTTATCAATATCGCCAAGTGAACCTTCAGCGGTACACATAAGCTTTGGAACATTACGAGTAACTTCATTTGAATGCAACAATTCACATAATTCAAAACCATCCATACGAGGCATAACCACATCTATAATAATCAAATCCGGAGTCTTTTCCCGTATTGCCATTTCCATTGCATCTGTACCGTTAAATGCATATGAAACCTCATAGCCGGCATTTTCCAAACCTACTTTTAATAATTCAACTAAAGCTGCATCATCGTCTGCTATCAATATCTTTTTTTTCATTTCTAGCTCCAAAATTATAATTTATTTTTTAAATATTTATTCTTATTTATATTATAACAATTATTTGCAGAGTTTCAACACAAAAAAACTATCAAGATATACGTTGATAGTTTTTTATTCTGCATTATTGTTTAAAACTTTCCTTTACTTATTTACCATATAGCACTTTCAACTGTTCAATAGAAGGATGTTTATGATAAAACTCACCTTGAGGACCGACAAAACCGTCTTTATTTTTTTTAAGTTTTACAGCGGTAAAACTTCCGTCAGAATTTGGAACATTTACCATATAATCATCTCCTGATAAATTTTTATCCGGTTCTTCAATTTTAATATCTTTTTTCTGGTATTCATAAGTTTCAAATTCACCTTCCGGTACAATTATATATCCATTAGGTACGGATTTATAATATACTCCGTCCATATAATAATAAATTATTCTTGGACCAAAACGATAGGTAACATATCCAAAAGGTAAAACGGGAACTATCGCTCCAATAGGTGGAGCTGTAATGATAAAATCAACACCGCTTCTTCTAAAAAATAATCCATTATGAAAAAAAAATCTTTTTCCTCTATGATTAATATTGAAATACCTTCCTGCATATGGCCAATTTTTTTCATGTACCGCCCCACTATGCCCTACTCCACTTATCCGACCCTCACCCCGCCTTTGACCAAAAACATTGTAATAAAAAGTTATAAATATAGATAACATTATAAAAGTAGTAAAAATCAACCTAATATTTCCTTTCATTTTTATCTCCTCATATTCATTCGAATCACAAGTAATAATAAGAGTAAAACATCTTATAACTTAAAATTAATACCGAGATTTGCAATCAAACCGCTAAAATCATAATTTATGGTACCACCGGATGCATTAGTAACAGTTGTCTTTTTGATATTAGTACTGTAAAAACCACCACCTCCATTACCTCCACTGCCACTACCACTGCTCCCTGTACTCATTTTGGGAATATTAGCTAAACGATACCCTAAATCGAGACCGATAGAAATCATACTGCTTAATATATATTCACCACCTAATATAAAATCACCGGAAAAACCAGATCCTTTATAACTAGTTGTAGTTGCAGGAGCAGGAACTTTAGTTTTCCCATAACCAATACCCATTCCTACAAAAGCACCACATGTTATATTACAAGAATTCATCCTATCCAGTAAATAATAACGGCCGCCTATCAATAAGTCAATCAGATAATAGTCCTGCTTTATACCAACTGAAGTGTTTGACGCTTCTCCTTGATTGGCACCGATGTATTCAATTCTAGGTCCAATTACAATTCTTGGCGCTGTTTCATACAAATACTCGCCGGCAACAGCAAAACCATTTTTAACTTTTTTAACCTTACCTGCCTGTCCTGCGGTGGTACTTAGGTCACTGTTAACCTTACTCATACCAACTGTCGAATATCCACCCCAAATATTGATAGTTGATTTTCTTCCCGAAGTATCGATACTTTGAGCCAAAATCAATCTGCTTATAAAAATTGTGAAAACCATTACTGTAATAAATGACTTAACCATGTAATGACTCCTTTAATTTATACTTTAAAAATGCATTAATTTGAATTTATGCAATATTATAAACTATAAAAGATTAAAATAACGTTAGAAATATGTTAAAAAATTTTAATTCCTTGAAAGTTGACTGAAATTGTTTGTGTTCGGTCGGTACGTAGTTCCCTGCCCGACTATCAAAAGAACTATGAAGGTCAGGCGGGCGACCTCCCGCGCATAAAAAATAACTTGGTTTTCTTGTAAAAATTGGTATAATTTAAATCTTATGATACAAATATTAAATATTAAAAAAACATTCGGTGATCAGTTACTTTATGATAATATAACCTTTAATATCAACAGCAAGGAAAAAATAGGGCTGGTGGGAAGAAACGGACACGGTAAGACCACGCTCTTTCATATGATTCTAGGAAATATCCAGCCAGATGAAGGTACAATTTCAATTCCCAAAGGATACAGAATCGGATACCTTGAACAACATATTAATTTTACTCAAGACACAGTCCTTCAAGAAGGTTGTCTTGGTTTAAGTGAAGATGATAAATATGATACATGGAAAGTTGAAAAAATTCTTTCCGGCTTAGGTTTTTCAAAAGAAGATATGCAAAAACCATGTTCAATTTTTTCAGGAGGATACCAGATAAGATTGAATCTTGCAAAAGTTCTTGTTTCCGAACCCGAAATGCTTCTTCTTGACGAACCAAACAACTACCTTGATATTGTTGCATCAAGATGGCTGATAAGTTTTCTTAAATCCTGGCAGGGTGAATTAATGCTTATTACCCATGACAGAGCATTTATGGACAGTGTCACAACACATACCATTGCAATACACAGGGCAAAAATAAGAAAAGTAAAAGGTAATACTGAAAAACTCTATAACCAGCTGGCTGTTGAAGAAGAAGTTTATGAAAAAACACGTTTGAACGAAGAAACTAAACGGGCACAACTTGAATTATTCATTGCCAGGTTTAAAGCAAAATCTACGATGGCAAGCCAGGCACAGTCTAAAATAAAACTTCTCGAAAAAATGACTGAGAAAAAACAGCTTGAAAAAATAGAAACACTTGATTTTTCCTTTAAGTCAATTCCTTTCCACGCCACACAAATGATGAATACATCTGGAATTACTTTTTCATATACCGGGCAAGAACCTTATCTGATAAATGATATTTCAGTAAATATCGGAAAAAAGGAAAGGATATTTGTTATAGGGAAAAATGGTAAAGGAAAATCAACTTTTCTAAAGATTTTAGCCAATGAACTTACGCCGCTTTCTGGTAATATTAAAACACATCCGAGCTTAACAATAGGATATTTCGGCCAACCCAATATGCTAAGATTGAATTCTGGAAATACCGTATTGGATGAAATTATGTCTGCTTCCCCATCATGTTCCCTGCAGATAGCAAGAAATATTGCAGGAACATTGATGTTTAAGGAAGATAATGCGTTAAAAAAAATATCCGTTATTTCCGGCGGCGAAAAAAGCAGGGTATTACTTGCAAAAATATTAGTTACACCATGCCAGCTCCTGATGCTGGATGAACCAACTAATCATCTTGATATGGATTCCTGCGAGGCACTAATGGAAGCTATAGATGAATTTGGCGGTTCTGTTATTATGGTTACGCACGATGAGATGTTCTTAAAACGACTGGCAAAAAGATTAATAATATTTGACAAAGATAAAGTAAGACTTTACGAAGGCGGTTATCAGGACTTTCTTGATAATGTCGGCTGGAAAGATGAATATAATTCTGATGAAGAAAAACCTAGACTATTCTTAAATAAACCATCAGATAATAAAAAAGAATTGGAAAAACTCAAAAAGGAAAAAATAAAAGAACGTGATAATATACTCAAACCTCTGAGCAAGGAAATAAATGAAATCGAAAAAACAATTTTAACTCTGGAAAACGAATTGAAAATTAACAATGATATTTTAGTTAAAGCTTCCATGGAGAGCGATATTAAACAAATTACCGATACTTCAAAAAGAAACAGTCACCTTAAACATGAAATAAAATTGCTTTTTGATAAATTGGTAAAAATAAGTTCGGAATATGAAACCCGCCAGAAAGAATTCGAAAATAATATTACTAATCCTGAATCATCAGTAAATTGACAAAATACATTCTACAGCCTTTATAGCATCTGCAGCCGAACTTGTTATTCCGCCTGTATAGCCCGAACCTTCACCTATCGGGTACAAATTCTTTATATTTACTGATTCATATTTTTCACTGCGCTTAATTCTTACTGGGCATGAAGTTCTTGTCTCCGGAGCAAGCAAAACGGCATGCTCTGAAACAAATAAAGGATAATCCACTTTCCATTTATTAAACGCTATTAAAAGCATCTCACTTACAAATTCCGGAAATATTTCATTCATATTAATAGGGACAGCGCCCATTTTAAATGAATTTTTATTTAAGTTTCCGGAAATCTTCCCGCGTAAAAAATCCGTCAAATTCTGAGCAGGAACTTGCCACTTACCTATGTTTGAAGTAAATGCTTTCCGCTCGATATCTTTTTGAAACTCAATACCGGCTAACGGATTTATGGAGTTATAATCATTTGCATGACAGGTTACAACAATTGCTGAATTCGAAAACTCTGATGATCTTTCCGAGTAACTCATACCGTTTACAACCAGCATACCATTTTCAGACGAAGCATTTATTACTTCACCTCCGGGACACATGCAGAATGTATATACACCCCTTCCTATTTTTCTATCAGTATAAGTAAAAGAATAATTAGCTGCCCCGATGCCGGTGAAGTCTTTGTATTTTTTGCCATATCTTATAAGATTAATAATTTCTGCAGGATGTTCTATCCTCACTCCTACAGCAATTGGTTTCTGCTCAATAATAATATTTTTTTTGTGAATCATCTCAAATGTATCACGTGCAGAATGACCCACGGCTAATAAAACAATTGGAGAATGGTATTCCTTCTCCCCGTTTATTACAACACCAACTACTTTACCGTTCGATATAATCATATCCGTCATTTTTGAATTGTAATATATCTCGCCACCCCTTTCAAGAATATAGTTCCTAATATTCCTAACAATTCCGCACAAAACATCTGTCCCTAAATGAGGTTTATTAGCATATCCTATTTCTTCAGGGGCACCAAATTTAATAAAAGTATCTAGCACCTTGTTAATACATTCTGTATTCTTTATTCTGGAAAACAGTTTTCCATCAGAATATGAACCTGCACCGCCTTCACCGAACTGTATATTTGATTCAGGATCTAGCACCCTTTCTTTTATAAATTTCTGAACATCAATATTGCGATCCTCTATCTTTTTACCTCTTTCAAATATTAACGGCTTAATTCCGTAATCAATAAGTTCAAGAGCTGCGAACATACCTGCAGGACCAAATCCTACTATTATAGGACTCTCTTTGATATTTTTCGGTTTCTTAGCTGCTTTTATTGTTTCGAAGTACACTGGGAAGTTTTCCTTATTGTCGAAGTTATCAGAAATACTTACAACCATTGAAATTTCGTAATAGAATTGTTTTTTATTGCGTGCATCTAATGACTTGTTAAGTATTTTACCGAATTTTATATTTTCTTCGCTGATTTTTAGTTTTTCTGAAACAGCTTTTATGTATTCATCTATCCCGTCTTTTTCAACAGGTATCCGCAAATTGTTTATTATTAAATCCAAAATATTACCTCTCTTATATCTAACATTAAACTATATTATCATAATACTATTATTTTTTATAATTTTCAATCCACACTCGCCTAAAAGTGAATGTCAGCCGGTCGTTGTTTTGCGGGCAAAAATAAAAAAAAGCCACCGTTTATAGTCGATGGCTTGTTTTTTTCTTTATTTTTCCCAACCAAAATTTATTTTTTCTCTACTTTTTCAATCTTCTCAGTTATTACATAAATATCTCGCTTATTGCTGATAGCAAGATAATGATACATCGTAGGACTGTCCCATATTATCTTTGCATTGCTGACAAACATATTATACTCACTGCCTTTTTGCTCGTCTAAAACTATAAAATACTGGTTATAAAATCCTGCAATATAACTTATATGAATACTGTCCGGACTAAAAGAGATTGAGTCTTCTTTAATAAATTCATACGCTTTGCCGGGCTTTTTATTAACCACAACACACCAACCGCTAAATCCCTTAGCAATATATGCCAGACGTTTGCTATCCGGACTAAATTTCAAAGAATTACTCTTGATATCTTCATATTGTCCCTGCGGGCTGCCGTTAAGCACAACCATCCATTTACCATACAGATTTGCAATATAAGCAAGGTGATTACCATTCGGGCTGAAAATAATTGAGTCTATTTTGATATCATCATAAGGGAAATCATTTTTATTGTTCCAGTAAATATGCGGTCTTCCCTGAGAACGAACAATATATGCTACATGCATGTTGTCTGTACTTATAGTAATATCTTGCATGCCTGCACTTATTGCAATTGACTGGTCCAGTGAACCTATAATATTCTCTTTTTCCCGAATCAAGCGAACTTCTGCAGTTTCTGCATACATTAACGACGAGACAAACATCATAACTAAAATTATTTTTTTCATTTTAAATTTATCCCAAAACTGCCGATGTCAAAATACTCATTCTTATCCTAATATTTCTTTCAGATCGCTGTCAGGATTTACTATCGGCTTGATACTAAACTTTTCAACAAGAACTTTTAAGACCCCGGGCGAAATAAAAGCAGGAAGTGTCGGACCCAATCTAATGTTTTTTATACCAAGTGACAACAGTGTAAGTAATATACATACAGCTTTTTGTTCATACCATGAAAGTATCAATGATAACGGCAAATCATTTACTGAGCATTTAAACGCACTAGCTAATGAGGAAGCAATCTTTATTGCCGAATAAGCATCATTACACTGGCCGCAGTCCAATAAACGCGGAAACTCGCCTATTGTACCAAAGTCCAAACTATTAAACCTAAACTTCCCGCAGGCAAGTGTCAATATAATACAATCTTTCGGAACCTTTTTGGCAAACTCAGTATAATAATTTCTACCGAGCTCTGCCCCATCGCAGCCGCCGATAAGAAAGAAATGCCGTATTTGTTTATTCTTTACTGCATCAATGATTTTGTCAGCCAAACTCAATACAGTATGATGCGCGAATCCCACAAGTATTTCTTTTCCCGGCGTATCTTTTTTAAATCCATCCGAATCTTTAGCTTTCTTTATAAGTTTACCGAAATCTTTTTTACCGTCTTTCGCATCTATATGTGCAACTCCTTCCCATGCCACTAAACCCGTTGTAAATATCCTATCCTTGTAAGAAGCTCGCGGTTCCTGAATGCAATTCGTAGTCATAAGAATTACCGCAGGAATATCGTTAAATTCTTTTTGCTGGTTCTGCCATGCAGTCCCGAAATGACCAGCAAGATGTTTGTGTTTTTTAAGCCCAGGATATCCGTGGGCGGGAAGCATTTCGCCATGTGTATAAATATTTATGCCTGAATCTTTCGACTGTTCGAGAAGCTGTTTTAAGTCATCCAGATCGTGACCTGAAACTATAATTGCCGGACCTTTTTTAATACCTAAAGAAACTTTGGTAGGCACCGGGTGTCCGAAAGTTTCGGTATGAACCGTATCAAGTATTTCCATGCAAGTTAAATTTACCTTGCCGAATTCCATAATGAGATTAGTCAAATCATCTGCTGTTAAACTATCATCTGCCAAAGCCGACAATCCTTTGTAAAAGAAAAAATTTACGTCCTCGCTCTCCTTACCTAAAATAACAGCATGATCGGCATAAGCGGCCATACCTTTAAGCCCATACAGCAGTATTTCGCGTAAACTCAATATATCTTTGTCCAACTTAGGGTCTGCCATTATCCCAAAGGCTCTACCCTGTTCAACAAGGTCTTTTAAAGTATCGGCGGGGTTCCATTTTGCCACTTCAAAAAGTCTACCCTGAAAATCTTTACCATTTTTTTCCTTATACTCGGCTAAAAATAAATTTTTTATTTTCTCCTTAATCTTATACGATTTGTGAATAATATCTACCAACTTTGATGAATCAAAATTAACATTTGTTACCGTACTAAATAACCCTTCTATTACACACAAATCCGTATCCCTATCTTTTATACCTAATTCTCTGGCTAACTTTCCATAAACAGCAATTCCTTTCAAAACGTGTATCAACAAATCCTGTAATGCCGCCGTATCTTCTTTTTTTCCGCAAACACCTCTTGTTACGCATGCCTCTCTTTTAACGGCCTGCTCGCACTGCCTGCAAAACATACTCATAGTTTCCTCCTTTTCTCACCAGATTTTTTTGATAACTGTGCAATTGTTACTGCTTTTAATCTATTCACCACATACCGCTCAATATTTTTAACCTCTTTTCTTAATGGACAAGTTTTAATATTAGCACAAATTTTTTTCTTAAAAAAACATTTATTCAGATTCACTTCTCCTTGAAATATTCTGACCAGGTCAATGAGTGAAATTTTATCGGCAGGACGAACAAGAAGAAATCCCCCCTTGACGCCCTTGACAGATTTAAGAATTCGTTTGATTTGCAAAATATGCAGTATCTTTCGTAAATAGTGCCTAGATATATTAAATTCTGAATTTAATAGTGATGTGGAAACCAACCTATTGCTATTCTTCTCAATATACAAAATAGCCCTTACCGCACAATCCGTATCTTTGTTTATCAGCTTCATATTTATATGTTACTTATTTTGTAACATATGTCAAGCAAAAAATATATTTTATTAATTTTTAATTCTGCTAGTGTAGAAATGTGCGAGTTTGAAACAATTCGCCGATGAAGAAGTACAGGCATTTCATTGTTTTTTCAGCTAACAAAATAAAAACCGACAATTATTGTCGGCTTGTTGTATAATATTATTTTTTAATAATCTTTTATATTATTAGAAGAACTTATAAAAATCAAAAATAAATTACCAAGATGTGATAGAATCGCCCTTGCTGTCCAGATCTGCAACCGCTATATACAGTCTACCAGTCTCTGAACCACAATACCACCACTTTCCTCTATGTCCGCCACCCAAGCTAAATGATGCAAGTGCTTCCGCAGTTAAACTGGAAAAATAAACAGTGCTATCAGTATCATTGAGATTCTCAATACCAAGCTTTACTGATGGCATCTTATCCATAAATTTTGTTAAAAATGGACCATTTGTGTTGTTTAAAGTAACGCTAGTTGCACCCTGAGACCCTTCAATATTTGCCAAACCATCAACAGTTGCAACAGGATAAGTCCCATCGGTTGACCCGTAATAAATCGAGAGTGCCGAACGAAGCGCACCAAGGGAACCTTTTGTTGAACCCTCTTTTGACTTTTTTATCAGTGCAGCAAATTTAGGAATTGCGAGTGCCGCTAAAATACCCATAATAGCGACCACAATCATAAGTTCAATAAGGGTAAAACCTTTTTTTATTTTCATTTGTATTTTTTAATTTTGAATTGTATCGTAATTTTTAATACTTAAAAAATCAGAAGCAATAAAATCATGATTTGAACCTAAAATTTTGATATTAACTTAATCTTATACAAAACTATTATACTTATTTTTTTTCTTTTTCAAGCTAATGTATGAGCTGCATATATATGTTAATGGTTCTTATTCAAAAAAATATTTTTTCTGTAAAATCTGTTAAAATGGGAATTTGTAACCGGTAATATTCAGTTCCTTCTGTAGGGCTATTATTTCCTTTTGTAGTTCTTCATTAATAGGAATACCCTGAGTTTTACGTTCCTGCCAGACAAGATATTCTTTTTCACCTGCGGTGTAAATTCTGTCACTGCCGGGCGCTTTTTTAGATGCGCGAAGTGAACGCAGAATATCTCCTGCAGTTTTTTTGAATTTATCAAGTTCGGTAAATGCGGATATGTCTATCACAATAAAGAAATGTCCAAGATTGATAGGAACTTTTCTTCCGTTTTCCACGCCTAGAAGCATTTTCAAAAATGCTCCCTGCTGTAAAGCAGCCGATAATATTTCCACTACGGTACAATAACCGTAACCTTTGTAGCCAGCACCTTCTTCGCCTTTGCCACCGAGTGGAGTAAGAGCTGCAGTTCCTTTTGTCAGACCTTCAAGCACCTTTTTCGCATCTGTTTCAGTATTGCCATTTTGATCTATTACCCAGCCGGCAGGCAATGTTTTACCTTCTCTTGCATACAATTCTATCTTTCCACGCTGGCTCAAAGAAGTTGCGCAGTCAAGTATAAACGGAAATTGCTCGTCTGTTGGTATACCGAATGTCAGCGGATTCGTGCCAAGCATATTCTCTATGCCGAATGTCGGCGCAACCGACGGGCGTGCATTAGTACCTGTAACACCTATCATTCCCGCTTCAACAGCCATAGCTGCATAATAACCTGCTATGCCATAATGCGTGGAGTTTCTAACCGCAGTCATGCCCATACCGTATTTTTTTGCTTTTTCAATTGCTATCAACATTGACTTCTTCGCTATAACATGGCCCATGCCATTGTGCCCATCTATAACCGCTGTTGTTGGACCTTCACAAAGTATTTCGAATTCTGTTACAGCATTTTGAATTCCTGCGCGGATGCGGTCAATATAAATGCTTTTGAGGCGGGATATCCCGTGCGAATCTATAAGCACATCTGCGCAAATCTTTGCGTCGCCTTCCGGTACACCGACTTTTACAAAAACATCAATCATAAATTTTTCCATCATGTCAAACGGCACATACCTGGATTCATTATTCATAAAATATTCCCCTCTTCACTTTAAAAGAATTATCAAAAAGTATTACCGGAACCATTTCGTTATATCTTTTCTTTATTTTACATGACAAGAAATTTCAGCAATCCATAGACAAGAAAAGCAGTCCAGATAAGAGCTTTTAAAAATCCTAAAACACCCATCCAGAATCCTACGGCATTTGAAATAAAGTAAACTGCAGCTCCAATTAAACCTAGCCCGTAAACCGCATTTTCTGAATGATTATTACAACCATCATGTCTTTTTTCTTCGTTCATTTTCCACCTCATTTAAAAATTATCTTGAAATTTACTCTTAAAATATAAATATATACTACATCTTTTTTATACGATTTTCAACTAAGAAAAAACCACTGATTTATTTCAGTGGTAAAAATGTTTTGGTGGTCAAGGAGCGGTCAAGGCAAGCCTTGATTGTGTTCCCCAAAAAGCGGGGACATGTCCCCCAAACTATATATTTAATTACTGTTTTTAATTAAATTTTAAAGTTGGCCTTTTGCCAAATACTTCTGCTATTCTTTCTATAAGTCCAATTGTCACATTTTGGTTTCCCTGCTCTATTCTAGAAATAACCTGTTGTGTCGTGTGTAATTTTTTTGCAAGTTCTTTTTGTGTAAGATGCTGTTTTTGCCTTTCATTAGCAATCTGTACCGCAACTCTGACAAAAAAATCTTCTTTATCAAATTCTTTTTTGAATTCTGGATTTTTCAATTCCTCTCTTATATGTTGTTTTAATGTTTTATATTTATTCATTGTTTCCCTCCCTGATTATAAAATCATTCATACAGATTATTGCTTTATTAATTTCTGAATTATCTGTTTGTTTATATTTTAAAAAAATCCATTTGTTACAACAATAATATTGTTTTTCCAAAAAAAGTAAAGTAATCGTATTTCCAGTCTGCCATGCGATATTCTTAATTCTCTTATTTTATCTCTTAAAGTATCCGCATAAGGTCTGGGCAAATTCGAACCTTGTTCTTCTAACAGTTCCAACCACTTCAATACCTTTGCTCTTACCTTCAATTGTAAAGAACAAATAAATTTCTCAACCTGCGAATCCCCTCTTTTATTTGAGTAGTAAATTATTTGATACATATTATCCAACATGAATATACATCATATATGATGTATTTGTCAAGTTCTTTTTTGTTTTTTTTGTTTATTGTCTATTTTATTTGAGATTAGAATATCTCAGTAAGGCATGTATATTGTACATCAATAGAAAAAATTCAGGCGGTCCCGCAGTGGCGGGATTGCAAGTTGATGGCGGTAGTCCGCCACAGGCGGATTTCGCTTCGCTCAATATTCTCGTTCGTCTCCTGTTACATCACAGTAAATTAAAAAACCCAAGCGAGGTTTTCTTAATTTACTCTCCAAACTGAACCTGCCTTATACCGGCAGGTAGGCGATATCAGCCTGTCCGCCAACGACTTAGTGGCGGAAACCTACTTTATGACAAACAACTGCATTTAATTGCAGATTTTAATTAAATATAGTTGCTCTATAGGGAATCAATATAAACTTATTTTTCTAAAGGCGACATAGTCATGATTTTTTTCGCAATATCAGGATATTTTGCAATAAACTTGAGTTCTTCAGTCACAAGAGGTTTCTGATTATGTATATTAGCAAATCTTACAAGCTCTAATACTTTTTTTGCTTCTTCATCATCCTTAAATGTAATTTCCGTTTTTTCATATACATTTCTAAATCCCTTAATACCCGAATATTCACCCACAGTTATTTGTCTTCCAGTTTCAATAATTTCAGGCTCACCCCTACCCAACTCTTCAAAATCATAAAGTTCGTAATTTCTTCTATCCTTTAAAGCACCATCTGCGTGAATTCCTGATTCATGTGCGAAGGCATTTGCCCCTACTCCCGGTTGATTTATTGGTATAGGCACCCCAAAAGCATATGAAGCATATTTGCTGACTTTCCATGCCATTTTTAAATTGATTCTATCGTCTAAAACGTATTTATCTTTTACTTCACTGCCATATTTAATGGCAAGAATTACAGATAATAAATCGGCATTGCCTGCTCTTTCACCCATACTGTTAATACATGTATTGATATAAACATCAACCCCTGCATCATTTGCTGCCATCGCACCTGCGATAGAATTCGCTACTACCATACCAATATCATTATGGCAGTGAATTTCAATTGGTATTTTTATCTTATCTGCAATTTGTTTTATTCGTTTGTATATTGTAAAAGGTGTGTCAAATCCTAATGTATCACAATATCTGAATCTATCCGCTCCTGCTTCTTTTGCTGCAGAAGCAAAACTGATTAAATAATCTATATCTGTTCTGGAAGCATCTTCTGCGTTTACTCCAATACTTTCAGCACCTAAATTACGCGCTGCTTTAACAGATTTTACCATTTCATGGATAATTGATTCCCTGTCTAGTTTCCCTTTGAATTTATTCATAATCATTTGATCTGATGTAGATATAGATAAATTTAAATGTTTTATTTCAGGACAATTTTTAAAAGTTAGTATAACATCACTTTCAGTAGCGCGTAACCATCCGCTTAATCTTATTGGAGATAAAACTCCGATTTTCGATAATTCCAGATTTGCATTTAAATAATTTATTTCATGATGAGTAAAAGGAAAACCAAATTCACTTTGGTATAAGCCCATTTCATTTAAATAAATATTTATTATAGTTTTCTGTAATTTTGAAAGACAAATTCTTGATGTTTGTACTCCGTCTCTGTTTGTAACATCAATAATATAAATTTTGTTTTTACTCATCGTTCTATCCTCCTGATAATTTTTTTATAAAGTCTTCCAATCTATTTAATCCTTCAATAATATTTTCCATTGATGTGGCATAGGATAGTCTGATATAATTCGTATCACCAAAGACAGATCCTGGTATAACGGCTATCCTTGCGTTTTCAAGTAATAACTCTGCCAATATAATAGAATCACTTATAACTTTTTCATTAAAGCTTTTGCCCATTAATTTTGATATATTCACAAATACATAAAAAGCACCTTGAGGTTTCAGACAGGATAATTCTTCCATTGAATTAATTCTGTCGACTATGTAGTTCCTTCTTTCTAAGAATGCATTAATCATCTTTTTAAGATCTTCTTGTGGCCCTTCTAATGCCTCAAGAGCTGCTTTTTGTGAAATCGAGGTGGGATTAGAAGTAGAATGGTCTTGAAGATTGCTCATTGCCTGTATGATTTCTTTTGGACCTGCCACATATCCTATTCTCCATCCAGTCATTGAATATGATTTTGATACACCATTCACAACCATAGTTAGTTTCTTTATGTCTTCTCCAAAAGAAGCAATACTAATATGTTTATTCTCATCATAGATTAATTTTTCATATATTTCATCAGAGATGCAATATATATTTGTTTCCGTGATGACATCTGCAAGAAGTTTAAGTTCTTTTTCATCATAAATCATTCCGGTCGGATTGGAAGGGGAATTAAGAATGACTAATTTTGTTTTGGAAGTAATCGATTTTTTCAGTTGTTCCATATTAATTTTGAAATTATTTTCCTGGCTGGTCTTAAGAAAAATCGGTGTCCCGCCGACAAGTCTTACCATTTCCGGATAACTTACCCAGTAGGGACTGGGTATTATCACTTCATCTCCTTCATTGCATAAAGCAAGTATGATATTGAATATGGAATGTTTTGCTCCGCATGAGACAAGAATTTGATCGGATGAATAAGAAAGGCCATTGTCTTCTTTGAATTTTTTGCATATTGCATCTTTCAATTCCTTTATACCTGAGGTAGGTGTATATTTTGTAAAACCACTATCTATTGATTTTTTCGCTATTTCTTTAATATTTACCGGTGTGTCAAAATCAGGTTCACCAGCACCAAATCCAATCACATCTATTCCTTCTTGTTTCATCTTGTTTGCCTTGGCTGTAATTCCTAAAGTAGGTGAGGAACTTATAATACTTACTCTTTTTGATAAAACCATTGTTTAATTTCTCCTCTCATTTATTGCTTCTTTGTCGTGCAATTAAAACCGAAGCACTATCTAAAAATGCTGCTTTATACATTTTCATATCCTTTGACTAAATCTAAATTGGTTTTAACCACTTTTTGAGAAAAGTCCTCTAATTCTTTAGTTGCATTTTTTAAATTTTTAATTTTATTCCTGGAATCAATAACTACTCCGTTAGGTACTAACTTTTTAGAAGGAATTCTTACTCCTTCCACTATTGCTAAATGTTTAACAATCACTTCATTACCTAAGTTAGCTTTAAAAATAACTGCACCAAATCCAATGAAACATCTCTTACCTATTTTACAAGGTCCGTGCACAATACAGCCATGAGCAAGGGAAGTGCTTTCGCTAATCTTTACTGTTGTGGATTCTAAAGTATGAATTATTACTCTATCCTGAACATTACAATTATCTTTTATTATTATTGAACTTCCCGGCTCATCTGCTCTGATTACGGCGAGAGGTCCAACAAATACATTTTTACCAATTATCACTTTTCCAATGACAGTAGCATCTACATCGATATATGAGGTTCTGTGAATTATCGGAATATCTCCCTTGGGATTTTTTCTAATCATTTTTTAAATATTTTGAAAACATAAAACTGATGTTCAAGACAATTACACTATAGTTTCTTGTTTAAAGTAAATACTCCAACACGTTCATTATTCTTTATATCGACACTGGAATAAATATCAATTACTTCAGCATTGGTTGTGTTTATAATGATTTTTTCTAAAATAGGTTTAACCTTTTCAAATATATTGTTTTTCAATTCACTTACTAATTTCACACCTTCCTGTTTTCCAATTATCTGTCTTTCCGCAGGAGTTAAAATATTCTTGATTCTAATTATTATATTATCTTCTATTATTTGAACAATAATATTGTCAGAATATTCTCCCAGTTGGGTTCTTAAAATTTTAGATATCTCTTGACTTATTTTATATTCAATATCTTGTTTTGATTTGGTATTCATTTTTATATTTTTAACTACCACCCAATCCACTTCCCCTATCACCGAATTTAATATAATTTTCAAACTCTTCAAGTGATTACTCATTTATTTCTTTAGCAAGCTTTTTATTTTCATCAATAATTTCGTTAGGAATATACCGTCCAAACTGGCTAAGAAATTTTTCCACTCCACTAATTTCTTCACTCCAGTCATCTAATTTGACCTCAAGTAATTTTTGCAATCTTTCCTTCGGAACATCTAATCCCTCAAGACATATATCACCTAAATATGGAATCAATCCTATTGGTGTTTCTTTTGCCTGAACCTTATTATTCACTCTATCTATTATCCACTTTAATACGCGAATATTATCTCCAAAACCAGGCCAAATGAATTTTCCCTCTTCATCAGTTCTAAACCAATTTACGGAAAATATTTTAGGAGGATTTGATAATTTTTTCCCTATGTTAAGCCAGTGTTGAAAATATTTACCCATGTTATATCCACAGAACGGAAGCATTGCCATTGGATCACGCCTTACCCCTGCTTTAAGCCCTGTAGCAGCTGCTGTCGTTTCTGAACCCATACTTGCAGCTAAATATACGCCGTGCTGCCAATCAAACGACTCAACAACAAGCGGTATAAGTTGATTTCTCCTTCCACCAACTATGATAGCTGAAATAGGCACACCTTTTGGGTTATCATATTCTTTTGAAAGCATATCGCAATTATATATTGAAGCGGTAAATCTGGCGTTTGGATGAGCTGCTTTATTACCGGAAGAACTATCCCATTTTTTGCCCTGCCAGTCAATCATATTTTTGGGGACTTCGCCGTCCAACCCTTCCCACCATGGTTCGTTAGTATCTGTATTTATCGCTGTATTTGTAAATAATGTCGGATAAAATCTATTGTTCTTTAAAGTTCTTATCATGTTAGGGTTAGTTTTTAAAGAAGTTCCGGAGGCAACTCCAAAAAAACCTTGTTCGGGATTTATTGCCCAAAGCCTGCCGTCCGGCCCTATATTCATCCATGCTATATCATCTCCAATGGTCCATATTTTATAACCGGGCAAGGCTGCCTGCATCATTGCAAGGTTGGTTTTACCGCATGCACTTGGTAAAGCAGCTGCTATATATGTTATGTTCCCTTTTGGGTCTTCAATACCCATAATAACCATGTGCTCAGCAAGCCAGTCTTCTTTTAAACCTTGCCAGGAAGCTATTCTTAGTGAGAAGCATTTTTTACCAAGTAAAGCATTTCCACCATATCCCGAACCTATACTCCACACAAAGTTTTCGTCCGGGAAATGCATAATAAACCGTTTATCCGGATCAAAATCTCCGACCGAATGAAGACCCTTCACAAAATTTTCACTGTTTCCTATTTTCTCAATTACAGTCTTGCTCATCCTGGTCATAATTCTCATACTTACAGCAACATAAGATACATCTGTAAGCTGAACACAGGCTTTTGCATATGGCGAGTTAGGATGCCCCATCATATATGGAAGTACATACATTGTTTTCCCGTGCATACATCCGTCAGATAACTTTGTCATCTTTGCTTTTGCTTCATCCGGATGCATCCAATTATTGTTAGGTCCAGCGGTTTCTTTATCCGGGTGGCATACAAATGTCAAATGCTCTGTTCTGGCAACATCAGTTGGATGGCTCCTGTGAAAATATGCATTTGGCCAGTTTTTCTGATTTAACTGAGTGAATATCGGGGTATCACCAATTTTTTCTTCTTTCATACCGATTTCAATAAGTCCTCTTGCCTCTTCTTCCGAGCCATCACACCAGTAAATCTTATCTGGCTCTGTCAGTTTTGCCTGTTCTTCAACCCACTTTTCAAGTGCAGTAGACATATTAAAATCCTCCTTGTTAAAATAAAAAAACCAACATCATCTTCCGCTTTCTTTTAAAGAAAACATGAAAACTTAATGTTGGTTTACCAGGCAACAACCTAAATTTAAGATCCCTGCCCAATCTCCCCTACTTCGACTTTATTATATTAAAAAATAATTACAAGTCAAGAATAATTTTTATTTTTTAAATGTGTCTTCATAATTTCTGTCTAAAGTAAAAATAATAATTCTTTCACCTGTTTTTGTACTAACATCTGAGTGTAAACTTTTTAATTGGCAGTTTGTAATGTTCGAAATAATGCTTTCTAATAATATTCTTGCACCTTCTAGTAGCGAAACACGTATCTTTTTAATTAAATCTGCCCCCTCTTTAGTTTTTGCTAATTGCTCTTCCGCTAGCGTAAGGACTCCACTTAATCTGACAAAAACCATATCTTTTATTATATATGTTTTTGTTTCGTTGGGACCCCTACCCATGTATTCTTTTTCAAATTTTATTATCGCTTCGCTTATCTGAGATTCTATTTGGCCTTTAGTTACTTTTTCCATATGGACTGCTCCAGCAGATTTCGCACAATATCTCCCTGCCTTTTGTCACTTTAATTATTTTGATTATACTATTTTTTTCTTAATTTTTCAACCAATAAAAAAAACCACCGATTTATCATCGGTGATTTATTGATTTCTCGTTGATAAAAATAGTTCACTCAGGCGGTAGGTACCCTTCGCTAAAGCTACGGAGTACCAGGGATTCGAGTTCAATTCCTGTTACGTCAGAGTTTTTTGCGGGAGATTCATCCCCTGCAAAAAACTCAGGCGGTAGGATGTTCGGTCACGCATAAAATTTCTGACGAAATTTTTGCTCGACCCCGCCTCGCGGTTTTTGCCTTCCCTTCGGGAAACAAAAACATCGCTCCGGCATTCGAATCCTAACGCAAGCCAAGCAGTTGGCTTGCTCCGCTATAAATAAACAGCCCAAGGCCACCCCTTTTGGGGTTGTCTTGGGCTATACTCAGGCGGTAGGATTCGAACCTACAACCCTCCGGTTAACAGCCGGATGCTCCACCGTTGAGCTACGCCTGAATTAAGTTTCTTAGAACTTTTTTACCTTTTCCTGTTTTAAAGAACTTTTCTCTTTTACGTGCTATAGATTCTGAACCAAAATTTTCAAAATATAAAACCTTAAAAGGTTTATTCTCTCTTGCCCATTTATTACAACCACTATTATGCTCTTTTAATCTTTTTTCTACAGATTTGGCTGTAAATCCTATATACTCTTTTCCATTTTTCAAACTTTCTATTACATATACATTAAACATTAATTTTGTTGCCCGCCACTACGACTTTGGCGGATCCGCCAACGACTCAGTGGCAGAAGCTACGCCTGAATTGGTGTTTCAATATTTTCTATTATGAACCATTAAAAAAGTTTTTTTGAAGTCATTCTGAACAAACTGAAGAATCTAAAGTTAAATTCGAGATTCTTCGTCTATGACTCAGAATGACGTTTAATTGGATTTTTTCAATAGTAACATTTTAAAGAACTTGGCGGATATTATATTAAATATTCTTGCGACCGTCAAGAGCGTTTGTCAATGTTACCTCATCGGCATATTCTATGCTTCCGCCTGATGGCATTCCCTTTGCAAGACGGGTTATGTTTATCTTATAAGGCTTTAATACCTGTGAAAGATATACCGCTGTGGCATCACCTTCTACTGTCGGATTCGTGGCGATTAGTATTTCTTTTACATCGTCAAGTCGTTTAGTCAATGATTTTATACTTAGACTGTCTTGATAAATACCATCCAAAGGAGATAAAACACCTAGTAAAACATGGTATAACCCTTTGTATTTTTTGGTTTTTTCTATTACTTGTAAATCGGTATAATTTTCAACAACACATATAGTTTTTGTGTCCCTGGTTTCGTCAGTACAAATTTCGCAGGGATTTTCTTCGCATAAGGAACAGCATATAGAACAAGTTTTAATATTTCTCTTTGCATTGACTATAGCAGATGCAAATTTTTCGATATCATGTTCTGAACTTTTTAATATATAATAAGCAAAACGTTCTGCTTGTTTTTGACCAACGGAAGGTAACTTTTTTAAGGCATCTATTAACTGACTTAGCGATTTTAACATGTCACTCTTCTACTATTTTGCCGTCAAATAAATCAACAATAGTTTTTGCTATTGGTTCTTTTTCGTATATTTCTTTTGAAGTTTCCTTCTTCTTTGGAACAACGATTTTACTTGGAGGTATGCTCCCTCCTGCAGGTTGATTTTCAACTATATTATTTTGCTCAATTCCAATAGGGATTTCTGAAATATCTACACCTTCTTCTACTTCTTCATCTTCTGAATCATCTCCGGATTTTAATTTGATATTAAAATTAAATTTACTTCCAAGCTTTTTTTCCATTATTGGCAGCCATATATTTTTATTTGAATTTATTAACTCCATATTAAATGAATTATTAAATTCTATTTGAAAAACACCGTTGTCTTCTGTAGTAATTTTGCTATTTAAAACAGCTGCAACAATTCTCGGTTTAATATCGTTACTTTTTGACAATTCGTCCCATGCCACCTTAACCTTTTCAATAGATACATTCCCTTGTTCCAATTTTATTTCTTTGATTTTGACCGGTTTAGATTCATATGTTTCAGTATTTTCTTTTACTTCTTTTGGAGATTCTGATACTGAAACCGGAGAAGAAGATTCCAATGTTTCAAGACGTGTAACCAATTCGTCAAGACCTATATATTTTTGTGTGAGTTTAAAACAATATACTTCAAGAATCAATATAGGCTGCTCCGCATTCTTCATCTGAAATAAACAATCCGAAAGCATATCTATAAATCTTAAAAGAATATCAATTGAAAATAAACCTGAATATGCTTTTATTTTGTCCTGGTCTGATACCATAAAAACCGATTCCGGAGAAACTTTATACAACATTATGTTCCGTATATATTCCTGTAAATCTGAAACAATATTAAGCGGGTCATACCCTGACGCTATTGTTTCACTAATTATTTTTAAAATCTGCTTTGAATCATTTTTAGAAATACAATCAACCATTTTTGACAAAATATCTTCTTTCACAATTCCAAGTATTGAAATGACATCCTGTAGTACAATTTTGGTACCGCAAAACGATATTACCTGGTCAAAAATACTTAGCGCGTCTCTTAATGCTCCGCCGGAACAACGGGCTATCAGGTTGACCGCCATATCGTCAATTTTTATTTTTTCCTTTTCTGATATTTTCAATAAATGCTCGCTCGTTTCTTTTATTGATAAAGGCCTGAAATTAAATCTTTGGCAGCGGGAAAGGATTGTAGCCGGTATTTTTTGAGGTAAAGTCGTAGCAAATATAAAGATTGCATGAGCAGGCGGTTCTTCAAGCGTCTTTAAGAGAGCATTAAATGCATCCCCTGTTATCTGGTGAGCTTCATCAATGATATAGATTTTATATTTAGCAGAAGACGGTGCATATTTTACGTTTTCTCTGAGATTTCTTATTTCGTCAATACCCCTGTTAGAGGCACCGTCAATTTCTATTACATCAAGCGAATTGCCTTTAGTTATTTCTTCACAGTTTACACATTTATTGCACGGTTCTTCTTTTGATATGTCTTTGCAATTTAATGCTTTTGCAAAAATTCGTGCAGTTGTGGTTTTCCCGATACCGCGTTGTCCGGAAAAAACATAACCATGTGCAATTCTGTTTTCTTTTATTGCATTTTTCAGTACACGGGTTATATGTTCCTGCCCAACCATATCCTCAAATTTCTGAGGACGATATTTTCTAGCTAATATTAAATATGACATAAAATTTTACCGAAATTTTTGATTTCACAGATTAAAAATCAGATTACACAGATTAGGACTTGTCATTAAATCTGCGTAAACTTGTCCTGAGCGGAGTCGAAGGATCGGTGTTAAAAATCCCTGCCCGACTATCAAAAATACTATGAAGGTCAGGCGGGTGTGTAATCATTTTATTAATTGTAGCAAATTTTATGATTATGTCAACCCTTATTGACACGACATTACCCATTTTTTTTGGATAAGATTTTAGTATAAAAAAACTTGCTTAAATCAGCATCCTTTTGTAAAATGTTTTTCTGACGAAAAAACCTTA
>Ga0208373_1001275_pt1 | contig 34567 bp, 26 predicted proteins | sample RifOxyC2_FD_184036 | JGI IMG/M metagenome (GOLD analysis project Ga0208373, IMG submission 184036) | Soil microbial communities from Rifle, Colorado - Rifle Oxygen_injection C2 (SPAdes) | ecosystem: Environmental > Terrestrial > Deep subsurface > Rock core/Sediment | place: Rifle, Colorado... | reverse complement strand
AAAAAAGTAGTTAATCAATATGTTGAAATTTTTAATGAGTATCCTGATGAACTACCATTTTGATTTTTCCGGTTTTTTTTATAATTTTATTTGGTCACATGACACTATGTGCCAAATGGCATTATTCACAATTCATCAAATTTATTGCATATAAAAATGAATCAACTGCTCATCTTTATTTTTAAATTTCAATTTACTTTCGGTTTCATCGGGTAACTTCTGATTGAATTTTTGGAATGCATTGTTCATAAAATCAATCACTTTTGAATCACTTATTTTTACATCTTTACCGAAAGTAATGGCATCGGTAATATAAGAGTGAATCAGAAATTTGTATTGCTTTTTGAAAAGGTCAGGATTGCAGAAAATATCCGTACCTAACACAGTATCTCCCGTGCAGGCTATGAATCCGACTACATTGGAAGAATTATCAAATTGATTTTCAAAAAATTTCATGTATTCATCATTGGCTTTTGTGAATTCTTCCGAATTTTCCAAAGCTGTATATGTCGAAGTTGTACTGCCTGCCTTATTTTGAGCTGTTATTTCATCTACTTTTGACCATACTTTACTTTGATTAGCATCATTCTGAACAGTGCTTCTGACAGCATTGGAAACTACGTTATAGTATCCTTTGAATTCATGTGTACTGTCATCACCAACCCGCCAACGCCCTTTTTCAACACAGAAAACACTAAGGTCAATTTCTTTACTACCGGGAAGAATTAGCACATCCTTACCTACTATCCGGTCTTGCTTGCCTCCTTTAACAACGTCGCCTGCCATAAGAAAAATAGTGTCCTGCGAAAGGTTTTCAATCACCAATGTATTAACCTGTCCTGATGAACTTAAATTATAATTTTGTATTTGAACTTGCTGATAAATATTTCCGGTGTCTTGTCTCACCAGAGGATTAATCCTTGCTTCAACTTCACGGTTAGGACGGTTCATCATCTCACCTGGAACCAAATTAATTTCATTAGAATCCCTTGGGCGAATTTTCTCGCTTATTTTGACTTTACCATGTTCTAAAGCTTCTTTCAGGTTTAAATAATTTCCGGTTTTTGAATTTCTTTGTATGTACTGATACTCGGCAATTATGGGATATATTCTTAGGTTTTTATATGTGTAGTTCATTGTGTTTTTCAAATCGAGCTTTAATTCTTTTCCGTCCTGAGAAAAAGTTGATGAACCAACAAGGAACAATGTGAGAACAATTATCATTAAGTAGTTTTTCATACGAAGCCCTTTATTAATTGAAAATACTCAATTACTATTAAATTAATTCAACGCTTCGTATAATATATTATTTTAAATTATTTAATTAGTCATTAGTCTCAACTCAATTGTCATTAATTACTATTCACTTTCGACTTTCGACTGTCAACTTTCGACTTCCGACTTTCGACTGTCAACTTTCGACTTTCGACTGTCAACTTTCGACTTCCGACTTCCGACTTTCGACTCTCAACTTTCGACTTCCGACTTCCGACTTTCGACTGTCAACTTTCCACTTTCGACTCTCAACTTTCGACTATTAAAAGGTTCATTCAGGGTGAAATCCGGAAGGTAAAAATCACTGCTATCCAATTCCTGAATCCATCCGTTTTCAAATCCCAGTTTTTCCATTTCATCCACAATAATATAATATTCTTCTTTAGATAATATTCGATTCAGATATGGATGATTGCTGACATTTATTGTTGGATTGTATTGAGACATTAATGATAAATGAACCTCGTTTGTTATTTCTTATGCAATCAATCTCAGAACATTTATACTGTTTTCAATATATCCCGGTAAAACAAGATGCCTGATAATCAAACCCGATATGGCTAATCCATTTCCATCAATACTTAGAAAATCCCCTTTTTGCTTGTACATTTCCTTGATTGAATCTAGAGCAATCTCTCTATAATTTGATACATCAGAAAATTCTTTTGCAAGATTATTATCAGAATATTTGAAGTCCGGAAGATAAATGTCAATCATACCCTCGAGGGATTTAATTGTTTCAACCTTGTCAAAAGCATTAGTATTCATTACAAAAGTAGGCTTGTATCCTTCATCGGGAATTGTCTTAATTATCAGCTTCTTATGGGGCCTATGATGTGAAGGGGAGACGAAACCAACAGACTGACAGCCATTTTCAAGGCATTTAATTATTTCAGAAATTATTTTTTCAATGTTATTAAATATTTTTTTATTACTATTTAATCCGTAACTCGTAATAATGTCACCCTGAGCTAAGTCGAAGGGCCTCGATTCATTATTGGATTTGTGCTGACTAATTTGATAGTTTTGACAATAAATACATTGAAGATTACAACTCGAAAAAAAGACATTACAAATTCCATTTTCTCCCGATACAACCGGCTCTTCTCCTTTATGAACACAAATTGATGATATGTTGAATGAAGCATCACTTTTGCAGTATCCAAGTTTTTTTGAATACCTGTTTACTCCACATTCACGTGGGCATTGTTTGCAATTTCCAAGTTCATTTATAAAAAAGGGTATGGGGGACTGGGTTTGGGGTATGGAAAATCCATCCCCCAATCCCCAACCCCTATTCCCCAAAATTTTTAATTCAGCACTCATCATTCAACATTTTCAACGTTGAGTAGGTTCAAAAAAAGTTCTCAGTTTAAACGAACTACCAGGTTCTTTTGAAACAGGCAATGCAATATACCCGCCATTAAGCCATAATTGTACCTGGTTACTGTAATAGTCGCTGAATGGGTCCCCGGAAATGCCTCCCGCTATTGAAGTATATACCACCGTATCACCCATATCCGCTATAAACCTCATGCTTGGCCCCGACACAATTTTATATGGTTCACTTAAGTTCCATTCCATGGCATTAATTGTCGTATTGCTTCCGCCAGATTCAAAAGGCTCCAAATTGCTCGCACTCTTTATCAGATTGTTAAATGAAAGTATGTGTTTTAATTCGATTTTATTATTTGTCCCATATTTCCACAAATTAATATCCTCATTACCATACATGTTTTTCAAATCCTCAACTGCTTCCTTGAAACTCTTTTGAATAATATAATCCTTTTCTTCATAATCTGAAGTTCTGACGTTATCAAACCAGCTTGAAGATACCGTATCGGCAACAAGTTCCATGATTCTTCCTGGTGGCAGGTTCGATACTGAAATGAATTGATTAAATAAATTTTCTCCAAGCTCATCTTCAAACGTATTCTTAATGAGTCTGATTAGAAATTGTGAAAAGAGCATAGGAGAAGCTGTGTGCTGCGACATTAAACAATCCCATTTTTTGAGTTTTCTGAGGGCTTGTCTTTGTAACTCGTTCAACCTTTCGGGTTGTTTTTGTATTGATGGTATGGTGCAATCTAATAATTCTTTCGCAAATGACGAATATACGTCCAACTGCATGATTTCAGCTTCCCTTGAATTATACTCATCATATAAATTCAACAAATTATTAATTCTCTGCATCCTTGATGAATTTTCCCAATAGCATGATATATAATTTGGCTCATATCTCCATAATTTATTATTAGCAGCTGAGACAAAACGTTTTGGCGGGTTGTAAAGAGTTGGAAGGTCATTCAATTTTTTATAGCCTAGCCAGTTATAGCCGCGTATCCATCCCGGATTTGGAATCTGAGGCTTACATTCTTTGTCCCTTATCGGAATCGCCCCTGTTGCTGATAATCCTATGTTACCGGACTTGTCGGCATAAATAAAATTTACAGAAGGAATTCCCCAGGAATTTATTGCGTCTCTGAATTGGAACCAGTTTTTTGCCCTAGTGAGTTTGTATAAAGCATCAAACTCGTATGATGTTTTATTTCCCAACCAATTAAAAGTGATGCAATATTTTTTTATAAAATTTTGTTTAAAATTATCTTTTTTATCATTAATAATATTATAATGATTTTTTATATTGTTTAATTCGTTCAGAACTGCAGAGCGTTGTGAGTATTTTCTATAATAAACATAATTTTCAGAATCTTTTATTTTTACAGTATCTTTTACATAATTAAAACGAATTCGCTGGCCATTTGGAGTGAAATAATAATTAGTATCTGCATCAATTTTTTCAATAAAGAAGTCGCAGTCATCAAGATTCATGTTTGAATAGCCCCATGAAATGTTATTGTTCCTTCCTGAAAAAATAAAAGGAATGCCTGGTATAGTTAGTCCGATTACATTTATTGTAGGACATGTGGCATGAATTTGATACCATTGAGAAGGTAAGCCTAATGGCATATGGGAGTCATTAGCAAGTATTGCAGGTGATTTGGTTTTCTTTGCTTTTTTAATAGCCCAAATATTACTTCCTTTAGAGTTTCCATCCATCCCAATACTCATCCTTATAGCATTTAATTCTTGACCGGTATGAACAAGAAGATTCAATTTTTGTCTATCTTTTTTAATTGTTTTAAATGTAGAGACAGGCCTAAGGCCTGTCTCTACAATATTTAGTTTTTTCTCTAAAAATGATTCTGTTCCAACATTAAAATTAGTATCCTGAATTTGTTGCTTTTTCTTAACTGTTATTGCAGGGTATGATGAATCGAGAATACAGGGTGCTTGTGCCGGATAAGATGGTAATAACTCCAAAGCTCTTATAGGCCCGAGCCTTTCAGCAATTGCTCCATTCGTTATATCAGCCCAAAAACTAACACTCAATTCAAGAGCTATTAGCCTCTGAATAATTATACAATCTATAGGACTCCAATTATCAGGTGTGTAATCAAGTACACAAAATTCGTAAGGTAATTTTTTCTTGTTTTGTGCAATGAAATAATTAATTCCATTAGAGTAAGAATTCAACAATTCAAGTGTTGTCTTATTTATTCTTTTATTAATCTCATGAGCAGTTTTTTCAATTTCAATTGCTCTCATAAATATATCTACACTTAAGGAGGTTTTCCCGAAGATTTCCGATAGTCTGCCTTTACCTAACCGTCTTAAATAATCCATCTGCCAAAGCCTGTCCTGTGCATGTGCATATCCAATAGCAAAAAATAAATCTTTTTCGTTATTTGCTATAATATGAGGAATTCCGTATAAATTTCTATAGATTTTCACTTGGGAATTGATTTGGCCAGTTTTATTCTCCTCATAATCATCAGGCAGGGACACATTGGCAATGTGTTTGAGAAATAAAAAAACAGATATAATAAGTATTAAAGATGATATAATTATAGCAGCAAATTTTTTAAAAAATTCCATTCTACAACCATTCGTTATTGACATACCATCTAATTGTGTCCAGTACGGCTTCTTCAGGGCTGAATTTCGTACTAAAATTAAAATCTTTTTTTGCGTTTTCTACTGAACATACCCAATATTTCTGTATAAAGTCCCTGCCTTTGTCAAGATTGAATGGATGGGGTTTTCCAGCAATTTTTCTGATTTGCTCAAATGTAAATGCTGCAGAAAGAACAAAAAAGTGAGGGAAGCGGATATTAAATGTAAAATTTCTGTTTAACTCCTTTTTTGCAAGAGTCATTATTTCATTCCATGAGACAGGTTTTTCATCGGCAACGTAGTAAATTTTACCAATTGTATTCTCCGAAACCGCTGCACTGAATGTCGCTTCAGCAAGGTCACTTGCATGAATTAAATTCAGATATTTTGGTTTCATTCCAATCAACACGACTATACGTTTTTTTATTGATTTAAAAAGTGTAAATATTGCCGTATCACGCGGCCCAACAACTGCCGAGGGCCTTAGAATAGTAACCGGGAAAAATTTGCCATACTCCAGCACTGAGTCTTCGGCTTCTTTTTTGCTTTTTGCATAAGTTGTTAATGGTGATGGAGTATTTGATTCGTTAACGGGTAGGGATAGTGATTTTGCTGGGCCGCCAACACTTTGACTGCTAATAAAGACAAATCTTTTTAGGTTAGGAGAATGTTCTAAAGCAGATTTGAGCAGGTTGATTGTGCCATCACGATTGACACGAAAGAAATCCTCAGGTTTATTTGCCATGATTGTGCCACCGCAATGGATAATGTAATCTACATCTTTGAGTGCTTGTGATAAAGAATTGGAATCGAATAGGGAGTATTTAACCAAATCAAATGGTTTATCTCTTAGCCATTGGATATTACTATGCTCTCTAAAACCGCAGCGAACCTGAAAGCCATGGCTGAATAATACGTCGGCTATATGGCTTCCAATGAATCCTGTTGCACCTGTTACAAAAGCAATCATATAATAATTATGAATTATTAGTACTAATTTTTATAAAACTGTAATAAAAAAGTTATGCAAGATATTAAAATCCAAATAAAAGGGAGTAAAAAAAGGTTTGAATTAAGTTTATAAAATCAATAAATTGCAACTCACATATTTCAATATATAATATCTATATACGGATAAAATGATGAATAAAGCTGTTATTATGGCGGGGGGATTTGGCACAAGGCTCAGGCCACTGACTGCAAGCCTGCCAAAACCAATGGTGCCTATAGTGAACCGGCCGATGCTGGAACATATAATTGACCTGCTCAAAAGTTATAATATTAAAGATATTGTTTGTGTTTTATATTATCAGCCGGAGGTGATTACCACTTATTTCGAGGATGGTACTAAGTTTGGTGTAAATATTAAGTATGTTCTGGCTAATGCTGATTACGGCACTGCCGGTGCTGTGAAAAACGCTTTTGAGTATCTCGACCAAAGATTCATTGTCATCAGTGGGGATGTTCTTACAGACTTTAATTTGTTTTCTGCTCTCGACTTTCATATTAAAAATGATTCAAAGTCTACAGTGTTATTGACTCGTGTGAGTGAGCCGTTACAATATGGTATTGTTATTACAGATGAAATTGGAAAGATAACAAGTTTTCTTGAAAAACCTTCTTGGGGAGAAGTTTTTTCTGATACAATAAATACCGGAATCTATATACTCGAACCGGATGTATTGGATTTAATCCCTTATCATGAGGAGTTCGATTTTAGTAAAGATTTATTTCCGCTTATGCTAAGGCAAAATATGCCGCTATATGGACATATCACAGATGGTTATTGGAAGGATATAGGGAATCTTAATGAATATCAATCGGGGCAAAAGGATGCTTTGAACGGGGAAGTAAATCTGAAGATTAAAGGAATAACAAAAGCTAATTATATCATAGGTGAAAACACAAAAATAGCAGCTACGGCAGTTCTTAAAGGAACGGTTATAATTGATAATGGGGTAACAATCGGAGAACATGCAACTTTGATAAATTGTATAATCGGGAAAAATGTGTCTATCGGGAATGGTTCCAAGCTTTCGGGTGTTACTTTGTGGGAAAATGTAAAAATCGGTGATTTTGCAGAATTGACAGATGACGTAGTTTGTAATGATTGTTATATCGGAGATAATGCAACTATTCACGAGAATGTATTTATTGCAGAAAATTGCAGAATTGGAGATAATGCAACATTGATGTCGAATATAAAGCTATGGCCCAATAAGCATATTGAAGAGGGTGCAACGCTCTCCAGGTCAATGGTTCAGGAGGAAAAATGGATTCGGGAACTATTTACAGATGCAAGGATATCAGGATTATCGAATATAGAAATTAATCCCGAGTTCGGAGCTAAACTTGGAGCTGCTATTGGAATGACATTTGGAAAGAATTCTACATTAATTGCGAGCCGTGACCCTGACATCGTATCGAGAATAATGAAAAGAACAATAACAGCAGGCATATCATCCGTAGGAGTAAATGTTAACGATTTGCAAACGGTTTCGATTCCACAGACGAGGCAGGAACTGAGAACAGGAAAGTATGCGGGAGGTTTTCATGTACGTCGCTCACCGAGGAATCCCGACAAGAGCGACATAATAATTTTTAATAAGGAAGGGCGTGATATACAGATTGCCCGTACAAAGGCGATTGAGAGGTATTTTTTCGGGGAAGAGATAAAGCGGGTTCATTATGACAGCGTTGGGCATATTTATTATCCTGAAAGAACGAATGAGATTTATATAAACAGGTTTCTTGAATCACTTAAGAAGGAAAGGATAATTGAAAAAAGGTTCAAAATACTTGTTGATTATTCTTATGGACTGGCATCGACTATTATGCCTTACATTCTCGGGAAACTGAATGTTGAAGCATTGTCTCTTCATGATTATGTGGACGCTACAAGGTATCAGCCCGACCCAACGATGACAAAACCCGGGAGCGATGAATCGGAAAAAGTGATGAAGGCACTTGGGTATGGGCTTGGGTTTAAGATTGAACCGGGGGCCGAAAAAGTCGGATTGATTGACGAGAGGGGAGTGTTTTATAATCCGCTAAGGCTGTTGACTATATTTATAAAGTTGTTTCTGGAAACACACAGGGACAGGGAGCCATATAAAATAGCAGTATCGGTGTTTGCCAGTAAAGAGATTGAAATGACAGCAAATAAATATGATGTGGAAGTGATTAGAATAAAAAATTCGCATTCGGCGATGATGGAAGCGACAAGGGAAAAAAACTTGTTATTTGTCGGTGGTATATGGGGTGGATTTATTTTCAGTGATTTTTTGTTTGCTTCCGACGGGATGTTTACATTAGGGAAAACGCTTGAGATGTTAGCTGTATCGGGAATGAGCATATCGGAACTTGACATGAGTTTACCAAAACGGTATCAACACCATATAAGCATAAACTGTCCATGGTCGTATAAGGGTTCGGTTATGAGGAAAGCTATGGAACATTCGGAGAAAATGGACAGGGAGTTAATCGAGGGAGTAAAACTAAATATTGACGGGGATTCTGTGCTGCTTGTGCCTGACAAGGAGAGGGCGGCATTTAGTGTTATTTCGGAGAGTGATAATTACGAGGGTGCAGTTGTATTGGGTAAGAAGTATTCCAATTTGATTTCTCAGTGGAGAGATGACAGATAGTCAATTACGAATTACGAATTACGAATTACGAATGAAGGGTTATTATAATTTTGAATTGTGGTTATATAATTATTCATTAGATTTTGAATTGAGGAATGTATGAGGCTTGAAGAAATATTAGCTGTTGATGCTATTGAAGTAAATATTGGAGTGAAGGACAAATCGGAATTGCTTGCCAGAATGGTTGAATTGGCGGCGAAATCGGGAAGGGTGAATAACCGGGAAGAGGTTCTTAAAGACATAATTGAGCGAGAGAGGCTGATGTCAACGGGTATAGGTAAAGGGATTGCTTTGCCTCATGCAAAGACGAATGGGGTTGATGATACTGTGGGTTCGTTTGTTATATTAAGGGATGTGTTGGATTTTGAATCGCTGGATGGTGAACCTGTTAAGCTTGCTTTTATGCTCCTTGGGAGAGAGGCTAATGTGGGGCTACACCTGAGGATATTGAGTAAGATATCGAGGATTTTGAATGATGATGAATATAAGGAAAGAATTTTGAGTATGGGAAGTGGAATGGAACTGATTGATTTTTTTAAAAATTTAGAGGAAGAGGAGTAACATTAATTACGAATTATTAATTACTAAATACTAATGAAATTTCTGATAAACTCTTTGCTATTATAAATAATAAGAATTTGTTTTTACCGTCCCTAATAAGTTACAAAATAAGATTTACGAATGAAGGATAATAATAATTATGATAGATTTGAATACAGCGTTTGAGGATGAGATTTATGAGGAATACCTGAGGGACCGTCTTTCGGTGAGTCCGGCATGGAGGGATTATTTTGATAAGAGGAATTCTAAGAGTGAAAAAAGATATGACGGGACGGAAGAAGGATTAATTACGAATTACGAATTACGAATTACGAATGACAAAATAAAGGATGCAGAGATGCATGGTAATGCACCTGTACTAATTGAGGCAGGTGAGGAAGCTGTTCAGATGCCGGCGATACAGGCGAGGATATCGGGGAATATGGAGGAGAGCCTCGGGGTGCCGACGGCGACTTCGATGAGGGCAATACCTGTAAAGGCTTTGGACGAGAACCGCAGGGTAATCAATAAATATTTGGGGAAGCTGAAGAGGGAGAAGGTGTCGTTTACGCATTTGATGGGATGGGCAATTGTTAAGGGATTGGAAAAGTATCCTCAAATGAATTACGGATATGCTCTGAAGGACGGGAAACCGCATTATCTGAAAAGGAATAAAATCAACCTGGGTTTTGCAGTTGACATTATAAAGAAGGACGGAACGAGGCTGTTGCTGGTACCAAATTTGAAGGGTGTGGAAGAAATGAATTTTTCGGAGTTTATCGAGGGGTATGATGATTTAATCAGGAAGACGAGGGATAATAAGTTGAGTGTGGATGAGCTGGCAGGGACAACAGTGAGTATAACAAATCCGGGTATGATAGGGACAACTGCTTCGACGCCGAGGTTGATGAAGGGACAGGGTTTGATAGTTGCAGTGGGTGCGATCGAGTATCCGACGGAGTTTCAGGCAGTGAGGCCGGAAGTTATGACTTCGCTTGCAATATCCAAAGTAGTGAATATAACAAGTACGTATGACCACAGGATTATCCAGGGAGCAGAATCGGCAGAATTTCTTGCATACATTCACAGGCTTTTGATAGGTGAAAATCATTTTTATGACCAGATATTTGCTTCATTAAAAATACCATTCGAACCAATCAGATGGACTAATGACAATACGGTAATTGATGCATTTGGAAGGGTTGACGAAAGAGAAGCAATAGAAAAAGCGGCTCATGTAATGTTGATGATAAATGCATACCGTGTAAGGGGACATCTTCTTGCATCTGTGAATCCTCTTGGCTATGAAAGTTATTATTATCCTGAGTTAGACCCGGCATATTATGGATTTACTATATGGGACCTTGACCGGGTGTTTCATGCAGAAGACACATGGGAAAATAATAATCTACCACTCAGAGACATAATTGAAACCTTACGTGAAACATACTGCGGTGCATCAGGATTTGAGTTTATGCACATACAGGACCCTATGAGGAAGCAATGGATTATGCGTGAGCTCGAAAAGGGAGAATTGGGTAAAGACTATTCGAATGAAGTGAGAATTGAAACATTGAGGAAGTTGACAAAATCAGAATTGTTTGAAAATTTACTTCATACAAAATTTGTTGGCAGCAAAAGGTTTTCAATTGAGGGGGGGGAATCGGTTGTTGTGATGTTGGATAAAATATTTGAAGAAGCGGCTGTTGAAGGGCTTCATGCAATAACATTAGGAATGGCACACAGGGGAAGGTTGAATGTGTTAGTAAATAATATCGGAAAGTCTATAGAAAAAATATTTGATGAATTCGAGGGCGCCATTGACCCCGATTCATTCCATGGTTCCGGTGATGTAAAATATCACCTGGGAGATACGGGAATATATAAAACGGAAGATGGAAAAAGTGTTGAAATAATTTTGTCTCCTAATCCGAGCCATCTTGAGTTGGTCAATCCGGTTATCGAAGGTATGGCAAGGGCTTTGGAGAATGAGATTAATGACAGTAGTCATTCAAAGGTTTTACCGATACTCATCCATGGTGATTCTGCTTTTGCAGGGCAGGGTATTGTTGCTGAAACTCTGAATCTATCTCAATTGGAAGGTTTTAAGACGGGGGGAACAATTCATATCGTTATTAACAATCAGATAGGTTTCACGACTAACATAGGAGATTCACGGTCATCAGTGTACTGCACCGATATTGGAAAGATGATACAGGCTCCAATAATACATGTTAACGGTAATGAGCCGGATGCAGTGATGAGAGCGGGTTCTTTTGCTTATGAGTACAGGAAGAAATTCGGAACGGATATAATTATTGACATGATGTGTTACAGAAAATACGGGCATAATGAAGGCGATGAACCATCATATACTCAGCCCTTGCTATATAAGAAAATCAGGGGAATGAAGTCAGTCAGGGCATTATATGAGCTTGAACTTATTAAAGAATCTGTGATTAGTGATGATGATGCAAAAAAATTGTATGATGAGGAACATCGCCTATTAGATAATTTATTTGTTGAAAGAAAGAAAAAAAATGGGAATAATACTGAATTAAGACCCTTCGACAAAGCTCAGGGTGACATTATTCTGAATTATGAATTAAATAAAATCGCCTCAGAGCCGGGAAAAATTGTTGGGGCGAGCCATAATACAGGGAGAGAAGGAACAGAACAGTATTCTGCCGGCACATCCATATCTAAAGATATTGTAAAAAAATTGACAAAGGTTATATCAACAATACCCGAAGGATTCAAGGCTAATCCGAAATTGATTTCTTTATTTAAGAAACGAGCCGAAATGTTTGATGAGAAAAAAGAATTGTTTGATTGGGCTATGGCAGAATTACTTTCTTTTGGTTCTATTCTAACAGATGGAAAAAATATCAGGATTACCGGTCAGGACACGAGAAGAGGTACATTCAGCCAGAGGCATGCTGTTATTACCGATATTGAAAACAATGATAATTATGTTCCATTGAATAATTTAAAAGATGGACAGGGGAGACTAAGAATATATGATAGTCCCCTTAGTGAACTTGCAGTGCTTGGATTTGAATACGGGTACAGCACAATTGCAATAAATGATTTGACTATTTGGGAAGCTCAATTCGGTGACTTTGCAAATGGAGCTCAAGCTATCATTGACCAATTTATATCTTGTGCCGAATCGAAGTGGGGAAAGACATCAAACCTGGTATTATTACTACCACACAGTTATGACGGACAGGGACCGGAACATTCGAGCGCCCGGCTTGAAAGATTTCTACAGCTCTGTGCCGGAAATAATATGTTCGTATGTCATCTGTCAACACCTGCTCAATATTTTCATGCTTTGAGAAGACAGGTTATGCTTAAAAATAAGAAGCCTTTAATATTGATGACACCTAAATCAATGTTGAGACATTCGCTGGCAGTTAGCGGCGTAAAAGAATTTACAGAAAAAAGTTTTGAAAATGTTATTAATGAAGTTCAATTACAAATTAAAGATATTAAAAAAGTCTTAATGTGTTCAGGCAAAATATATTACGATTTGTTATCCGAAAGAGAGAAGAATAATATAAAAGATATAGGAATAATCAGAGTTGAACAATTGTATCCCTTAGATATAAATTTATTAAAAGATATTTTGTCAAAGTATAAGAATGCAGTTGAATATTATTGGGTGCAGGAAGAACCCGAAAATCAGGGTGCATGGAGATTTGTTGAACCACAAATAAACACGGTTTTATCTGATTTATCAACCAATAACAGTATTAAATTTATTGGAAGAGGGGAATCTTCTGCTACTGCTACAGGTTCTTATCATATACATCTCGAAGAACAAACTGATATATTAAAAAATTCATTTAAAAAATGAAAATATTAAAATTTGATGAATAAGTTGCGGAGTGCCTTATGAAAAGAAAAATACTGTTTTATAATTTAATACTTTTACTTTTTTCATCTTTCCTTTTAGGAAAAGACAATGAAAAAGTTAACGAGTATATGAATGTCTATCAGCCCGGTTTTTGGGAGAACAGGGGACAGTTGGTTGACCAGAACAGGAAACAGAGGAATGACATCCTATACTATCGTAGTGCAAATGGTATGAATATTTATCTCAGAAATGATGGTATAAGTTATGAATTTCGTAAAGTTGAGAAAGCAGATACAAACAATTCTAATTATGACTTACCATTTACAAAGGATTTTGAGAAAAAAATTAATTATTTCAAAACTAAATTAAATACTCACAGGGTTGACCTTCACTTCCTTGGCTCTAATCAGAATCCGGAGATAATAACAGAAGGGATTTCCGAAGATTATAATAATTACTATGGTTCCGGTTGTGGTGAAAAAGGACTATTATTTATTCATAATTATCAGAAAATAATATACAAAGATATCTATCCCAATATTGATTTTGTTTACTATATTGATGAAGGGGAATTAGGAAAAGAAAATGTTAGAAGTTTTAGAAATGTTAAGTACGATTTTGTTGTTAAGCCCGGTGGTGAAATCAGCTCGATAAGAATTAAGTATTCAGGTGCTGATGATCTATCCTTGAGTCAATCAGGTTCACTGCTTGTCAAAACATCTCTTGGCAATATGGAGGAAGCTAAACCTTTTAGTTTTACCAGTGAATCGAAAAGTAATGCGGCTATTTTATCTAATCTCTCATCTGAACAAATTGTTAATGTACAATATAAACTTGAAAATAATATATTAAGTTTTACCGAAAGTAATTACGATGAAAACAAAGTCCTTGTCATTGACCCGAGATTAATCTGGGGGACTTATTACGGTGGAGAGCGGCAAGATGAGGCTATTGCTGTGGCTGTTGATAATATTAATAATATTGTCGTAACAGGATATACTAAAAGTGTAATGAGAATTGCAACAAATGGTGCATTTAAAACTAAGGGAGATGATATTGGATTAAATGCTTTTATCTTAAAACTTGATTCAACAGGAAAAAGAAAGTGGTGCACTTTTTATGGTGGCGTTTATAGCTTTTCAGATTATGATTCTGCAGTTGATTTTGGTACCGGTATTGGATGTTTCCGCTCGGATAATAGTATCGCTGTAGCTGGTATTACATTCAGTGATGATTCTTTAGCTACCCCAGGTGCCTACCAAACAACACTGAGAGGAGAAACAGATGTTTTTCTTGCCCGGTTTGATTCCAACGGGGTTAGAAAATGGGCAACTTATTATGGTGGTGACAGTACAGAAGGTGCTCTTGGTTATGGGGTAAACTTATGTATTAATCCCAAAGGTGATATACTTATGACTGGTTGGACTTCCAGTACTAATGGCATTGCAACACCAGGGGCTTACAAAACTACGAAGACAACATTGTGGGATGCATTTATTGCCAGGTTTGATTCATCGGGTAATCGAAAATGGGGAACATATTTTGGAATTGATGGAGTATGGGATTATGGGACTGCAATAACATCCGATCAAATTTGTAACTTTTATGTTACAGGATGGACCAACAGTTTTTCAGGCTTAGCCACACCGGGAACTCACCAATTTACATCATGTGATGCTGATGATGCTTTTGTTGTGAAATTCGACTCGAATAACACAATTAAATGGAGTACTTATTATGGGGGATGTTCGCATGATGTTGGTAATGATATTATTCCTGATGGTTGGGGAAATGTTGTAATTACTGGATTGACATCAAGTCTTACTGATATTTCTACTCCAAATTCTATGCAAGCGATTTATGGCGGTGGAGGAGAAGATGCATTTATGGCAAAATTAGATACAAATGGAGTACGTAAATGGGGAACATATTATGGCGGCTCAGATATAGATATTGGCTTAGGATTAGCACAGGATAAATATAGAAATATTGTATTAACGGGGATAACAAGAAGTGCGAATAATATTGCGACGATTTGTACACAAAAATCTACTCCTGGTGAAGGTTTAAATCAATTTCTCTCAAAATTTGGTCCTGATGGTTCAATTCAGTGGGGAACATATTATTGTGACAGTACTCACGGTTGGAATATAGGAGGAAGCGATATTGATATTGACAAGAACGGTGATATGATTATTGTTGGCGGTACTCAAAGCTGGAATGATGTAGCAACCCCAGGTGCTCATCAAACTCAGATTGACACAACAGCGCTTCCTGGCCCTTATGGTGACTATTGGATTACATTCGATGCTTTTATAGCAAAATTTGGCCCTGTTATTCCTCCTTCTGCCTTCGATTCAAAGGATGATGAAATTCAATATGCATCAGTTTGTCTTACTGCCGGACCTGTTCTTGGTCCATACTGTGTTGGAGAGGAAATTGTGGTACCATTTAAGACTTATGTGGATTTTAATCCGGGTAATGTCTTTACGGCAAAATTATCGAATAAATTTGGTGAATTTATGAATCCGACTACAATAGGAACTGTAACAGGAACTTCATCGGACACTATCAGAGGAGTAATTCCGGTTGGCCTGCCATTCAGTAGAAGTTATAGGGTTATGGTAATAGCTTCAGACCCTCCCACTGTTGGAGAACCAAATCCTTATGAGATTACAATTGGGCCCTGCTTTGCAGTGGATTCAGTATATGGCCCATTCTGCCAGGGAGAGACAATTGAAGTAACTTTCGCTGCATTTTTGGATTATGATGATTCAAATATTTTCACAGCTCAACTTTCTGATTTGAATGGGGAGTTCTCACCGGCAATAGATATTGGCTTCATCAATGCGACAGCATCTAATACCATAACGGCTGTTATACCCAAAAGCATAACACCCGGAGCCGGGTATAGAATAAGGGTTACGGCTTCAAGTCCTCAACTTATAAGCGATGATAATGGTAGCAATATTACTATTAATCCATTACCTACACCTGATTTCACAGGTCCTGATGAAATCTGTTTCGGAAGGTTAAATGATTATTCTTCAACCAATAATCCTGGCGGAGTAATTAATGAATGGTTCGTTGAAAATGGCAACATAATTGGTGATTCTGTTGGAAATACAGTAACCGTTCAATGGTTAAATAATGCAGTTACTACATTGAAACTTGTACAAACAATATCCACAACCGGATGTATTGATTCAATAACAAAATTAATAAATGTTGCTAATATCATTTTGCCGGACTCAATCGGTGAAAGTCCAACCTGTGATAAAATCGAATTGAATTATAATGCTCCAAAAAATGATTATTTGGTTGGCCACAAATGGATTGTAACCGGCGGGACAATTATTAGCGGTGAATCCGACAGTATTGTTACTGTCATGTGGGACCAATCCGGAACTGGGAAAATAAAACTCATAATAAGTTTCACCGATGATCCCGATTGCAAAGATTCAGTAGAACAGACTTTCACAATTAAAGAATCTCCTGTTGTAACTTTGGACACTTTTCCTAATGTTTGTGTTAATTCAAATTCATTTTATCTAACCGGTGCTAAGCCGGATGGAGGAACATATTCAGGTACCGGTGTTTTTGAACTCGGTTTATTCTATCCCGAAGTTGCAGGTTCAGGTTCTCATACTATCACATATACTTATACTGGCCAAAATGGCTGTACAATTAGTAAATCGGGTATTCTAACTGTGAATCCCTTACCCGATAAGCCAATTATTACAAAACAGGATAGAGATTTAATATCCAGTGCCGATACGGGAAACCAGTGGTATCGAAACGGTGCCAAGCTCACTAATGCTGTTCATAAAATATACACACCTAATCAGAATGGTTCATATACAGTTCAGGTTACCGACACATTAGGATGTAAATCGGAAATTTCTGATGTTTTTGATTATTATGTTTCGGTTGAGGATATTACTAATTCCGACTTATTTAGGATTTATCCTAATCCTGCTCAAGATAAACTTATAATTGAAATAAATACCGATGAAATTCCTAATGTTAGTTACAAATTTATTAATCTTCTTGGGGAGCCCTTGATTAATTCTTCATTTGAAATGAAAGGTGCTAAAACATCTGAATCTTTAAATCTAAAGGGAATCAGAGACGGAATTTATTTCTTAGCTTTAACTATTGGAGAAAATACATTTTATCAAAAGATAATTATCAGGAAATAAATATAAAAAATGTAGGGGCAGAACATTTTCTGTCCCTACAACATTTCAAAAACGGGCAGAACATTTTCTGTCCCTACATTTCATAATCAACAATTCATTTTACATTCTACATTTTGAATTTTACATTATTCTTTATATTTCACAACCAGTTTCTTCCCGTCGGCAAATTCAAGCAATGTAGGTTTCCAAAGTGCCTGTAATCTAACAAATTTACTGCGTATTATTGTGTCCCTTGGATTTGACGGTACATGCTGATAGCTATCTGTAAACTTTAAATCTTTACCCTTCTCAATATTATAATTAACTCTAATTGGGAATCGTTTTACAATCTGATTATTCAAATCGTAAAACTCAAGCTCGCCTTCGACTTTTTTAATCGTTGAATTTGATTTATTTTTCATTTCAAAATGCAAAATATTTGACAACAATGTGTCATTATCAGCCTTTTGAACTCCGATATATTTAAAACCAAGATTCATATGGATTTGCAAATTAGATGTTTGAGTACTTAACATATCCAGAATATACTCTTTTTTAAAATTCCTTTGTTTCTCAATAATATCTCCGACTTTTTTTCCTATTATGGAATCTACCGAGATGCCGGACCTTGCAAGGCCGTTTGAGTACAGCTCCAGTTCTTCACTTGTTACGTCCTTATCGGTTTTTAGTTTTTCAGTAATAGAAATCAGGTTATCTCCGGTAATTACCTCATCGAGCATATCCGATTTCTTCTCACTCGAGCATGAAAAAAGAAATAAAACGGTTAGAATCAAACCAAACATTTGTTTCGTTAATTTCATATCTCCTCCAATAATTATTAATTGTCAATTTTTTAATAAAAATATAACCACAATTCAAAATTTAAAATTTATAATTCAAAATTATTTTGTCGAGATGCCAGGTCAATCAGAATGCCATATCTCAGTCCGCGTGTACTGACACTGCATTTGTTAATTTCAAGAAATTTCATTATACATAGTAAAATTAAAGTACCCGCTGTTATTATATCCGCCCTGTCGGGATGTATGCCCGGTATTTTTTTTAATTCATCAACATTTAAGTTTTTTAATTTATTAAATATTTGATGCAATTTTTCAAAATCTAAAATGTAACCATGTACTTTTTCTTTTACATATTTTGTTAGTTCCTGTACCACTGCGGCAAGAGTAGTAGGTGTTCCAGCAACTCCAATCAGTTCTCCTTTGAATTGCGAAGTATCAATTTTATTGAGACTTTCAGTAATAAATAATTCTGCTTCACGTACACTATCCTCATTTGCCGGTTGAATTTTGAAATACCTTTCCGTCAGCCTTACAGCTCCTATTGGAAGGCTATATCTTAACTTAACGATTTGATTCTCCCCACAAATGAACTCCGTGCTTCCACCGCCAATATCTACGACAATACATGGTTTATTATTCTCGATTGTTCCCAAAAAACTCAATCTGGCTTCTTCCTCACCTGATATTACTTTTATATCTGTTCCAATTGCTTCTGATAATATTTTGATGACATCATCCCTGTTTATAGCATCCCTCAATGCAGAAGTACCAGCAGAAGATATCTTCGCAACATTGTTTTCATCACAAATATTCTTATAATTTACTAAGATTTTCCTTGCTCTTTCAATGGCTTCCGTCTTTATAACATGAGTTTTGTCAACCCCTTCACCAAGCCTTGCAATGCTATGTTCATTTTGCAAAAATACAAGCTCTCCATCGGAATTTTTCTCCCCTATAACCATCAGAATAGTATTTGTCCCAATATCAATACCAGCCATCCTAATTGGAGCTATCACTCTGAGCGTAGTCGAAGAGTCTTTCAGTTTACCTGAAAATGTATCGCTATCCATTCATCCTCTGTAATACTATTAGTTATTTCAAAGCCGGCATCTGTTGCGGCTTTTATTATTTCATCCTTATCATAAATCATTATTCCTGATACAAGCAAATCACCTTTCTTATGTTTTAATCCATTATAAAACTTTGGGAAAGAAGGAATAAGCAAATTAAAAAATAGATTTGCCATAATACCATCACAATCTGGAAAATCAAAGCTGTCAATGTCGGCTTCAATCAGTTCAATCTGAAACTGGACATTGTTTAGTTTAATATTTTCAACTGCATTATCAATTGACCAATAATTATTATCGAATGCCAAAACTCTCCTTGCACCAAGCTTTACAGCCAATATGGCAAGTACACCGGTACCTGTTCCGGCATCAATCCAATAAGAATCCCGTTTAATTACTTGCTCTGTAAGTATGCACATTAGTCTTGTCGATGAGTGTTCACCTGTGCCAAATGACATTTTAGGATTAATTGCTATTTTTATTTCATTTTTAAGCTCCGATAATTTCCATTCGGGAGCAATACCGATTCTATCGTTTACATTAATTGCCGGGACTTGTTTCTCCCATTCTTCGTTCCAGTTCTTATCCTCAAGAATTTCTTCTTTTGTAATTTCTGCCTTAATTCCCGATTCTTCCAAAATAGTTTTTATGTGAGTTCCTTTTTCAATCCAATATTCAAGAGGGAAGGTAGCTATAAGTTCATCGAGTTTTTCTTCGATACCTGAAAAGGGTAGTCCATAAAAAATAGCATAAAGGAGGTCGTAATCCTCCTCCAAAATCTTAATATGAATATTTATAAATTTTTTTCTCAAAACAAATTATCTTCTATTACCGTCTAACTAAATGTTAATAAAAATTATTATTTTTGTTCTTTAAGCAATTATGAAAAAACAAAACTAATTAAACTTGGATGGATTCTAAAACGTTAAATGAAAAGCTGGCACATATTAAATTACTTGTAATGGATGTTGACGGTACATTAACAAATTCGAAAGTTTATTATTCAAGCAAAGGTGAAGAGCTAAAGGAATTTTCAATCAGGGACGGAATGGGAATTGAACTGCTGAAAAATGCAGGAATTAAAACAGCAATCATCACAACAGAAAATTCCCAGATAGTTACGTCCAGAGCCAAAAAACTGAAAATTGACAATATTATTTTGGGTTCAAGGAATAAGAAAAAAGATTTGAATGATTTAACTGAAAAATTGAATTTATCTTTAGAAAATGTTGCTTATATTGGCGATGATGTGAACGATATTCAGGCTATGGAGATTAGCGGAATAACTGCTTGCCCTGATGATGCTGTTTCATCTGTTAAAGAAATAGCGTCTTATGTTTGTGATAATGGTGGAGGTAATGGCGCAGTCAGGGAGTTTATTGAAAAGATAATAATTGCACAAAATAAATCATTATTATTACCGGAAAATTGGTAAAATTAATCAGGAGTTATTATGTCAAAAGATTCAGATTCAGGCAGCTTCACCAGGGGATTATTCCTCGGAGCTATCCTCGGAGGCTTAGTTGGAGCTGTTACAGCCTTATTGCTTGCTCCTAAGAGCGGGGCAGAGTTGAGGAAAGATTTAGCAGAAAAATCTGCTGAACTATACGATAAAGCAACCGATATGCTTCAAACAGTAGAAGCTAATGTTGGAGATGCAGTTCATACAGCAGTAAATGAAGGAAAGGTACGTGCTCAAAATATTGTTCAATCTGCTAAATCACAGGCAGAAGAGCTTATGTCAAATGCCGATGCTGTTCTTAAGGAAGCACGTTCCAAAGCTCATACTGCAAAAGAAAACATCGGAGATAAATTACAAAATGTTAAGGATGCTGCCAAAGCCGGTGTTGAGGCTTTCCGCAGTGAAATGGATTCATCAAGTTAATTTATAATTTGAGGTAAAAAAAATGGATTTAGCACTTCAAATAATTTCTTTGATTGCACTGGTTGCTTTTATTGTTCTGACTGTATATGCTGTCATTTCATTAAATTCAATGAGAAAACTAAGTGATGATGCGGCAAGGTCTTTAAATACGATGACGAGGGATATAAATGAACTAAAAGTAAAGTTAATTGAATCTCTTGAAAATCTTGATAATACAGCTATACAAATTGGTTCATCTACTCAAAGATTGGAGGAGGATGTTAATTCTGTTACAGGTATTTTCAAACCCTTTAACAAATTAGCAACAGATGTTTACAATAAAATATCACCTCCGATTATTCAAAGTGCAACTATAATATCAGCAATTTCTAAAGCAATTAATGTTTTCGCAAATGTGTTAGTAAGTAAGAAATGATTCATCAAAAAAACCTACGATTCAGTTCGTAGGTTTTCTTTTATAATTTTGTTCTAATGAAAATCAATCCAAATGAGCCATTCTGAATTTTGGTACATATTTTTCCAATAACACAAACCCACCAATCATAATCGTGCAATAAATCATATCTCCAAATAATGCATTTCTATAAAAGGGCAGTGCCATAGTATAGCATTTCGTCAATCCGTCAAATGTAAGTGCATATAAATCAGTCATTAACCATACAGCGAAGTTAGTTATAATAAAAAATGCAGTTGATGATAGCAAGGAAGCTAACACAACTCTTGATACTGATACCTTTTTAAGTAACATGAATCCAATTAAAGCACCAACTCCGAAGCTTAGATAAACAGCAATGATTGTTTCGTGTAACCCAATGAATATATCGCTGATAAACATGATGATAACAGGAATAATGATTGCTAATCTTTTATCTGGGAAAAATGCTGCACCGAATAGGGCAACAGCCATTATAGGATTAACATTAGGTATGTGAGTGACTAACCTGGATATAATCGCCGCTAAAATAATTCCTATAATAATCAGGAACCTTGGATTTAGATATTTTTTCATGATACACCTGTTTTATTTTTAAATTACTTGTTTTCTATTTTTCTGCAAATTTAATTTATTTATTCAAATTAATCCACACGATAGAGTATAATCATATTAAATGAATATATTATTAGTTTACATAATGTAGATTATATTACATCTATTCCAGGAATTACTCTTGTTTATTCTTTGTACCTTCTTCATGTAACATGTACTTAAGCGTCTTAATAAACGAAGGGTCATTCTTATCAATTTTATTTCTAATCTTATCTTTTATTTCTTTTAATAATAATTGATTCATCAGAATTTCTTCATTATTTTCCTTCTCAATACCGGTTTCTGTCCTAATTATTTTATTATCTTCTGCCATTTTATAGTTGAATTAGATATTTTAATAAATATCAATATATCTTTTATAATCAGTAAATAAATAAATATATCTAATAGTTATTATCAATTAATTTAGTTCTGTTACTTGAATTACAATTACTTATAAATTTGAATTATAAATTTGATTATTATTTATAACAAATTTTGGTTTCCCCTTTAATTTCATACCATTATATGGCGTATTCCTGGATTTTGATTTAAACAAATCCGAATCAATAATCCAATCTTCATTCGGAGCAAATATTGTCAAATTAGTCTTTTCACCTTCTTTAATTATTATTTCCGGTAAATTCAGTATTTTTCTCGGATTTACAGATAATTTTTCAATAAGTTGATTGATCGTTATAACTCCTGTATGAACTAAGTAAGTCATAGAAACAGCAAGGGCTGTTTCAAGACCGATAATACCGTTTGGAGCTTTTTCAAACTCAACTTCCTTCTCATATAATGTATGAGGAGCATGGTCTGTGGCTATGCAATCAATCGTTCCGTCAGATAAACCTTCCATTAATGCTTCAATATCTTTTTCAGTCCTTAAAGGCGGATTCATTTTAAAATTAGTGTCATAGCTTTCTATTAACGTATCAGACAATGAAAAATGATGAGGTGCAACTTCACAAGTTACCCTAATACCCTGTTCCTTTGCTTTACGAATTATATTTACAGCCCCGGCAGTACTTATATGCTGTGCGTGATAACGGCGATTCCCACAGTATTCAGCAAGTGTTATGTCCCTATAAAGAATTATTTCTTCTGCAACTGATGGATAACCTTTCAAACCAAGCTTAGTTGAAATCATTCCCTCGTTCATCGAAAAACCTTCTGTAAGTAACAAATCTTCGCAATGCTGAGCTAATAACAAATCCTTAGAGCCGGCATATTCAAATGCACGTTTCATAATATTGGAATTTTGGACAGCATTCCCGTCATCAGTGAAGAAAGATACACCATAATCATTTAGTTCAAGCATTGGAGAGAGATATTTGCCTTCCCTTTTAACAGTTATACCGGCTGAAATACTTACATCTACTATATTATCCTTTGCTTTCTGCTTAATAAATTCGACAACTGTCGGATGGTCAATTGCAGGTTCTGTGTTTGGCATACAGCATAATCCGGTAAATCCGCCATTTGCCGCCGCTTCACATCCGGATTGAATGTCCTCTTTATCTTCCTGACCGGGTTCACGCAAATGAACGTGCATATCGAAAAAACCGGGTGCGGCAACAAGTTTTTCGGATGGTATGACGGTTGTGTTTGTATCTATCTCGGCATCCTTTTCATTGCAATGCTTAATTACACCATCCTTAACCCAAAGATTAACAACTTTGTCTAATTTTTGTTCGGGGCTTATTACCCTTATTTTTTTGAAATAGTGATTCATATAAAATTTTATTGATTATTTCATTTATACAACTTTTTAATGTTTTCAAAACTATTAACTTTATATTTTATTACTAATTTATCCCATAAGCCTTCAACCCAATCCTTATCAGTTCCCCAACATCCATAATGTTTATAATTTAAAATACATTTTTTAAGAGGATCATTGTCATTTAATTTAAAGTGTTTTTTAAAAAATTTTTGTACTGTATCCCCTAATAATATAATTTTACCTTTTTGGGGATTAAAACAAATTTTATCTAATTCAGATTGGAAATCTTTAAATACTTTTTTTATAAAATTTTTATTTTTCTTATCAATTTCCTTTTTTAATTCTGACGATGACTTTTTCGTAAAATTTTTAAATAAATCGGTTAAATAAGAGCCACGAAGACAATCTATTTCACAAGCATATTTTAATTTTCTATCATGCTTTCCTCCTCTGAAATTTGACCATTTGACTTTTCTTAAGTTTTTAGAAGGATTTAAGCCAACAAACACAAAATTTGAATGAAGAATTTTTATATTTTTATCAATGATTTCGGTATCATACTCTTTATTTTTATCCCAAATAGCCCAACTTGCAAAGTTTCCAAATTGTTTTCTTAATTCATTATATTTTGGCATTGAATACATAATAATCCTCATTATTTATAAAATGTCACTTAAATTTTTCCATTCACTATAATTAGCATCAACATTATATTCATCATTGTTGTTTATTTTCCAAATATCAGAAACTTTAGTAATGATACCGCCCATAAATCTAATTGAATCTTTATTCTGTTCTTTTATCCATAATTGTAAAGCCTGAGCTTTGTATTTAGTATCATTTGTGCTAACCGTTCCTGTTAAACCTTGTTTTGTATCAAGAATGAAAATAAACTTTTTTGTTTTAATTATCCAGTCTGGGAAAAATAATTTTTCTTTTTTCTCAATTTCACTATAATATGGTATTGAAAAATGTTCGCTGCCATAATCACCATTCTTATACCACCAGTCAACATCTTTTTCTTCTATATAGTCTATAAAACCCAACTCATTTTTCTTACCAAGATAATTGATTCTAAGATAGAATGGCTCCATTGAATTTTTTTTCAAACCTTCAATTTTTTCATATTCATCTGTATAATATAAAGATGGTCTTGGTATTTCCAACTTTAAAACTTGTTTAGAATATGATTCCTTGATTTTTACTTCTTCTGTTCTTATCGGTCTGTATGCCTCTAATGCTTGAGATATTACTCTACTAAGAACACTATCATGTTTAAGTAAATCATTAACCATGATTGTATACATAGTTATTCTTTTTTCATTAATATTTTCAATAAACCATACATTTAAAGCCGATTTCAATTTACCCCAAGAACGATCTGGAGCAAATTTTCTGTTTTCCTCTTCTTGTTTAGCAATTATGTTAAAGCATATTAAATTATACATTCTTTCTATATCATTTGAAGAAGTATCTTCACTTAAATCCTTACCACTTTTCCTCAGAAGATTAACAAAATTGTCATAATCTTCAATCTCTGCATCCACAATAAGCTTATTTTTTATTTTAACATTATAAATCTCTAGTCCTTTATCTTCCAATTTACTCTTAACATTTTCCGTTAATACTTCTTCTTTCAATTCAAAATAATTATCAGCAACTTCCTTAAAAGTGCTTTGAAAAGAAGGGCCAAGATCATTATAATCTGATCTGCCCAAAAAAGTTGATTGAAGAATTATTGGAACTATCCCGCCTTTTCTTTTGCTTTCAAAAATAAACGGTTTATTTTTACCGAGCTTATTGTCAGGAAATTGTATCTGGTTTCTCTCATAATTTGTATATAGGTAACCAATATTTAGTTCAGGTTTTGGGTAGTGATATGCTTCAGGCATTCTTAATATACGACCAACAGTTTGAGTATGAAAGACTGGACTTTTTATTTCTCTAAACATAACCAAAATTGAAGCCCTGGGACAGTCCCAGCCAGTTGCAGCCGCTTGTTTAAAAATTAAAAATGATACAGGTGAATCATTAAATTCAATCTCTTCAAGATTTTCTTTTTTCTCAGAAAGCCAAATTGCTATATCATTATCATCAATTTTTTTATCTCTGAGATAATCTTTTACTATATCAAGTTTTGATTTATCTAATGTTTCTTTTCGAGCTTTATCATCATTTGGAAGTTGTATTAAAACAAGTGGATTAATATCTAATGATAATTCTTTATGTGCATTTTGTAATTCAATTCGTTTATCAAAAGCTAAATTTAGCAATAAAATATCTTGGTCAATTTCCTTATTAGAAAACTTTTCTAGATCCTCTTTTGTTTGTGTTATAATTTTTTCTTTTATTAAACCTGCTTCAATAACATCTTCTCTTACTACCTCAACAAAACCAGCTAGTTTTTGCTGGAAAAGTGATATTGATGGTTCGGATTTAGGTGTCGCTGTGATTTTTAAAATAATTCTTGGATCAATTAAATCAATCAATTCATCAGCTAATTCAGTATCTGTGTCTCTATGTGCTTCATCAACAATTAAAACCAATTCACGATTGTCTTCATGGGTTTTTATAATAAACTCATCAAAAGCCCCATCATCTCCTGATGTAAATTCTGTCGGTTTTCTAAGCTTTCTTCCCTCTTTTGTTGAATCTTTAATTTTTTGCCAATTAATGAAGAAAATATTATTATTTTCGAGTTTACCTCTGCCAATATCATTTAAATCAAGTAGTGTTAATTCGTTTGCTCCACCATAATAATCAAAAAGTTTATTTTTACTTTGGGTATAGGAATCCTCACTGAAACTAAACCATAAAAAAGCTTTATCAACAATAAATTGTGGATCATTGCTAATATCTTTTAGGAATTGAGCAATCATTACCGTTTTACCGCTTCCGGTAGGTGCTTTAAAAACTAACTCAAGTTTTCTATTTGTGGTTTTCCATAATTCAAGAAATTGCTTTCGTAAATCAGTAATTGCCCTTTCTTGAAAAGGTTTTAAAATTATATTTGACATATTTTTATCCTAAACGATTTACTTCTTTGTAAACATCAATAATTGGTTCCGGAATATCATCAACTTTAATATTTTTATATGCAGCAAATTCGTCCTTATACTCATTTTTTCCCCAGCTAAAAATATACAATACAACTTTTTGATTGAGTTTTGATAATTTTTTTGCCAATTCATACAATTTCTTTTTATCTTCTTTAAAATATATTGCTGTATATTTTGTTCCATCTTTAAAAATTTGCCACCATTCATTCTTTTCTACTTCTTCAAAAGTAATTTCCCTTAATGCTATCATCTCCCCTGCTTTATAAGTCAGCTTAATTTTCTGTTCATCAGTTATATGAGAGATATGTTCAATATCTAATAGTTCAGTTTTAAAGTATTTTAAATTTCCTCCAAGTCCATCTAAATTCTTACCATTAAAATTTTTCATTCCATTAATTACTTTTTCAATTCTTGGATAACATACTTCGGTACAGATATTACTTTCATTATTTGTACATAGTATGAATGTCCTATTACCATTATCCTCTTTGTTTAGTTCAAGTGTTGCATGTCCGGTTGTACCCGAACCAGCAAAAAAATCTAGAATGGTAATATCTTTATTATTATTAGAACTAGTAAAAATTGCATCAATAACTGCATATAAAGATTTTGGATAATCAAAGATTTTATTATCATTAAACATTTTTTTCAATAAAACAGCACCATAAGCTGATGAGTCATATTTTGCATCTAACCATAAACTTTTCGGTCTCATTCCTTTATTTATTCTATCTTTTTTATAAATAGAAATATTTCCATTTTTTTCTCGAACAACATCAATATCTCCATCTTCAATTAATTTCTTCATAGAGTCATTTGGGTAATCCCAAACTCTTTGTTTTCCATCTTTTCCAATATGTGGCAAAATTTTTAAAAATCCTTGTATTTTTATTAGTGAAATCTCTTTTGTGATAATATTAACATAAATTGGAAAATAATTATTTGGTCTTTCTTCTAATGAGCCGTGACCTCTCATAGATAGAGATTTTCTCCGATAAAATGAAATATTATCTTTATATGGATATTTGTTTTTGTCTATTTCCTTAATTGGTAAATTTTGAATCACTACATTATTTATGTTTTTTGCATAAAATAAATAATATTCATGTGAAGTTGCAAAATATTTACTTATAGCTCTACCAGGTGGATTATTTCTTACGGGTATTATACCTATTCTATTTTTTTCAGTAAATATTTCATCTGCCATTAAACCTAAAGTGAAAAGTTCATAATCATCAATCGCTATTATTATTATACCAGTGTTTTTTAATAGGTTTTTGGCTAATCTTAATCTTTTTTCCATCATACAAAGCCATTTACTATGCCTATATGGATCTTCAGCATCAACAAAATTATTATTATATTTCCAATCTCTAGCTCCAGTATTAAAAGGCGGGTCAATGTAAATAACATCAATCTTATCTTTATGAGTATAATTTAAAACAGATAAAGCATGATAATTATCTCCTTCAATTAGAATATTTATTGGTTTTTCTTTATTAGTATAAATTTCTTTAGTTTTAACATCTTTCAATATTGGAATTTTATATTGACAATCAAGTACAATTTGTTCTGGTTCTTTATCTGCTTCCCAAACAAGTCCATATTTTTTTTTGGCTTTAAGTATTTTTACTTGTTTCTTTAATTTTTCAATTTCTTCTTGAAATTCTTTGTTTTTCTTTTCTAATTCAGTCATAAAATTTTGTAATTATAAGAAATATTTAAATCAAAATTAGTAAATTTCTTCAAAAAACTTCTTCTATGCAATGGGCACAATCCATGTTTTTCGATTGCTTTGTAATGCTCTTTTGTTCCATATCCCTTGTGCTTTGCAAAGCCAAACTCGGGAAAGAGCCTGTCAGCAACATCAACCATCCATTTATCACGGACAACTTTTGCTATGATTGAAGCCGCCGCTATCGAAATTGACTTGCTGTCCCCTTTTACGATTGTTGTAAACGGAATCCCAAACTCTTTAAAGTAATTCCCGTCAACAAGCAAGTGGTCAGGTTTTATTGTCAGCGATTCAACTGCTTTTCTCATTGCCAATTGAGTCGCCTGCAATATATTTATTTTATCAATTATTTCATTGTCAACAAAACTGAATCCAAAAGATAAGGATATTTTTTGGATTAATTCAAACAACCTGACTCTTTCTTTTTCCACAATTTTCTTTGAGTCATTAATTCCCGATTTAGAAAGCAATTGTGGCTGTAAAATCACAGCCGCCGCCACAACAGGACCTGCTAAGGGACCTCTCCCCGCTTCGTCAATTCCTGCGACAAAGCCTTTGACTGTAAATTCTTTTTCTATGCTGTAATCAGGATATTTTTTCTTCATAAAATTCAATTAGATTTTTCAAAATTTCAATTGTCATTCCTGTGAAAACAGGAATCCATTGCAGGTGCAGATTTGTGGATTCCCGCTTTCGCGGGAATGACAGTTATTGACTTTTATCATTATGCAAATTAAATTTAGTTTTCAATCAGTTTCAAAAATTCGTTTCTTAAATTAAAATCTTCGAGAATTAATCCTCTCATAACTGATGTAATCATCAACGAATCAGTCTCTGAGCCTTTCACTCCACGCGAAATCATACAATAATGTTTTGCCTTGATAACTACACCCAAGGCACGTGGATGAATCAAATCTTCAATATAATCTGCAATCTGCTCCCCTAATTCTTCCTGTATCTGTCCCCTTCTCGAAAACCATTCGACAATCCTCGACAGTTTTGACAAGCCGAGAATATGTTTACCGGGAATATATCCGATAGCACACTTTCCTGAAATCGTCTGCCAGTGATGTGAACAGACAGACATTACTTCAATTCCTTTGCTGATAATCAACTCATCAATATTTTTTCTATTAGGAAATACGGTTGTGATTGGTGGTTTCTGATATCTTCCGGCAAAAAGTTCATTAACGAACATTCTTGCTATTCTTGCCGGTGTATGAGTTGAGTTAGGGTCATTTCTTGATATTCTCAGTATATCGAGTACTTCTTCAAATTTCTGTTCAAGCAATGGTAGTATAGAATCTTTTTCTTCTTTTGTAAGAGGGATATTTCCGTTTGCATCAAACAGTTTTTCACCATATTTATTTTTTTCAGGGTATTTCACGCCAACTGTATCTCTAAGCTCTTCGATTTCTTCATCGCTCAAATCGTAAAATCCTCCTGATATAACCTTTGGTGCGATATTTGTCAATGTCGCCTTTGTTTTCTTAACTTTTTTTATTTTCATTTCATCCTCAAAACTCTTATCGGTTACGACAAATAAGTATGCCGCTATTTTCCAAAGTAATCTACAAAGCTGTTTTCGGTTTCATACAATCTAATCGAATGCAATTTACCATTTGGAAAATTGTTTTCAAGTATTTTCCAGAAAACAACTGTAAGATTTTCAACTGTTGGAATAATACCTTTCAAAAAGTCAACATCATGGTTAAGGTGTTTATGGTCAACTTTTGAAATAATTTCATCATTCAAAATCTTCTTTAGAATTTTTAAATCAATTATATATCCTGTCTGGGGAATTGGCTCACCGGCAACAGTAACTTCAAGCTTGTAATTATGCCCGTGGCCATAAAAATTGTTGCACTTGTCAAAAATCCTTTCATTTTCCTCATCGCTGAATTCAGGATTGAAGAGTCTGTGTGACGCCGAAAATGTAACAGTCTTTGTAATATATAACATTAGTTTCTCCCTTATTAACAAATGCAAATTTAAAAAATCCTATGATTTACATTGATTGAAAATTACTGTGAAATAATTATTTTTGAAGGATTTTGTAAAATTTTTATTTAAAACTATGAAATATATCAAGACATTATTTAAAACTGTATTTATTACACCAACAGTTTTTCTTATTTTATTTTCTGCCTGTACAACTTCTCCCATTCAAAAAAAATCAAATTCTTTTGTTCAGCCTGCTAAATGGAATGATGAATTAATTACATTAAATATTTCTGCCAATTTAGCTTCTAAATATCATGATGAAACAAATAGCGGTTCCTGCAAATTTATATTGAACGGCAAGGATTCATTATCTTTAATAATTAAAGGGCCCTTTGAAATCCCTATTGGAAAACTCTATGCAGATCCAAAATACTTCGTATATTATGATGCTTTTAATAATCAAATTCTTGAAGGAAAACCTACTGCAAAGAATTTAAAAAGAGCTACAATGGTTCCTTTAAGCTTTGATGAATTCATAAGGCTTCTGAGGTGTGAAACACCTTCAGAACCTGATGATTTTACTCGTGATGAAACATACAAGAATAATGATGGTTTACTTTATAAAAACACATCAAATAAAGACTATATTGAATATGCCTTATATTCGTCTGAAAACAATAATTTAATTCGTTATCAGAGAAAATTAATGACTGGGCAGTTAATTTTAGATTTAGTATATAAAGATTACGAAACGTTTGATGGATTTCAACTTGCAAAATATATGATATTCAATTTTCCTGAGATTGATACTAAGGTTGATTTACAGATAAATAAATATGAAATAAACAAGGACATTAATAAGACTCTGAGATTCAATTTGCCTGAAGGAATCAAGGTTTATAGAATAGAGTAATTTTTATAAAATGCTGAATTCTGAATGATTTACACGGATTCTGATAATTAATGAAATTGAAATTATATATAGTTATTCTCAGCTTTATTATAATAAATATTGAAGCTTATTCTCAATCCAAAGAAGCCGTAAAAAAGACACTTCCTGAAAAAGTTAAAACTTTAGATAGCACAACTCAGAATGTTTTAAATATCAATCCTTCAGCAAGAGATTCGATATTGAAATTATACAACGATTCTGTATTGGTTAAGACTGACAGCGGCAAAACAGAAATCCGAAAATCGAAGTCAGGAATTGATTCTGTCGTTATTTATTCTGCTAAAGATTCGGTGAAATTTACTGTAAATAACCGGACAATGCGGCTGAAGGGTGATGCGAAAATCAAATTAAAAGCCCAGGCTCTCGAATCTGAAATAATCGAAATGAATTTTGGAAATACATCCCTTAAAGCGGAAGGTACAAGGGACTCAAATAATCAAGTTAAGGGATATCCCAAATTTATGGACCAGGGCGAATCTTTTGTAGGTGAAAAAATGCTGTATAATTTCAGTAATAAACAAGGAACAATCAGTTTCGGTGAAACAGAATTATCGAACGGTTATTATTTCGGAGATAAAATAAAACGAGTATCAGAATCAGAATTATTTGTAAAAGACGGCTGCTACACTACCTGCAACGAAGCACATCCCCATTTTTATATTGGTTCTCCTGAAATGAAGGTGATTGCTAACGAAAAAGTTTATCTCGACCCGATTATTTTCTATGTGGAAGATATGCCATTGTTTGTTGTGCCTATTGGTTTATTTTTCCCGAGCCGTGGAGGCAGGCAGTCGGGTTTGATGGTCCCTTCATTTTTCTTTTCAAAAGACCGTGGAGTTGTCTTCCAGGATTTTGGTGTCTATCTGGCTTTGAGTGATTATTACGACACTCAATTCAAAATTGATTTCTATTCAAAAGGTGGATTCATTGCTAAAAATGAAACGAGATGGAAACTGCTCGATAAATTTGACGGTAGTCTTGATGCCGAGTATGGATATATAAGATTAACACCCGATGAAGATTATAAGATAAACTATAAATTCGGACTAAATCACAATCAAACAATTACACCTCAATCAAATATTGTAGCTAATATGAGTTTTATGTCTCAAGACTACAATCGAAATACATCAATGTATCTTCAGGATAGGGTAACTCAGAACATTCATTCAAATGCTGCCTATTCACAATCTTTTGATGATGGTTCAAGTTTTTCCTTATCATTTAATCGTGACCAGAATATAATAACAGATGAATACCAGCAAACATTTCCTCAAGTTAATTACTCAATGCCAAGCTGGAAACCGTTGAAATCTTTTGTTCCATCAGGAAACTGGTTAGGTGATATATCAGTTAAGTATGGAGTTTCAGGAAGGTATTACATGGATAAAGTAATACACCGGGATTCAGTTTTTGTTGATAGTACACAGCAATATGTACCCGATACAAGTTTTATATATAATACAAGGTCATCAATAAGCCACAGTCCGAGTATTTCTATTTCACCAAAGTTCGGATATTTCTCATTAACACCTTCAATTTCGTTCAGGGCTAATAATTATTTTAAAAGATTGACCAGAACCTATAATTCTGTTGATTCAACAACAAGTGATTCATTCGAACATGGTTTATATACTGAATATACTTATAGTTTTGGTGTATCAGCACAAACAAGACTATTCGGTATAGTCAAACCCGATTTATTTGGGATAAAAGCACTGAGGCATACTTTTCAGCCAACCTTCAGCTTTTCTTATACACCGAATTTATCGAATCCTTCACTTGGTTTTTATGACAAATATTATTATGAAAAAACTAAGCAATGGGTGCAATATTCAAGATTCGAAATAGATGGAGGCGGAATAGCATCGAGAAATCTGTATCGTTCAATCAGCTTTGAGTTTATGAATAACTTTGATGCTAAACTTGAGTCGAAAGATACTATGCCTGACCAAAATATAAGCTTTTTCAATTGGAAAATAAATGGCAGCTATAATATGGCGGCAGATTCCCTCAGATTCAGCGATATAACCATGAACTTCAGAATTCCCGATTTGAGATTTATCACATTAAATGCAGATGCAGGATTCACAGTATATGATGAAGCAAGGACAATTAACCAGGCCACAGGTGAATTGACCGATAATTATGCCCCTATAAATAAGTTCCTGATTGAAAACGGGAAAGGTTTAATGCGTCTCAAAAGACTTGGATTAACACTAAATACATCATTCTCTTCGGAAGGAATTTCTACTGGTTTAATGGGCGAAGAGGACCAGACACAACAACTGACGCAGGATTCAATAGGATTAGGCGACAGATTCAAACGAAGGCTTGAATACACAGAAACACCATTTGATAATTTCGGAGACAATTCTCCCGGTTATTCCCCCTTTAGTATTCCCTGGCAGTTTGGATTTAGTCTTAGATTTGATTATAACAATCCGACTTTGAATACATTTTCCAAATCTCTGAGTTTTAATACAGATTTTTCATTAAAATTAACAGAGACATGGAATTTCAAGGGTAGAGCACAATATGATTTTATCAACAAGCGACTTCTTCAGCCAAGTCTCAGCATAACAAAAGACCTTCATTGCTGGCAGTTGGATTTCACTTGGTATCCGAATCAGGGATTTTATTTAAGATTTGCTGCAAAAGCTCCCCAACTAAAAGATTTGAAACTTGAAAAACGCAATACACCGATTTACTAATTTTTTTTTGCTGATTAATAAAAATAGTATTTTTGCTCAAATTCTATGTTATAAAATAAACCCAGATTTTTCAATTAACGAAAATTCTAATGAAATGCAATAGAAAAATACAATTACAAACTTATGGAAAACAATGAGTTCAAAGATTAAAAAAAATGTTAATTTTGAAATAAAGATGTAACAAAAA